>Ga0207679_10000249_pt1 | contig 41064 bp, 39 predicted proteins | sample KBSC73metaG_FD_184320 | JGI IMG/M metagenome (GOLD analysis project Ga0207679, IMG submission 184320) | Corn rhizosphere microbial communities from Kellogg Biological Station, Michigan, USA - KBS C7-3 metaG (SPAdes) (version 2) | ecosystem: Host-associated > Plants > Roots > Rhizosphere > Soil ... | reverse complement strand
GCCAGTCCTCGTCCAGCTGCAGGGACGGGTTCTCATCGCAATGTTCCATGCACGCCTAGAAAAGTCGTGATCTCGCGACGATACCCTCAAAGTTAGCGCACATGGGCTTGCGCCGGGACGACGAGGTGTGGCGGCCAGAACGATGCGAAGCGAGCTGAAGCGGACCGGCACGGCCGTGTCTCGTACGGTCACGGTGGCGCTGGAGACCGTGGTCGTGCGGGGGATTCGTGGCCGAAGCGCGTGAGCAAAATGCGTGGAAGCTGGTGTTCAGAGCGCCTCTTTGGGGCACCTTTCTGGCGCCGACAGAAAGGTGCCTCGGCTGCCGGGCCGAGACCCGGCGCGGCCTCGCCAGAGAACAAGGTCATCCAAGAAGGCACAACGCAGTGGGCCCGCGGACGGGGCCTCACCCGAGCAAGACATGCTGCCCACTGACCGCCCCCCCAGCGTCAGAAACAAGAAACGCAATCGCCGCCGCCGCATCCGCAAGCGGAATCCATCGGCTCCGATCAGCATGGGGCATGGCCGCTCGGTTGGCCGGCGTATCGAGCACGGTGGGTGCCACACTGTTGACAGTGAATCCATCCACCCGCAATTCCGCCGCCATGGATTCGACGAGCCGCTGCAACGCGGCCTTTGACGCAGCATAGGCGGCCTTGTGGGCCTCTCCGTGCGCGGCGGCCGCGGCGGACACGGCGACGATTCGCCCGCCGCCCTGCCCCCGCATGAGCGGCACGAAGTGCTTGGCCACGTTGACGAACGACCAGGCGTTGAGCTCCATCATCCGGTCCCAGCTCGCACGCGACAGCCCATGTACCGGCTCCCCCATCTCAAAGCCGCCGGCCACATGCACGAACACATCGACGTGGCCGAAACGCTTGGCCGTCAGTTCGGCGGCGTGCGCCATGTCGGCATCTGATGTGACATCGGCCGAGAGCGACAGCACGCCGTGGGGGGCCTGCGGGAGCACGCGGTCGATCAGCACGAGGTTCGTGCCATTGCCGCCCAGTCCGGCAGAGACGGCCTGACCCAGCGCCCCTGAAGCGCCTGTGATCAAGATGGTGCGGGGAAAGGAAGTCATGGCAACGCCGCGATGGTGGTGACCGGGTCATCCTACGGTGTTTTTGCACGGCCGGCACGAGAGGCATCGCATGGCGTTCTTGCCACGCCTGATTCCGCGACCGGCTCATGTTGCGGCGCCGGATGACGACCGTGCGAATAGCGTGCACGTGCGCTTGTTTTCCTGGTTTGGCCCGTTGACGCTGGTGCATGGGGACATCCAAACTGAAGTCACGCCCGGCAAGCCGTGGCGACCCGAGAGCCGCGGGAATTTCGCTGGCTCGTGCGTCAGCGGAAGTCCCATCGCCATGAAGTTCAACCTGTTCAAAGCGCTGGCCTGCGCCGTCATGGCCACTGGGGCCGCCATCGCTTCACCGTTTGCGTCCGCCCAGGATTTTCCGACCAGGCCCGTGCGCATCATCACCCCCTTTCCCGCGGGGGCCGGTCCCGAGGCGGTCGTGCGCCTCGTGGCCGAAAGGCTTCAAAGGAAATGGGGCAAGCCGGTCATCGTGGAGAACCGTCCGGGCGCAAACGGATTCATCGCCATCGACGCCTTCAAGCGCGGCGCGACCGATGGCCATGACCTGATGCACCTCGACAACGTGCACCTGGTCGCCTATCCGCACATGTTCAAGAAGCTTCCATACGACCCGGTCAAGGATTTCGATCCGTTGGCCCCGCTGTTTCGCACGTACTTCTTCGTGGCGGTCAGCAGCGCCGGCAAGTACAAAACGGTGGCCGACATCCTGTCCGATGCCAAAGCGCGTCCCGGGGCCTTGAACTACGGCTCATGGTCCGTCGGCAATCCTGTCCACCTCGGGTCGGCCTTGCTCGAAACGATGACGGACACGAAGATGCAGCACGTCATCTACAAAGAGACGTCACAGCTCTACACGGGTGTGGCCACCGGTGAACTCGATTGGGCCTTGGGATCGGCCGCCACCGCCGGTCCGCTGCAGCGAACGGGGCGGCTCAAATTCATCGCAGTCACCGGCCCGAAACGCCACCCGGCCTTCCCCGACGTGCCCACCGTGTCCGAAAGCGGCGGCCCGGCAAACTACGAGGTCACGGGCTGGACCCTGATTGCCGCGCCCAAGGGCCTGCCCAAACCGGTGGCCGACAAAATCCAACGCGACATCGAGGAAGCCTTGGCCGACCCCGAAATCAAATCGCGCTATGCCACGTTCGGGTACGACCTGTTCCCGGCCACGCGCGACCAGTTCAACCAATTCATCTCGTCGGAGTCCGCCAAGTACGCCGACGTCATCAAGCGCGCCAAGATTTCGTTGGAGTAAGCCTCACCGGCCGGCTTGGAGGCATTGCTCGCTGGCCACCCCTGCGTCACACCGGCGAAAGCCGGTGCCCACTGGGGCGGTGGGTCCCGACTTTCGCCGTGACGACGAGGGGTGGCGGCCAGACCGATGCGAAGCGAGCTGAGGCGGGTCGGCACGGCCGTGTCTCGTACGGTCACGGTGGCGCTGGAGACAGTGGTCGTGCGGGGGATTCGTAGCCGAAGCGCCTGAGCAAAATGCGTGGAAGCTGGTGTTCAAAGCGCTTCTTTGGATTACCTTTCTGGCGCGACAGAAAGGTAATTCGGCTGCCGGGCCGAGACCCGGCGCGGCCTCGCCAGAGAACAAGCCCCGCGCCAAGAAGAAAAAGCGGCCCGCGAGCCCAAGAACCGCAGCCCCCCCCATCACCCATCCTCAGCCGCCTTCCTGAAGGCCTTGATGAAATCCGCAGCCGCCCGCGGCGACCGAATCCCCTGAGGCAACAGCGCCTTGACCTCCACGGGCACTTCCGGAAGCAAGGTGCGCACATGCAGGTCGGCGGCCGAGGCGGCGCGCGCCGTGAACGAATCGATGATGGCCGGTCCGAAGCCCTCTTCGGCCAGCACCATGGCAATGTGGTGCGTCTGGACCGTGATGCCGGGCTGCGGCACGAGACCCAGCCGGGCCCACTGGTCGGCGAGGATGGTGCCGATGGGGTCGCGCTCGTCGATGGGAATGAATGGCGTGCGAAGCACCTCGGCGAAGGTGACCGTCGTGCGGCGGTCGGCGCCCGGCGTACCGGAACGTGACACGCAGACGAGGCGGCCCGTGGCGAGCTTTTCCTCGGACAGCGCCGGGTGCGGCATGCTGCCGTAGACGATGCCGACATCGGCCTCGTGCAGTGCCATGGCTCGCGCGATGTCGTTGGAATGCAGCGTGCGGATGGACACCGCCATCTCGGGATGCTTGCGCTTGAAAAGGCGCAACGCATCGGGCAAGGCACGCACCGCCAGTGACGGCACGATCATGATCCTGAACGTGCTCTGCCCGCCCTGCCCCAGGGCGCTGGCCATGCGTCGCACCGACTCCAGCTGTGCCATGAGCCGCTGCACCTCCGGGTAGAGGGACTGCGCCTCGGCCGTGGGCACCAGTCGGTTGCGCTGGCGCGTGAAGAGCGCATAGCCGAGCTGGATCTCCGCATGCCCCAGGGTCTGCGTGACCGCCGATTGGGTCACGTGCAGCAGCCTTGCAGCGGCGCTGACGGAGCCGGTGAGCATCACCGCATGAAACGCTTCGATGTGTTTGAGCCGCATGGCGCCTGAAATTCCCCGGAAGACAAACCATTAGTTCATCTAATGGTATTCGGGCGAAACGGCGTGCACAACGGTGGAGGCAGTTCATACGATGCCTTCGTCACGTTCGACAGTGTTTTGCTTCATGGGAATCACCGATGTCTTCGATCAACAAGCTCCTGCCGCTCATCCTGTCTGCGGCCGTCAGCAGCACGCTCGCCCAGCAGTCCTCCACGCTCGACAAGGCCAGGGCGAGCGGTTCCATCACGGTCGGCTACCGCGAATCGTCGATCCCGTTCTCCTACCTGGCCGGTGAAGGCAAGCCGACCGGCTTTGGCTGGGAGATCTGCGGGAAGATCGTCGAGCAGGTGAAGAAGGCCACCGGCCGGGCGGATCTGCAAATCGCAGCACAGGCCGTCACGTCGCAGAACCGGATTCCGCTGATCCAGAACGGCACCGTGGACATCGAATGCGGTTCGACCACGAACAACGTCGAACGCAACAAGCAGGTGGCCTTCAGCACCAACTACTTCTACACGGGCACGCGTTTCCTGGTGAAAGCCGACGCCCCGATCAACGGCGTCAACGACCTCAAGGGCAAAAAGGTGGTGTCGACCACCGGCACGAGCAACGTCCTGGTGCTGCGCAAGCTGATCCGTGAACAGAACCTGGGATTCGACCTGTTGTCGGCCAAGGACCATGCGGAGGCCGCACTGCTTGTGCAGACGGGCCGGGCCGATGCCTTTGGAATGGACGACATCCTCCTCTACGGGCTATGCGCCAGCGCGCAGAACCCGGCGGATTTCCGCATCATCGGTGATCCGATCCAGGTGGAACCGTACGCCATCGTGCTGCGCAAGGACGACCCGGCCTTCAAGAAGTTGATCGACGACACGCTGGCGGCCCTCATCCGAAGCGGTGAATTCGAAGCCCTCTACAAGAAGTGGTTCCAGTCGCCCATTCCCCCGCGCGGCATCAACCTCAATGCACCGATGAGCAAGGAACTGCGCGACAACCTGAAGGCGCTGTCGGACAAACCCGCCGTCTGACCCGGCACCTGATTCCAGGCAACCAACGTGATCAAGGATCAACCAGCTCCCGTCAGCAGAAACTTCGGTGTGGTGGGCGTTCTCGGCGGCATGGGGCCGCTCGCCACCGTCGACTTCATGCACAAGGTGCTCGAGGCAACGCCCGCTTCCACCGACCAGGAACACATCCCGGTCATCGTGAGTTGCATCCCTCAAGTGCCTGACCGCACCGAGGCATTCCGTGGCCACGGCCCATCACCGTTGACGGCGATGATCGAGAGCGCCCGGCGACTCGTGGCCGCCGGTGTCGGCAACATCGTCATGCCCTGCAACACGGCGCACCTCTGGTTCGATGAGGTGCAGGCGGCCATCGACAGGCCGATGATCCACCTCGTGGACGCGGCACTCGAAGAAGCGATGGACGCCGGGGGCGACAACGGCCGCATCGGGTTGCTCGCGACCGATGCCACCCTGGCGTCCGGGCTCTACGTGAACCGCGCTTCGCCCTGCAACCCTGCTCACAAGGTGCAGTGGGTGCTGCCGACCGCAGGAGAAATGCTCGAGCTGGTCATGCCGGGCATTGCCGCGGTCAAGGCCGGCAAGCTCGGCATGGCCGCGGACTTCCTCTTGAACGCCGCGCAGATGCTCCAGCGCAGGGGCGCCACGGTGGTCGTCCTCGGCTGCACCGAGATCCCCGTGGTGCTCCACGCGGCCAACTCACCCTTGCCGGTCATCGATGCCACCGCCTCGCTGGCGCGCAAGGCCGTTGCATGGTCCATGGGCCTGGGTCACACCGTTCCCGACTGAGGACAGCAAGACCCGCCAGCATGCCCAGAGCGTGATCGATTCCGCCTGCCAGGCCATCCCGAGCAGCACCTGATCGGTGCGTGGCATTCAACTTCGACGATGATACGGACCGGCCGCGACACTCCATCCGTGTCGCCGTCTTGGACATCGAGAGAATGACTGCCCCCACCCCACGTCATTCAAGTGTTTGGGTTGCTGGAGAACAACAAAGTGAAATATTCGCTCTTTGGGACGGCCTGCGCGGCCGCCTGCCTCGCCTTGGCCTCGACCGGCGCGGTGGCCGGAGCTGCGCTGGACCGGATCAAGAAGACAGGCAAGGTGGTCATTGCCTACCGCGACAGTTCAATCCCGTTTTCCTACGTGCCGCAACGCGACGGCCAGCCGGTGGGCTACGCCATCGATCTCTGCACCCGTTTTGCGAAGGCGATCGGCAAGAAGCTCGAGATCGGCAACATCCGCATCGAACACCTGCAGGTCACCACCGCCACCCGCATGGCCCCCATCGTGGATGGGCGTGCCGACCTCGAATGCGAGTCGGTGACCAACACCGCGGAACGGCGAGAAAAAGTGGCCTTCACGATCCCGCACTACGTGACAGGCGCACGCATCGTTGTCCTTGCCAACTCCAGCCTGCAGGAAATCAAGGATTTCCGCGGCAAGAAGCTCGTCTCCACGGCGAAGACGAACCCGTTGAAGGTCCTGGAGCAGACCAACCGCCTTTACAACTACGGCATCACGACTGGCGAGGTGGCCGATCACCTCCAGGGCATACAAGCCGTGGAATCGGGCGCCGCGGACGGTTTCCTGATGGATGAGGCGCTGCTCAACGGCCTGATCGCCGCGCGCCCCAATCCGTCGAAGCTCAAGATCATCGGCCGGTACGTGACCGTGGAACCCTTGGCGGTCATGCTGCCCCACGATGATGCGGACCTCAAGCGCATCGTCGACGATGAGATGCGTCGCCTCATCCTGTCTGGCGAAGCCACCGCGCTGCACGACCGATGGTTCCTCCAGCCCATCCCGCCCGACAATCGCACGCTCAACCTGAAGATGCCCTACCTTCTCAAGGACTTCTGGAAATACCCGAACGACTGGGTGCCCAACTGATCCGGCAGGGCATTTGCCTCGCTGTGGCCAGTGGGAGCGAAACGATCAGGTCCTTTCCCGGGCATTCGACATCAGGGTGCAGGCGGTGTGCAGCAACACCCCGCCGAACGCCAGGTAAATCGCCAACCGGGCGTGGGGACGGGCCAGATTGGTGAAGTCCGATTCCATGAAGAACGAATAAAGCAGCAAGGGCGGTCCGGCCAGGACGGCCAGGCTCGCCCCGCCTTGCACCCAGCGAAGTGCCGGGCGCCCACTGAACCGGATATGGCAGCCCAGCACCAGGTTGAGCAGAGAGGACCAAAGAAAATAGATGTGGGCCGACCGGTAAAGCAGCCGGGGGCCATCGGGCATGTGTCGAAGGTGCGCGAGCACCTGATCCATGTACTGGCCGGTGAGCACAAACGCGATCAGGCCCACCATGCCGAGGACGATGTGGGCGATGCGCAAACGATTCATGTGTGTGTGCTTCCGTTCATGTCGTCCCCCAATGTCATGCCAGCGGACGCCGGGCCCACTGGCCCCGGTGGGCCCCGGCTTTCGCCGGGGTGACATTGGGGGGAACCTCAGTCTGCAAACATCCCCGACCGCTGCCCAGGCTCGACGACCGGCCGTTCGGTGGAGCGCAGCACCCGTGAGGGCACGCTCGACGGCTGCACCGGACAAGAACCGTTCTGCAGGTACGACAGCGCAGCAGCCGTCAGCGTCTCAGAGGCATCTCCGAGGGCCCGCGTGAAATCCTCCTTCACGGTGCAGGTGAGCGGCAGGCCAGAGTAGTACTTGCCCTGCCCGTTGGCATTGAGGCTTTCGAAGTTCACGAGGCTGTAGACCTTGTCGCAATGCTTCTGCGGCGAAAAGCCAACCGGCTTGCCGCAGCTCGTGCCGCCGATGGTCACCACATCCGCATACGGCTTCAGGCCGTTGGCCACCATCTCGCTGGCCGAACAGGTGCGCGAACCGGTCAGCACCACGACGCGAGGAAACGCGGTGCCGGGCTGTGACGAGAGCCGGTAGGTGGTGTTGTAGCGCTGCTGCTTCGGGTTGAAGACAAGGCTCGTGAACAGCTTGCCAGCCTGCGTGGCCCCTGTGACCAGCGATGCCAGATGCGTGGCCGTCGACACCCGCCCGCCGCCGTTGTAGCGCAGGTCCAGGATCAGCTCGGTAGCGCCTTGCGCGCGGATCTGCGCAATGGCGTCTGACAGCGGCCCCTCTGCCTGCGTGATGAAGTCCTTGAGCGACAGGTAGCCGGCCTTCTTGCCGTTGGGCAAGGTGAACACCGTGGTGGCCGTCACCGGCTTGAGCGAGAACGTGGCCGCCGTGACCTCCACCGTGCGGGCGCCGCTGCCGCTGTCGACGACAAGCGTGAGCTTGTCCCCTTCGTTGGCCGCCGACAGCACGCTGAAATCGCCGGACGAGACCAGCTGAGCCGCGGCGGTGCCGTTGGCCGAGACGATGGTGTCGCCGCGAAGGAGTCCGGCCGCCGCTGCCGGGCTGTTCGGCTCGATGTAGCGGATGCGCAGCGGCAGCGTTCGTTCCTGACCATTGAAGGCCACACCGTACCCCAGCGTCTTGCCTTCCTCGAAGAATTGGCTGAACGCCGCCGCGCTTTCGATGTAGCTGAAGCGGTCGTATGGTTCATCCGCATCGCCCTGGAAGCGCAGGGCGTTCAGGTACTCGTTCACATCGGCATACGTTTCGGGCGATGGGTCAGGCGATCGGCCGGACCAGAAATAGAAATCGAACATCTCTTCGCGCAGCCAGGCCTTGTCGCTGGACACGCTGCAGACAAACGATGGGTCTTCATTGCTGGAACCGCCCCCGCAACTCGCGAGCAGGGCCAAGGCCGCCAAGGCGGTGATACGGCGCAGAATTTTCATTGTGTATTCCTCCAGAGCAGCCGAGACGATAACAGGCCCGATGCGGCACCTACAATTCGCTCCTTTCCCGCTACATCGTGCCGCCCCCGCTCACGGGGGCCGTTTCGCCCATGACCGAACTCGCCAAATCGTTTGAACCCGCCGCCATCGAAGCCCACTGGGGCCCGCTGTGGGAGCAAAGCGGCCTGTACGAACCCACGCTCGATCCCGCGAAGCCGTCGTTCTCAATCCAGCTGCCGCCGCCCAACGTGACCGGCACGCTGCACATGGGGCATGCGTTCAACCAGACGATCATGGATTCGCTGACCCGCTACCACCGGATGCGCGGGCACAACACGCTCTGGCTGCCGGGCACCGACCACGCCGGCATCGCCACGCAGATCGTCGTCGAGCGCCAGCTGCAAGACCAGGGCCAGAGCCGCCACGACCTCGGCCGCAAGAACTTCGTCAGCCGGGTGTGGGAGTGGAAGGAACAAAGCGGCTCCACCATCACGCGGCAGATGCGCCGCCTGGGCGCCTCGGTGTCATGGCAGCACGAGTACTTCACCATGGACCCCAAGATGTCGGCCGTGGTCACCGACACCTTCGTGAAGCTGTATGAAGAAGGCCTGATCTACCGTGGCCAGCGCCTCGTGAACTGGGATCCGGTGCTGCGTTCGGCGGTGTCGGACCTGGAAGTATCGAGCGAAGAGGAAGACGGCTCGCTGTGGCACATCCGCTACCCGCTGGCGGACGGCTCGGGCGACCTGGTGGTGGCCACCACCCGGCCCGAAACGATGCTGGGCGACGTCGCCGTCATGGTGCATCCGGAAGACGAGCGCTATGCGGCGCTGGTGGGGCGCCAGGTCACCCTGCCCCTCGTGGGCCGCCAGATCCCGGTGATCGCCGACGCCTACGTGGACCGCGAGTTCGGCACCGGTGTGGTCAAGGTCACCCCGGCCCATGACACCAACGACTACGCGGTGGGCCAGCGCCATGGCCTCCCCCTCATCGGCGTGCTCAACCTGGACGCCACGCTCAACGACAACGCCCCGGAGGCCTACCGCGGCCTCGACCGCTTCAAGGCCCGCAAGCAGATCGTGGCTGACCTCGAAGCCCAGGGCTTCCTCGTCGAAGTGAAGAAGCACAAGCTGACCGTGCCTCGCTGCGAGCGCACCGGTCAGGTCATCGAACCCATGCTCACGGACCAATGGTTCGTCGCCACGACCAAACCGGGCGCGGACGGCACGAGCATCGCCCAGAAGGCCATCGACGTGGTCGAACGCGGCGAGGTGAAGTTCATCCCCGAGCAGTGGGTCAATACCTACAACCAGTGGATGAAGAACATCGTCGACTGGTGCATCTCGCGGCAACTGTGGTGGGGCCACCAGATCCCGGCATGGTACGGCACGGGTGGCGAGCTGTTCGTCGCGCGCGACGAAGCCGAGGCCCGCGCGAAAGCCACCGCCGCCGGCTACACCGGCGAACTGCGCCGGGACGAGGACGTGCTCGACACCTGGTTCTCCGCGGCCCTCGTGCCCTTCTCGTCGCTCGGCTGGCCCGCGAAGACCCCGGAGCTGGACCTTTTCCTGCCGTCGACGGTGCTCGTGACCGGCTTCGACATCATCTTCTTCTGGGTTGCCCGGATGATCATGATGACCAAGCATTTCACCGGCAAGGTGCCGTTCCGGCATGTGTACATCCACGGCCTCGTGCGTGATTCGCAGGGCCGCAAGATGAGCAAATCCGAAGGCAACGTGCTCGATCCGGTGGACTTGATCGACGGCATCGAGCTCGGCCCGCTGCTCGACAAGCGCGTGGTGGGATTGCGCCGGCCCGAGACCGCGCCGCGCGTGCGCAAGGACACCGAGAAGGAATTCCCGGAAGGCATCCCGGCGTTCGGCGCCGACGCGCTGCGCTTCACGTTCGCCTCGCTCGCCAGCCTCGGCCGCAACATCAACTTCGACAGCAAGCGCTGCGAGGGCTACCGCAACTTCTGCAACAAGCTCTGGAACGCCACCAAGTTCGTGCTGATGAACTGCGAGGGCCAGGACTGCGGAACCGATGAGTCACTGCCTGTGGAACTGTCCCCGGCCGACCGCTGGATCGCCGGCGAACTGCAGCGCGTCGAAGCCGCCGTGGCCAAGGGCTTTGCGGAGTACCGCCTCGACAACGTCGCCACGGCGCTCTATCAGTTCGCCTGGGATGAATACTGCGACTGGTACCTGGAAATCGCCAAGGTGCAAATCCAATCGGGGAACGCCGCCCAGCAGCGCGCCACCCGCCGCACGCTGATTCGCACGCTGGAAACCCTGCTGCGGCTGCTGCACCCCGTCACCCCGTTCGTCACCGCCGAATTGTGGGAGCACGTCGCACCGCTCGCCGGCCGCAAAGCCCCGGGCGCCAGCATCGTCAACGCCGCCTACCCGGAGGCCGACCTGTCGCTCGTGGATGCCGAGGCGGACGCCTGGGTGGCCCGGCTCAAGTCGCTCGTGAGCGCCTGCCGCGTGCTGCGCAGCGAAATGCAACTTCAGCCCGGCAACCGCGTCCCGCTGAACACCTACGGCGATGGCGCTTTCATCGCACAGGCCGCCCCGGTGCTCAAGGCGCTGGCCAAGCTCTCGGAAGTGAACGTGCTGTCCGACGAAGCCGCCTTCATCGCCGCCACGCGCCTGTCGCCCGTGACCAACGTGGGCGAAGCCCGCCTCGCGCTGCACGTCGAGATCGACGTGGCCGCCGAGCAGGCCCGGGTGACCAAGGAAATCGCCCGCCTCGAAGGCGAGGTGGCCAAGGCCACGGCCAAACTCTCGAACGAGAATTTCGTGGCCCGGGCCAAGCCCGAGGTGGTCGATCAGGAGCGCAAGCGCATCGCCGATTTCACGGCGACTCTGGTTCAGCTGCGAGATCAAGCGGCACGCCTGGCGCAGTCGACCTGAACTCGCTGGGGGCCACCGAGGTGGCCATCAACAGCTCGTCGATGCGCCGGGCCACGGCCCAGGCGCTGCGCAGGCGCGACTCCCGCGTGGTGCTGGCCAGGCGGGGCGTGATCTGCAGGTTGCCGACGCCACGCAGCGGGCGGCCTTCGTCCAAAGCGCCAGGTTCGAGGCTGTCCAGCCATGCGGCGGCCATGCGGCCGCTGCTCAGCACCTCGGCGAGTGCGCGTTCATCGAACACCCCGGAGTGCGACACGCTCACCATCACCTGGTGCGGCTTGCAGTGCGACAACAGCCGTTCACCCAGCAGGCCCTGGTAGCGGCTGAAATAGTTCAATTGCACGGCCAGCGCGTCGGTCGTCTCGATCAGCTCGCGCAGCGGCATGGGCACCACCTTCCAGCGATCCCACACCCCATCGCTGGCATGCAGCGACGGTTCATAGCCAACCACCCGACAGCCGAAGCCGCTCAGCATGGATGCCATGGCCCGCGCAGCCGGTGGCATGCCGATCAGCCCGACCGTGGCCGCGCCCAATTCGCGCCCCACCCGCATGCCATCGGGGCCGGACACAGGCACCCTGCGCAGCATGGACAGCAGCGCCCCGATCATGAACTCGGCCTCAGCCTGTGCGGTGGCGGTGGCGCTGCGCACCACCTCGATGCCGGCGCGTGCGCAGGCATCGGCATCGATGTTCTCTGCGCCGCCATTGATCCGTCCCACGGCACGCAACATCGGCGCGAACGGAAGCACCGGGGGCCCGAACGACACCGATGCCGGCAGAATCAAGGCCCGAACGTTGTAGAGCGCGGCACGGAATTCACGCGCGTCGAGCGCCAGCTCGGGCGCGTAGCGAACCGAATGCCGTGATTCGAGCCAGTGCACGACCTCCGCATCCAGCGTGTCGATGATCAGCAGGTCCATAAGGTTGTCACACGGTTTCTTTGGAATGGTCAGGAGCAGGGGCCCCATGACACAATTGTTCTGGCATTACCCTCACGAACGCTGCGTACCATGTCAGTGACCAAGGCGATCTTCCCTGTGGCCGGCCTCGGCACGCGGTTCCTGCCAGCCACCAAGGCGCAGCCCAAGGAAATGCTCCCTGTGGTGGACAAACCGCTGATCCAGTACGCGGTGGAGGAAGCCTACGCTGCCGGTGTGCGAGAGATGATCTTCGTGACCGGCAGGCACAAGCGCCCCATCGAAGATCACTTTGACATGACTTTCGAGCTGGAGCTAGCCCTCGAACAAGCGGGTAAGCAAGAGCTCCTCGACCTGGTGCGCAGCGTCAAGCCAGACGACATGACCTGCATCTACGTGCGGCAGCCGCAAGCGCTGGGCCTTGGCCATGCCGTGCTGTGCGGCCGCCGGCTCGTGGGCCAGGAACCGTTCGCCGTGCTGCTTGCCGACGACCTCATGGTTGGAGAGACTCCAGTGCTGGCCCAGATGGTCGAGCAATACGACGAATGGCGGGCCTCGATCCTCGCCGTGCAGGAGGTGCCCGCCGAACACACCCGGCGCTACGGCATCGTCGCGGGCACGCCCGTCGGCGAGCGGCTGCTGGACGTGAACCGCATCGTGGAGAAGCCCGCTCCCGAAGCGGCGCCCTCCCTTTTGGGCGTCGCCGGCCGCTACATCCTGACCCCAGGAGTCTTCTCCGAAATCGCCAGCCAGCCGAGGGGCGTTGGGGGCGAAATCCAGCTCACCGACGGCATTGCCGGGCTGCTGCGGCGCGAAAAAGTGTTTGCGTACCGGTACGAAGGCAAACGCTACGACTGCGGCAGCAAGGAAGGCTTTCTTCAGGCCAACGTTGAGCTTGCCCTGCAGCACGCGGAACTGGGTCCGAGGTTTCGCGAGTACCTTCAGACGCTGAAGCTGTGAGTCTTCTCGGGCGAGCTTGATTTCGCTTGGCGCGGAGCCTGCTCTCTGGCGAGGCCGCGCCGGGTCTCGGCCCGGCAGCCGGGGCAAGGCGCTTCGGCTACGAATCCCCCGCACGACCACTGTCTCCAGCTCCACCGCGATCGTACGAGACACCGCCGTGCCCGCGCGCTTCAGCTCGCTTCGTATCGCACCGTTCGCTCACTGGACCCGGTGGGCCCCGGCTTTCGCCGGTGTGACAGAGGTGGGCGAGCGAGCAAAGCGAGCGACGCCCCGCAGCGCCCGCGCCAGGCAGGCAGGCAAGCAAAGCGAAGCCGCACCTCAAGCCACCCGCGAGGCCGGCTCTGCCGGCCGACCCGGGGTCGCCCCTCGGGGGCAGGAGCGAAGCGACTGGGGGGCCTCACCTTCTCCTGAGGAAGTGAATGTACTCCCCCGCCTGAGCCGACTGTTCGACCAGTTCGTTGCCTGTCTGCCGGGCGAAGGCCTGGAAATCGCGGGTGGAACCCGGATCGGTGGCCACCACCTTGAGCACCTCGCCGCTGTTCATGTCGGCCAGGGCCTTCTTGGCCTTCAGGATGGGGAGCGGGCAGTTCATCCCGCGGGTGTCGATTTCCTTGTGTGCATCCATGGCGTTTGTCTCTTGCAGGGTCAGTCAGGCCTCGGCGGCCGGCCAGTCCGTCCATTGCGGCTCGACGCCCCTTGAGCGCAGGAAATCGGCCACGGCCAGCCCGGTGGCGACCGGCCAGCATTTGAAGCGCTCCGGCGCCACGAGCTTGTATTCAGCCAGCTCCGGGGACAGGATCACCTCGCCCCGGGCCACCACGTGGTAAGCAATGATCACCTGGTTCATCCGCTGGAAGTCGTAGACGCCGAGCAGGTGGACGGCATCCACCTGCAGCGCCGTTTCCTCCACCACCTCCCGGCGGATGCCTTCCTCCGGGCTTTCGCCGGCTTCCATGAACCCGGTGACGAGGCCGAAGGTCTCGACAGGCCATGCGGCATTGCGGGCGATCAGCAGGCGGCCGTCGGCCTCGGGCAGTTCGATCACCGCGGCGAGCACCGGTGTGGGGTTGTTCCAATGCGTCCAACCGCAGGCGGTGCAGCGGCTGCGTTCCTTCGGACCACCGTCTTCGACCTGGGTGATGCGCTGCAGCGCGCCAGCGCAGCTCGGGCAATAGATGTAGGCCTGGGCCATCGGGCTGCTCAGGCCGGGAACACGCCGGTAGACAGATACCGGTCTCCACGGTCGCAGACGATGAACACGATGGTGGCGTTTTCCACCTGCTTGGCCACCTCGAGCGCTGCCCAGCAGGCACCGGCCGCCGAAATGCCTGCAAACAGGCCATCTTCACGTGCGAGGCGGCGCGCCATGTCTTCGGCGTCTGCCTGGCTCACCTCGATGGTTTCGTCGATGTGGCTCGGATCGTAGATGGCCGGCATGTACGCGGCGGGCCACTTGCGGATGCCGGGAATGCGGGACCCCTCGCTCGGCTGGGCGCCGATCACGCGGATGGCAGGGTTCTTTTCCTTCAGGAACTTCGAGACGCCGGTGATGGTGCCGGTGGTGCCCATGGCGCTGACGAAATGCGTGACGCGCCCTTGGGTGTCGTTCCAGATCTCCGGCCCGGTGCCTTCGTAATGGGACAGCGGGTTGTCGGCGTTGGCGAACTGGTCGAGCACCCGGCCTTTGCCGTCGCGCTGCATTTGCTCGGCCAGATCGCGGGCGTATTCCATGCCGCCGCTGCGGGGCGTGAGCACCAGCTCGGCGCCGAAGGCTTTCATCGTCTGAGCCCGCTCGATGCTGAGGTCCTCCGGCATGATGAGGACCATGCGATAGCCGCGGACGGCCGCGGCCATCGCCAGCGCAATGCCGGTGTTGCCCGAGGTGGCTTCGATCAAGGTGTCGCCCGGGCGGATTTCACCGCGGGCCTCGGCGCGCCGGATCATGCTGATGGCCGGCCGGTCCTTCACGGAGCCAGCGGGGTTGTTGCCCTCGAGCTTGCCGAGGATCACGTTGCCCCGCCGCTCGTTCGCCTCACCGGGCACCCGCACCAACCGGATCAGCGGGGTGTGGCCGATGGTGTCTTCCAGAGTCTTGTAGGTCGTCATGAGGTCTCCTCCCACCATTGTCGCAGGCTGTGCAACCGGAGGGCTTGCAGGTTCTGGAGAGCTTGTGCATTGCAGGGCGAACCGCCTTCGACTGCCCTGGGGCCCACGGACGCCTACGGTGAGGGCGCCGCGGTTCCCATGGCAGCGGGTCCATGGCAGGCATCAGCGACAGCTGCACTGCGACGTACCAGCCAGGCTTCCACGATCAGGACCGCATCAGACACGGGGCGCTGCCTGGATTTGAGCACGTGGTAGGACATTCCCTTGAGTGTGCGGCCGCCCACGGTTCGCAGCAGCCCCAGGCGCAGCTCCTCCTCCACAAGCACCAGGCTCAGCAACGCCACGCCCTGGCCTGCCACGGCCGCCTGGATGGCATGGCTTTCCTCCGAATACCGCATGCCGGTGGACAGCTCGGCAGGCGTGCCACCCACCTGGCGTGCCCAGCCTTGCCAGGTCAGATCCACGGGTGGGGGCCGGTGCCAGTCGAAATGGATCAAGGGCCATTGCGACGCATCGTCGCCTGCGGCCGCCACGAGCGCGGGGCTCGCGACAGGCGCGAAGCGATCTTCCAGCAGCAACGTGGCCGTCGCTCCTGCGCCGTGGCCGTCGCCATATCGGATTGCCAGGTCGACCGTGCCCGCCTGCAGATCGACCGGCGCATTGGACGCGTGGACATGCAGGTCGATGTCAGGGTGCTCCGCCTGAAAGGATGCCAGCCGGGGCACGAGCCATTTGGTGGCGAACGCAGGCGTCGTCGACAGCGTCACGGACGCACGGCGCGGCTTGCGCACCTGCTCGATCGCCTCGGCGATGGTCCGAAAGCCGCTGCGCACCGCAGCGTAAAGCGCCCGCCCATCGTGCGTCAGTTCGACAGCTCGCACTTTGCGCAGGAACAAGGGGCGTCCGAGGTCGTCCTCCAGAACGCGAATGCGATGACTGATCGCGGTTGCCGTCACGGCCAGTTCTTCGGCGGCTTGCTTGAAACTGCACGAACGTGCCGCCGCTTCGAAGGCGCGAAGTGAAGTCAGCGATGGGAGTGGCATGGGCATTCACAGATGATCTGATGTCATTCATCGAATGAGAACACATCGTTTGTTCACCTGAAATCGCCGATCGAAACTCGAAACCCCTGAACAAGTTTCGTCTGCACGGAGCCCATTGACGATGACCACACTATTGCAAATCGACGCCAGCGCCCGGCCCGGGAGCTCCGACGGTGTTTCCCATGGATCGCACACGCGGCGGCTGACGGCGCGTTTCGTTCGGCAGTGGACTGCCCTGCGTCCGGACACCGAGGTGATCTACCGCGACGTGGGCCATGAGCCCCCGCCGCCCGTCACCGGCCGCTGGATCCATGCAGCCTTCACCCCGGAGCACGCGCGAGAGGCCTGGATGCGGGAAGAACTGCGCGTCAGCGACACCCTCGTCGATGAACTGATGCGGGCCGACCTCATCATCGCCGGCGTACCCATGTACAACTTCGGGCCCCCTGCACCCTTCAAGGCGTACATCGACAACATCGTGCGTGTGGGACGCACGTTCGGGTTTGATCGAAGCCGCGATGGCGCCCCCTACTGGCCACTGCTGGCAGACTGCGCCAAGCGGCTGGTGATTCTTTCGTCTCGTGGCGACCATGGCTACCGGCAAGGCGGGCACAACGCGAACCGCAATCACGTGGAAACCTCTGTTGAAACCGCTTTTGCCTACATCGGCGTGACCGACGTCTGCAGCGCAGCCATCGAATACGACGAATTCGCGGACGACCGACTGGCCGAGTCGATCAGGCAGGCCGAGCATGCGGTGGACGAGCTGGTGTCCATGCTGGCAGCGGATACGCGGCGTCGTTGAAGCCCACGCCCGGGCGCAGCACGTCGTATCGGATGCGGAGGCAGATACAAAAAAGCCGCCCCTGCATGAACAGGGGCGGCTTGGGGTGTGGTGCCCGGGGCCGGAATCGAACCGGCACGCCTTGCGGCGGGGGATTTTCTTCCCACTTCGGCTTTCGCCGCCGCCGCCTCGGAAGAGACGGCGTTCGTGGGCTGGAGCACGCCTTCACCATAGCCTTTCGGCCTTAGGTGCCCGCCGTCTGCTCTCTACACCTTCCGAGAAGCCTTTCGGCTTCAGGGCTTGGCTCGGTATTAGCTCGGACTTGCGTCCAGGGCCTTCGCCGAGTTTGACGGGCTTCACCTCTGGGGTTTCCCCCGGAGGGCTCAAATTTGGTCTGAGTCCCCTGCGTCTACCAATTTCACCACCCGGGCAAAACTGTGAAGCAGTCTACAACACACTACCTCGTACACCTTGGCAGGAACCGCGACGCATTCGCCTGGTTCCCACCTGGCTCCTGATGCAAAGAGTGCGGACTCTTCGAACCGGAGCCTGAATTCGATCTTGCCCCTCACAAGGCGAGCAAGCCCGCTATTGTGCACCATCCGGGCCGTTGTTCGCCAGCCCCCTGTGCGCCCGTGTCGGTTCGCACATTGGGACATGCCTGTGCGCGTCCGCAAACCGGGTACCCTTGCGGTCTTGTCGACGACCTGAATCTGCGCATGCCCCCGATGCCTCCCATCACCCAGGCCCTGTTGTTGATCAACGTGGGCGTCTTCTGCGTTCAGTTCCTTCTGGGCCGCTTCTTCGAAGGTCTGTTTGCCCTCTGGCCCTGGGGCAATGGATTCCTGCCTTGGCAGCTGGTGACGTACGCATTCCTGCACGGCTCGCCGCTTCATTTGTTCTTCAACATGCTGGGCCTGTGGATGTTCGGCTCCGAACTGGAGCGTGTGTGGGGCCCCAAACGGTTCGTGCAGTTCTGGATTGCGAGCATCGTTGCCGCGGCCTTCACGCAGTTGGCCGTGGCCGCGCTGCTCGGCTTCGGCGCACCGACGGTCGGTGCCTCCGGAGGCCTCTTCGGGCTGCTGCTCGCGTTCGGGATGATGTTCCCGAACCGGATCATCATGCCCCTCTTCCCGCCGATTCCAATGAAGGCGAAGGTCTTCGTCGCACTGTTCGGCGGGCTCGAACTGCTGTTCGGGTTCACCGACACGCGCAGTGGCGTCGCGCACTTCGCCCACCTGGGGGGCATGATCGGCGCCTTCTTGATGATCCAGTATTGGCGAGGCAGGCCGCCGTTCGGGCGCCGCCGCTGAACGCCGCCGCGGGGCTCAGGCCGACAGGCCTTCGCGCACCGTGGGATAGCGAAGCCTCACCCGCAGTTCCTGGGTGAGCCGCCGGTTGTCGAGCCGGCGTGACTCGCTCCAGAACGACAGCTGCAGGTCCGACATCGTGCGGCTGGCTTCCTGCCTCGTGATGCGCGGCGGGCGCGGCAAGCCGCACAGGTCGGCCGCGAGGTCGAAGTACTCACCCATTTTCAGCATCGTGTGGTCGCTCGCATGGACGACGCGCTGCGGCCGCCCGCGATGAAGCGCTGCGACACAGGCACGCGCGAGGTCATCTGCATGGATGTGGTTCGTGTAGACGTCGTCCTGCGCCACCAGCACCGGCGTGGCGCGTGAGAGCCGCTCTCGAGGATGGCCGCCCGGCCGGTCTCCCGCGTAAATTCCCGGAATGCGAAGCACCGTGGCGGTCACGCCGAACGCCTTGCCGAACCACCGCACCCGGGCTTCAGCATCGACCCTCCGCCGGGCCCGATCGCTCGCAGGTCGAACCGGCCGGGTCTCATCGAAACAGGCGCCGCCGGCATCGCCATAGACGCCCGTGGTGCTGCCATACACCAGCCGTTTCAGCCGCCCCTGGCGGCCGAGCGCCTGCAGCAGGTGGCGCGTGCGTTCATCCGTGTTCCCGTCCCGCGCGGGCGGGGCCAGGTGCAGCACGGCATCGGCCAGACCGGCAAGCCGGGAGAGCGTCTCCGCGGCATCCAGATTGCCCCAAAGCGGCACGGCGCCCGCAGTCCGGATCGCCGGCAGGCGGTCCGCACTGGAGGTCAGCGCCAGCACGCGCCAGCGGCCCGCGAGCAGGCGCACCACCCGCATGCCGACATCCCCACAGCCGACGATCAAAAGGACGGGCCGCCGGAAGCGGTGCGGACGGGCTGACAAGGCGGTCATGGGAACGAGGGCAAAATCGGGGGGTGAACGATGTCAATGCCGGAAGAGATTACCCCATGACTTTCAACGTCACCGTGCTGCCCAGTGGTGTGACCTTCGAGGTGGACAGGGACGAGCCCGTCCTTGCCGCCGCCATCGAACAAGGCATCGGCCTGCCCTACGGTTGCAAAGACGGCGCCTGCGGCTCGTGCAAGTGCCGCCTTGTCGAAGGCCGCGTGATCCACGGCGCCCACCAGGCCAAGGCCCTCAGCGCCGAAGAAGAAGCGGCCGGCATGGTGCTCACCTGCGTGGCCGCCCCGCAGACCGACCTCGTGCTCGAGGCCCGCACCGTGCCCGGTGCCGGCGAATTCCCGGTGCGCAAAATGCCGAGCCGCGTCATCAGCATCGACAAACCCGCCCCTGATGTGGCCATCCTCAAACTGCAGCTGCCCGCCAACGACAAGCTCGGGTACCACGCCGGCCAATACATCGAATTCATCCTGCGCGACGGCAGCCGCCGCAGCTACAGCATGGCCACCGCTCCGCACGTGCAGGAGCAGCACCCGGGCATCGAACTCCACATCCGCCACATGCCCGGCGGCAAGTTCACCGACCATGTCTTCCACGGCATGAAGGAAAAGGAAATCCTCCGGCTCGAAGGCCCGTTCGGCAGCTTCTTCCTGCGAGAAGGCGTGCCCAACCCCGTCGTGCTGCTTGCCAGCGGCACCGGCTTTGCGCCCATCAAGGCCATCGTCGAACACATGCGCCACAGCGGAGACGCGCGCCCGGTGCACCTGTATTGGGGCTGCCGCAGCCTCATCGACCTCTACGCCCATGAGTGGCTCGTCGAAGCGGCACGCACCATGCCCAGCCTGCGCTACGTGCCCGTGCTGAGCGAGCCCAAGCCCACCGACGAATGGGCAGGCCGCACCGGCCTCGTCCACCATGCCGTCATGGCTGACCTTCCCGACCTGTCGGGCTTCCATGTTTACGCCTGCGGGGCGCCCGTCATGGTCGAGTCGGCTCAGCGGGACTTCGTCGCTCAATGCGCGCTGCCCTCTGACGCCTTCTTTGCGGATGCGTTTACGAGCGAGTTGGACAAGCATTGACCCGTTTGGGCAGGTCCCGATGCCCTGCTTGGGCGCCTCTTGTTTTAGATGATCTTGCTCTCTGGCGAGGCCGCGCCGGGTCTCGGCCCGGCAGCCGAGGCACCTTTCTGTCGCGCCAGAAAGGTGCCCCAAAGAGGCGCTCTGAACACCAGCTTCCACGCATTTTGCTCAGGCGCTTCGGCTACGAATCCCCCGCACGACCACTGTCTCCAGCTCTACCGTGACCGTACGAGACACGGCCGTGCCGGTCCGCCTCAGCTCGCTTCGCATCGCTCCACACCTCGTCATCCCGGCGAAAGCCGGGACCCATCGCCCCAGTGGGCACCGGCTTTCGCCGGTGTGACGGAGGTGGGCGAGCGAGCAAAGCGAGCAACGCCCCGCAGCGCGCGCGACAGGCAGGCAAGCGAAGCGAAGCGAAGCCGCCCATCAAGCCACCCGCGAGGCCGGCTCTGCCGGCCGACCAGGGGTCGCCCCTCGGGGGCAGGAGCGAAGCGACTGGGGGGCCCTATCACTCCCCGAGGTAGGCAGCGCGAACCTTCGGATTCACCAGCAACGCCTTCGCCTCGCCCTCCATCGTGATTTCGCCGGATTCGAGCACGTAGGCCCGGTCGGCAAGCTGCAGGGCGCGGCTCGCGTTTTGTTCGACGAGCAGCACGGTGACGCCTTGTTTGGCGATGCCTTCGATCACGTCGAAGACCTTGTCGACCATGATCGGGGAAAGGCCCATGGACGGTTCGTCGAGCAGCAGCAGCTTGGGCCGGGTCATCAGCGCGCGGCCCATGGCCAGCATTTGTTGTTCGCCACCCGAGAGGGTGCCGGCCAGTTGCTTGCGACGTTCCTTCAGTCGGGGAAAGAGTGCGAAAACCTTGTCGATGTCCGCGGCGATGTCCGCGTCCTTGCGGATGAATGCGCCCATCAACAGGTTTTCGTCGATGCTCATGCGGGTGAAGGTGCCGCGGCCTTCGGGCACCATCACGAGGCCCTGGGGCACGAGGTTCCATGCACCCTGCCCTTGAACGGCCCTGCCAAGGTACGACACATGGCCGGATCGGATGGGCTGCAGCCCCGTGACGGCCTTCAGCGTCGTGCTCTTGCCGGCACCGTTGGCACCGATGAGGCTGACGACTTCGCCTTCGAACACCTCGAATGCAATGCCCTTGACGGCTTCGATGCCGCCGTAGGCGACGTGCAACTGGTCCACTTTCAACAGGGAAGCGCTCATGGGGCCACCGCCTTTTGTCCGTGTCCGTGGCCGAGGTAGGCCTCGATCACCGCCTCGTTCGCCTGCACTTGGGCCGGCGTGCCTTCGGCGATCTGCTTGCCGTGGTCGAGCACCGTGACGCCATCGCACAAGCCCATGACCAGCTTGACGTCGTGCTCGATCAGGAGCACGGCCCGGCCATCGTTGCGGATGCGATCGATCAGTTGCCGCAGTACCACTTTCTCGGTGGCGTTCATGCCGGCAGCGGGTTCGTCGAGCGCCAGCACCTTCGGATCGGTGGCCAGCGCACGGGCGATCTCCAGGCGGCGCTGGTCACCGTAGCTGAGGGTGCGTGCCTTGTAGTCGGCGAAACCCGGGATGCCCACGTAGGCGAGCAGCTCGCGCGCCCGCTGCGTGATGCCAGCTTCTTCGTCCTTGAAAGCCTTGGTGCGGAAGACGGCCCCGAACAGGCCGGAGCGGGTGCGGGCATGGCGCCCCACCATCACGTTTTCGAGCACGGTCATGTCTGGGAAGAGGCGGATGTTCTGGAAGGTGCGGGCGATGCCGGCTTTCGCCACCTCATGCACCGCGGTGGGCCGGTAGGGTTCGCCCCCCAGCATGAAGGTGCCGCTGTCGGGCGTGTAGAGACCGGTGATCACGTTGAAGAAGGTGGTCTTGCCGGCACCATTGGGCCCGATCAGGCCGTAGATCTGCCCGGGCTGAATGCGGATGCTGACCTCCGACAGGGCTTGCAGCCCGCCGAAGCGCTTCGAAACCCCCGTGACCTCAAGGACCGCCGGGCTCATGCCTGGCCTCCTTTCGGTGCACCCGCCTTGCCGTGTTCAGGGGCCGGCCACAGCCCGCGCGGCCGCATCAGCATGATGGCGATCATCGCGCTCGAGATGAGCAGCTGGCGCAGGATGGAAGCATCCAGCCGCCCACCGCTCATCTCCTGCAGGGGACCGGCGACGTAACGCAGCGTCTCGGGCAAGGCGGCCAGCAGCAGGGCACCGAGGATCACGCCCGGGATGTGGCCGAGACCACCCAGCACCACCATCGCCACGATCATCACCGATTCGTTCAGCGCGAACGATTCCGGTGAGACGAAGCGCTGGAAGGAGGCGAACATCACCCCGGACACGCCACCGAAAGTGGCACCCGCGCCGAAGGCGAGCAGCTTCATGTCGCGGGTGTTGATGCCCATGGCTTTCGCGGCGATTTCATCCTCCCGGATGGCCATCCAGGCACGGCCGATCCGGGAGCGTTCGAGCCGGTAGCAGACAAACACGCTCGCGAGCACCAGCAGAAGGAACAGGTAGTAGTACTGGGTGACACCGGAGATCTCGAAACCGAACACCTGCTTGGTGCGATGGAGCTCGATGCCGAAGACGCGCGCCGCATCGATGTTCGCCAGGCCCTGCGCGCCGTTCGTCAGGTTCACCGGCTTGTTCAGGTTGGTGACGAGCTCACGGATGATTTCACCGAAACCGAGCGTGACGATGGCCAGGTAGTCCCCCCGCAGCTTCAGCGTAGGGGCTCCGAGCAGCACACCGAACAGACCGGCCACGCAGGCCCCGAGCGGCACAACGAGCCACAGCGATGTGTGCAGCCCATTCGGAAAATACGCCTTCAGGGCGGGGAAGGTGGTGAGCAGATGCGGCGAGGCGACCAGGGCGAACAGGTAGGCGCCCACCGCATAGAAGGCGACGTAGCCGAGGTCGAGCAGACCGGCGTAGCCCACGACGATGTTCAGGCCGAGGGCCAGCAGCACATACAGCAGCGCGGCATCGATGATGCGCACCCACCCGTCGCCGAACGGTTGCACGAGCAGGGGCAGCACGAAGAGCGCCACCGCGGCCGCCGCGAACGTGGCCAGGGAGTGTTGGTGGAGTTTCATGGCAGCAGCTCCCGGTCAGGCGCGGTCCGCGACGCGTTCGCCGAGCAGCCCTTGCGGCCGCAGCGTCAGCACGAGGATGAGCACGATGAACGCGGTGACGTTCTTGTAGTCGCTGCCGATCACGCCGTTGGTGAGGATGTCGCTGTAGCCGGCGGCCAGCGCCTCGATGACCCCGAGCAGCACGCCCCCCACCATCGCCCCGGCCAAATTGCCGATGCCCCCGAACACGGCGGCGGTGAACGCCTTGAGGCCGGGCAGGAAGCCCATCGTGTGTTCGACGGTGCCGAGGTTGGCGGCGTACATGACGCCGGCCAGCGCGGCGAGCACCGCCCCGACGATGAAGGTGAACGAGATGACCGTGTCCGGATTGACCCCCATCAACGCCGCGGCCTTCGGGTTTTCGGCCGTGGCCCGCATCGCCCGGCCGACGCGCGTCTTGTTGACAAGGAACATCAAGCCGGCGAGCGTGAGCACGGTGAGCACGAGGATCAGAATCTGCACCGTATTGATCACGGCACCGCCGATGTGGTAGAGCTCCGCATCGAGCAGAAGGGGAAACGGTTTCGGGCTGGGCTTCCACAGAATCATGGCGAGGGTCTGCAACAGCAGCGACATGCCCATCGCGGTGATCAGCGGCGCCAGGCGCGGCGCATTGCGCAGTGGCCGGTAGGCGAGCTTCTCGATGAGGAAGTTGAGAACCGAGCACACGACCATGGCGGCGAGCAGGGCGATCAGCATCAGCATCCAGCCGGGCCACCCGAGCTCGGAGAGGGCCGTGACCACCGTCCAGGCGGTCATGGCACCCACCATGAGCACTTCGCCGTGGGCGAAGTTGATCAGGTTGATCACGCCGTAGACCATCGTGTATCCGAGTGCGATCAGCGCATAGATGCTTCCCAGCACCAACCCGTTGATCATTTGCTGAATGAAAGTTTCCATCGACCGAATATCCCTTCTGCCAACTGACGTTGAGGGCCGTGGCCCTGAAAAGGTCTTCCGCGTGTACTTCAGCAAGAACGCAGCCAAGCGTTTGCCGACCTGGGTGGTCGCAGCGGATTCTAGGGTCGTCCACGATGAACAACATAGGGCTTGACTCGCATGGCCAAGAGGGGTGATTTTGGGGTTGGCAACCGCCCCTCGTCCCGATGGAACCACCGACGTCTCCCTCTTAGGAAGGATCTGTCCATTCCCCGAAGACCGTTATTCTTTCGCCATCTCTTTCGGGTCCATCGCCGTGGTGCGTCAGGCGCCGCTCCTACCGGACCGACACATGTCGTTTTCGATTTATCACCTCAAGCCGGCCTTCCAGCGGCTGCTGCGCCCCGTGGCCGCCGGCCTGTTCCGGGCGGGCGTCACGGCCAACCAGGTCACCCTGACCGCGTGCGGCGTCTCGATCGCCCTCGGCATCGGGTTGTACATCGCGCCCGTGCCTGGCGCATTCGCATTGCTGCCCCTCTGGTTCTTTCTCCGCATGGCGCTCAACGCGCTCGACGGCATGCTGGCGCGCGAGTTCGGACAGCGCTCGCACCTCGGCGCGTACCTGAACGAATTGACCGATGTGGTGTCGGATGCGGCCTTGTACCTGCCTCTGGCACGGCTCGCGCCATTCGATCCCCTGTGGATCGGCGCGCTCGTGCTCGCCGCCGCGCTCTCGGAAATGGCCGGCATCCTCGGCCAGTCCGTGGGCGCAAGCCGCCGGTATGACGGCCCGTTCGGCAAGAGCGATCGCGCCGTCCTCATCGGCACCCTCGGTCTCGCAGTGGCGCTGTGGCACCCCTTGCCCGCCTGGGTGGGCTGGCTCATTCCCTTGGCGGTCGGGTTGACCGCCGTGACCGTGGTCCAGCGCGTGCGCAAGGGCCTGCAGGAAATCCGATGACCGCTCCCGCGCTGACGCGCCGCCCGCTGTACGAACGCCACTTCACCACCCACGATGGTGTCGACCTTTTCTATCGCCACTGGCCGGCCACCCAAGGCACCCGTCGCGGCGTCATCGTGTTGTTCCACCGTGGCCATGAACACTCGGGCCGCATGGCCCACCTGGTCGATGAACTCGACCTGCCCGGTTTCGACTTCTTCGCCTGGGACGCTCGCGGCCATGGCCGTTCGCCGGGGGCAAGAGGCTACAGCCCCAGCTTCGGCACGTCGGTGCGCGACATCCAGACGTTCACCAGGCACCTCGATGCCGACCACCAGGTCAAGCCGGAAGACACCTACGTCATCGCCCAGAGCGTGGGGGCGGTGCTGGTGTCCACCTGGGTCCATGATTACGCACCGGCCCTGCGGGGCATGACCCTGGCGTCGCCCGCGTTCAAGGTGAAGTTGTATGTGCCGTTCGCGCGCACCGGCATCAAGCTGATGCAGGCGCTGCGCGGTCAGTTCTTCGTCAACAGCTATGTGAAGGCGAAGTTCCTGACGCATGACCCCGAGCGCATCGCGAGCTACGACACCGACCCGCTGATCACCCGCCCGATCGCCTCGAACATCCTGCTCGGCCTGTACGACGCGGCCGAGCGCGTGGTGGCCGACGCCAGCGCCATCACGGTGCCCACGCAGTTGATGATCTCCGGCGCCGACTGGGTCGTGCATGCCAAGCCCCAGCACCAGTTCTTCGAGGCGCTGGGCAGCCCCGTCAAGGAGCGCCATGTGCTGCCGGGCTTCTACCACGACACCCTGGGCGAACGCGACCGCGCGGACGCCGTCCGCCAGATCCGCACCTTCATCGAGCAGCGCTTCGCCACGGCCCCGCAGACGTTGGACATCCGCGATGCCCACGAACGCGGCTTCACGTACGAAGAAGCCCGCACCCTCGCTCGGCCGCTGTCTCCCTACAGCCCGCGTGGCCTGTACTGGGCTCTCACGCGGGCCAGCCTGAAATGGGCCGCCCCGCTGTCGAAGGGCCTGCAGATCGGCAGGGACACGGGCTTCGATTCGGGCAGCACCCTCGACTATGTGTACCGCAACAGGCCCCAAGGCGCGGGACCGATCGGCCGCCTGATCGACGGCGCCTATCTTCAGTCGATCGGCTGGCGCGGCATCCGGCAACGCAAGGTGCATGTCGAAGAGTTGCTGCAGCTGGCGATGCACACCGCACGCGACAACGGCCTGCCACTCAACCTGATCGACATTGCGGCGGGGCATGGCCGCTACGTCCTCGACGCGGTGGGCGTGAGCCCGGTCCGTCCGCATTCCGTGCGCCTGCGCGACTACAGCGACATCAATGTGCGCGACGGCGCGACGCTGATCGTGAGCCGAGGCCTGCAAGACATCGCCACGTTCGAGAAAGCCGACGCATTCGACCGGGCGGGCCTTGCCCGGGCGCAGCCCACGCCCACCGTAGCGGTCGTCTCCGGGCTGTACGAACTGTTTCCGGACAACGCGCTGATCGAACGGTCGCTCGGCGGCATTGCCCAGGCCATGCCCGCCGGCGGCTGCCTCGTCTACACCGGCCAGCCCTGGCATCCGCAGCTCGAGTTGATCGCCCGTGCGCTGACGAGCCATCGCGACCATGCCGCCTGGGTGATGCGCCGTCGCACCCAGCAGGAGATGGACCAGCTGGTGGCGGCCGCGGGCTTTCGCAAGGTCACCCAGCGCATCGATGAATGGGGCATTTTCACGGTGTCGATGGCGGTGCGCGAACCGCGATGAAACCGCTGCCGCTCTGGAAACCGGGGCTCGCATGGCTGCTCGTTCTCGGGCCGCTGTTTTTCCTGTCATACGGCTTTGCCAACCACCAGGCCGCCGGCACGGCCGGGGTGCCCAGCATCGTGTTCGACTGGGAACGGCACATCCCGCTGTGGCCCTGGACGATCCTGCCATACTGGTCCATCGACTTCTTCTACGGCCTGTCCCTGCTGATCTGCACCACGAGGCTCGAGCTGACCCGCCACGGCCTGCGGCTGCTGACGGCGCAGGTGCTGTCCATTGCCTGTTTCCTGCTTTTTCCGCTGAAATTCTCCACGCCGCGTCCGCCGGTGGATGGCTGGGCCGGTCAGCTCTTCGATGCGCTGGCCGGGTTCGATCTGCCCTACAACCAGGCTCCGTCACTGCACATCGTGCTGTTGCTGATCCTGTGGGACTTCTACCGCCAGCGTCTGCAGGGCGCATGGAAAGGCGTGCTGCATGTCTGGAGCGCACTGATCGCCGTGTCGGTGCTGACGACGTTCCAGCATCACTTCATCGACATCCCCACGGGGCTCCTGGCCGGTTCCATCTGCCTGTGGCTGTGGCCGCTAGCGGGTGAGCGGCCGCTGTGGCGCTGGTCCGTCACGGCACAGCGACGGCGCATCGCGCTGTGCTACGCATTCGGCGCGCTCGCCTGCGCCATGGTGGCCGGCATCGGCCGCCCCTGGTGGTGGTTCTATTGGCCGGCCGTCTCGCTGGCCCTGGTGGCGCTCTGCTATGCCGCGCTCGGTGAGCACGGTTTCCAAAAGCGTGTCGACGGGCGCCACAGCATCGCGGCTCGGCTGCTGTTCTGGCCCTACCGGGTCGGGGCCTGGCTGAACGCCCGCGCCTGGACGCTGGGCATGCCTTGCAGCGCACGGGTGGGCGATCGCGAGGTGTGGCTGGGGCGCCTGCCTCTGCCCTGGGAAAGCGATCACCGCCGGTTCGAACAGGTCGTGGACGTGACCGCGGAACTGGGCTTTCGCCACCGCGGTGCCCGCTCCCATGGCTGGCTCGACCTGACCGAACCCAGCCCGGCGCACCTGCTCGACGCCGCGCATTCAGTCGAACAGGCATCGAAGAAGGGCCCGGTGCTGGTCAGTTGCGCACTCGGGTTCTCCCGCAGTTCGGCGGTGGTGGCGACCTGGCTGTGCGTGTACGGGCATTGCGCCCAGGTCGGCGATGCCATCGCCCTGCTGCGCGAGGCACGTCCGCAGGTGAGACTCCGGCCGCAGCTGATCGACGTGATCGAGCAGGCCGTCGCCCGGGCACGGAGCACGGCATGAGCCAGGAACCGCTGACCGCCTCCGACCGGGCCGCATGCGCCGTGTGCGCCGACTGGCTCGGCACCGCGCCGGCCGTCTCCCTCATCGCCTGGCTGGCCGTGGCCGCGGCGCTCGCCGGCCTGGCCACCGGCGGGGCGCCTCATCCCATCGTGCTGCTGGTACCGCTGGCCATTGCCGAACGGTACCTCGCCGTGCGGCTGGCGCTCGACGCCCGCTTGTTCGCAAGGCTGGCCGATGGCACGCTGTCGACCGTCGGCGACTTGGACTCCGGCCTGCAGCAGGTGTTCATGCTGCCCGCTGGTAAAACCGGCCGGCCGCTGGCGCCGCGCATCGCTGGAGCGCGACGCCTCTATCGCTGGCACACCATCACGGTGATGCTGATCGTGCTGCTCGCCATCTTTGCCTGGATCTGAAAGACCCCGACATGATTTCCTTCTTCAAACGCATGCCCGGTGTGGCCGCCGGCGAACTGATCATGTTCGCCGCACGGGCTTTGACCGGCGTGCGCCCGCTCTGGCGAGGCTCGCTGCCCACATCGGCCAGGCGTGTCTATTTCGCCAATCACGGCAGCCACGGCGACTTCGTGCTGATCTGGACCACGCTGCCGGCGGCGCTTCGCCGCGTGACGAGGCCGGTGGCCGGACAGGACTACTGGCTGGCCACCGCCGTGCGCCGATTCATCGGCCGGAAAGTGTTCAACGCCCTGCTGATCGACCGGCAGCGGTCCACCCAGGCCGACCAGCCCTCCCCCGTGGACTTGATGGCCTCAACCCTCGGCCAGGGCGAATCGCTCATCATCTTTCCGGAGGGCACGCGCAACACCACCGAGGCGCCGCTGCTGCCGTTCAAGAGCGGCCTGTACCACCTCGGCAAGCAATGCCCGGACGTTGAACTGGTGCCCGTCTGGATCGACAACATCCGCCGGGTGATCCCCAAAGGCCAGTGGCTGCCCGTCCCCATGGTGTGCAGCGTCAGCTACGGCGCTCCGCTCATGATCGGCGCTGACGAAGACAAAGCCACCTTCCTCAAGCGTGCCGAGGCCGCCGTGCTGGCGCTCCGCCCCCAAGAAAGCATCGAACCATGAGCTACTCCCCGGCCCAGAACGCGCCGTTCCACGAACAGACGCAATGGCTCTTCCTCGCCGTGCTCGGTGTGCTGGTGGTCGCCTCGGTGATCGGCGGCCTGCTGAAATGGCGCGTGGCCGATGGCGAAGCGCACGGTGTCATCGACAACCTCAACAGCCGCATCAAGGCCTGGTGGGTGATGGTGCTGTTCGTGAGCCTCGCATTCACGTTCGGCAAGACCGGCGTGATCCTGCTGTTCATGTTCATGTCGTTCTCGGCGCTGCGCGAATACGTGACGCTCACCTACACGCGGACGGCTGACCACCTGGTGCTCGCGCTGATGTTCTACATCGCGCTGCCGCTGCAGTACTACTTCATCTGGATCGAGTGGTACGGGCTCTATTCGATCTTCATCCCGGTGCATGTGTTCCTCATCATGCCGATCCTCGCAAGCCTGGGCGGCGACACCAACCGCTTCCTCGAACGCACGGCGAAGATGCAGTGGGGGCTGATGATCTGCGTGTTCTGCCTGTCCCACCTGCCCGCGCTGCTCACGCTCGAGATCCCGGGCTATGAGGGTCGCAACCTGCTGCTGATCGCCTACCTGATCATGGTCGTCCAGGGCAGCGATGTGCTTCAGTATGTCTGGGGCAAGCTCGTCGGCAAGCGCCCGGTGGCGCCGCAGCTGTCGCCCTCCAAGACCGTGGGCGGCCTGGTGGGGGGCATTGCGTCGGCCACGCTGCTGGGCACGGGCCTCTACTGGTGCACGCCGTTTGCACCCTGGCAGGCCGCGCTCGTCTCGCTCACGATCTGCCTGATGGGCTTCCTCGGCGGGCTCGTGATGTCGGCGATCAAGCGCGACCGCGGCGTGAAAGACTGGGGCACGATGATCGAAGGGCACGGCGGCATGCTCGACCGGCTCGATTCGGTCGTCTTCGCCGCGCCGGTGTTCTTTCACGTGGTTCGCTATTGGTGGGTTCCGTAGCCGCCCCTTTGCTGTCCATTGCCCTGGCCGACAGGAAACTAGCGCTTGGCCGAGGCAAGCGCTGCGCCGAAGCACATGAACGTCACGCCGGCGATCTTGTTGACACGACGCCCGCCCCGCTCCGATGTCAACCAATGGCGAGTTTTCTTGGCAAACAGCGCATAGGTCAGGTGGATGATGACGACCAAGGTGCTGTAGGTGGCCACCAGACCCGCGAACTGAATCGCGTAGTTCGTTTGGGGGTCGATGAACTGCGGGAAGACGGAGAGAAAGAAGAAGATTGCCTTCGGGTTGGTCAGTTGCAGGGAGACGCCTTCGATGAACCGCCGACCGAAGCCGGCCTGCTGCGTGGAGGCCTCGGCAAACTTGAACGGCGGCGCGCGCCACAGGCGGATGCCGAGGTAAATCAGGTAGGCCGCCCCCAAGTACTTCATGAGAGTGAAGGCGAGCGATGATGCCGCGAGCAGCACGCCGAGACTCGTCGCCGAAATGGCCGCGACCACGAGGGCACCGAAAGCAATGCCCAGAATGCCGCCCACGGTGCCTCGCATGCCGTAGCGCAAGGCGTTGGACAGCGTCATCACGACACCCGGGCCCGGGCTCAACACCGTGGCGATCGCGACCAGCAGAAACACCGAATACAACTTCATGAAGATCCTCCCAGGCTGAGATTTCAGATCGGTCGGGCAGACCGGCGGCTCCACATCCGCCATCCTGTGCTTGCCAGGGCGTGCACGGCCAGCAGACCGAGAAGCGCACAAGCGAAGGGGTCGCGAAGGGCCAGCCAGCCTACCAGGCACAAGGGGGTCGCCAGGCCGACGGCGAGCCAGGCGAGCTGCCCCCACCATCGGCCGTCGGACAGGGCGCCCAGCGCCAGCGTCGACGCCGCCAGCAGCGCGAAGAGCCAGGGCTGCTGGGCGCCCGCCAAGGCGCCTTCATGGGCCACGTAGTAGATGACCAAGGCAAAGATCAAGACGCCGCCGCTGGCAACGCACCGCACATCAGCGGCCGACACGGGCCGCGTGGGCACCCGCGGCTCCCTCAACCGGGCGTAACGAAGAAGCGGCAGGTGGTTCATCCAGAACGGATCGTGCGTTTGCTGGAGCCCGGGCGTGCCGTATTGGATCGGCACGCCGGGAAGGGCGCGCTGGAACGTGCCGAAGAGCTTGTCCCACAACAACAGGGTTCCGCCGAAGTTCTTGTCGATGTATTCGGGGTTGGCGCCATGGTGCACCCGGTGATGGCGAGGCGTCACCATGAAGCGGTCCAGGATGCCCGACCCCCTGATGAAGCCGCTGTGATTGGAAAACTGGATCGCGTAGTGAATGCCGGACACCACGACGAAGGCCTGCAGCGGCACACCCAGCACCGCCAGCAGCGCGAAGAACGGGAAGGACGTCAGCGATGAATACCAGGAGTTGCGGATGCCGAGAGACAGATTGAAATGCTCCCCCTGGTGATGCACTTCATGCACCGCCCACAGGAAACCGAGCTTGTGATGCAAACGGTGCAGCCAATAGAAGCCGAAGTCCCACGCGAAGAAGGCGAACAGCCAGACGAGCCACTGGGGCCATGTGTCTGCCCAGCCCGTGCTGGCGTTTCGCAAGACCCATGCATAGGCGGCGACTTCCACGCCCCGGAAAAGCCAGAGCACGAGATGGCCTGAATTCAGATTGGCGATGACGTCGAGCCAGGGAATGGCCTCGCCACGAAACCGGCGCAGGACATACAACTCGGCCAGCACGGCGACGACCATCAACGCAAGCGGCAGCGCCATGGCATTCATGGTTGGGGCATCCTTGTGGAGACTGGATCAATGGGAAGGCGACGGGCCTGAACATGCCGGTCGAGAAAGCGAACGGCCCATCCCGACAGGCAGCCGACCATCACGCCGGCCGAGAAATCGAGCGCAAGGTGTCGCCGTGTCTGGATCACGGCCCATGCGATGCAGCCGCCCCATGCCACGAGAAGCGCGGCACGCAGGAAATCGAGCATCGCCCAGGGCGCGTCTCGCCGTGGCATCAATGACCAGATCGCCAGCAAGCTCAGCGCACCATGCAATGAAGGCAGGCAGTTCTGCGCGGAATCGGAGGCCACCAGCCCGCGAAGCACGTTGGCGCTGAGGGTCTGGCCCGTCACCTCCGGGTAGATCAGCGTCGTGGGGCAGGCCAGGTAGAAGATTCCGCACACCAAGGCGCAAACGAGCATGGAACGGCTGATCCAGGGCAGCCGGCGCGCCTCGGCGAACAGATAAGCGCACGGGATGAGCAGAAAGAACGACAGGTACATCCAGATCCCATCGGGACTGAACGCAATCGCCCTGTCCAACATGGTCTCCGGGATCACGACCGAAGCCGGCCCCTGCAGGTGGCGTGCGAGGTTGTAGGCGACGCCCACACTGCCCCAACCCACGGTCATGTGGGTCAGTCGCTGCAGCAGCAAAGGCCAGCGAGCGGGAGGTGTGAGTGTCATGCAGGGTTGCTCCAGGTTCGGCGCACTCGCCTGCGCTTGGTCATGAAGTCCGCCAGCGAGGGGGCATCGGCACGCACCCAGCGCAACCGCATGGAATCCACGCCGAGTTCGGCCATCACGCGGGAAAGATGCGCCTGCGCGCTGGCGTGGACATCCGCATCCGGGTCCTCGATCCACAGCGCCAACGTGGCGCAGTCGGTCTGCACGAGCCGATAGTCCACGGCTGGCGGCAGCGTCTGCGCCAACGCGCGGTTCACGACGTCGGCAAAGACATCGACCGTGGCGGCGTTCTTCCCCGGCAACCGCAGCACATCGTCGCAACGGCCCTCGATCCGCGCCAGCGCCATCGTGGCGCTGCCGCAGCTGCAACCGGATGCGCGGCGCACCAGCACATCGTCGAGGCGGTAGCGAACCACGGGCTGGGTGGTGCGCGTGAAGTCGGTGATCAAGGGCACGAAGCGTTCCTCATCCAGCCATTGCGGCTCCACATGCAGGAATTCCTCGTTCAGATGCAGCACGCCGTGCGAACACGTGCATGCAAGAAAACCTTCGGTCGCCTGGTACACCTCATCGACCCGCCCGAAGACCTGTTCAAGCAATACGCGGTCTTGCGGCTCGAGGACTTCGGCCACCGAGACGACGCGCGTGGCCTTCAGGTGAGCGCGCCCTTCGCGCTGGGCGATCGCCAAGGCCCTCAGCACCTGGGCCGGGGCAACGATGATGCTGGGCTGCCAGTGTTCGAGTGCACGGACATTCGCCTGGAGCGGCTGGAACAGATCGAAGAACTCGAAACTCACCCAGGGCGTGCGCACGGCGCGGTAAAGGTTGTTTCCTGCGCGCAGCAGCAATGCGACCCGTTCCTTGTGAAAGAGCCCGGCCGGCAGCAGCCGTGCCAGCATCACGCCCGCCCACCTCGATTGCTCCTGCGGGCTGACGACGAACACGCCACGCCCCCCCGATGTCCCGGATGACAGGCCGACGCTGTAGCGTCCCAGCCGGGAGCGGAAATCGCGCGAGCGCTCCGAGGCGTGGGCGATCGCCAGCACCTCGTCGAGCCTCAGGCCCGCCGTGTTCATGGCGTCGAAGTGGCGCATCATCAGCGCCTTGTCCATCGTGGGCCATTCGGCAAGCGGGCGACCGACCCAGCGCTGGAAGTGGCGGCTCTTGCTCAAGGTGTGCCCGGCATGCCGCGCCCATTGCCTGGCCTGATGCGCCTCCAGCTCGGAACGATCGGTAAAGCGCATGCGGCGCGTTCGCATGTACGACGACAAAAGCCCGAGCACGCCCATCACAGCGCTCCCTCATGGGTGAGCAGGATGGATGCGCCCCCGCCGATGTGCAACTGATGCAGCTTGCGCAGCGTGGCGTAGTAGGCCGCGGTGTCTTCCATGATCAGGCCCGCCAGCCGCGAAGGGCCACGCAGCTCCTGATAGCTCAGCGGCGACCAGGCCGCGTCGGCCGCGAGAAGCGTCCATCCCTGATCGGTTTGCACGAACGCCCCGATGTGGCCTGCCGCATGGCCAGGCAAGTCGACCAGGAGCACTTCGCCTCGGGAGCCCGGCAACGCCCAGGCGTGGGTAAATGGCGCCAGGCAGGCCGGCAAGGCAACCCATTCGAAGCTTTCGATCGCGCGCACGCGCTGATCGACGTCCGCCGGCATCAGCCCAGGCACGAAGGCTCGGCGAAGCGCGCCCACGCCAGTGCGACGGCGCGTCGTCTCCCAGCCGGCACCCGAACAAATGAAGGGAACGCCGTCGAAATCGCGCAGGCCTGCCACATGGTCGCCGTGGAAATGGGAAAGGATGATGCCGTCCAGGTCGGCCGGGCGCATGCCCTGCGCGCGCAATTGCGCGACCATCGCCTGCGAACTTTCGAAGTAGACGGGCGTGACCGCGGCGTAGATGGCAAAGAGCCCGCTGCGGGTGTGATCCAGGAAATGCTGTGCATACCCGGTGTCCCACAGCCAACGCTTCCCGCCGGCTTCGATCAGGTAAGCACGCGACGGAAATGCGCACAGGGACAGGCCCGCGCCCCGCAGCGCGACGCAGGCCCGGTGGGTGCAATGCCCCGCCTCAAAAACGCGGATGCTGGCCATGGTCCTGATGCCAGCGCGCCGTGCGCCGCACACCTTCCGTCATGTCGATCGTTGGAAAGTAGCCCAGTTGCTGCTGGGCTTTGCTGTTGTCGAGCGTCATGCCGTAATGGAGTGCACCGACGCTGTAGCGTGTGAGCGCCGGTTCACGGCCCGTGATGCGCGCCCATCCCGAGAGCAGTCCTGCGACGCCCGCCAGGACGGGATAAGGCACGTGCTGGATGCGGTAAGTCATGCCCCAATGACCTCCGAGAAGGTCTCGCAACAGATCGGCCAGGCTGCAAGGCTGCTGGTTGGTGATGTTGAAAGCTTCCCCTGACGGCACGTCCGCCGTGGTGGCAAGCTGCATCGCATGCACCACGTTCTCGACGTAGGTCAGGTCCATCACGGCCCGGCCGCCGCCCGGCAAGGGCAACACGCCGCGGCGCTGGTGGAGCAGCGCCAAGAGCCTCGGCAGGATCACGCGGTCATGCGGGCCGAACAGCGCCCGGGGACGGAGAATCACGAACCTCGTGTTCGGACAACGGCGGGCCATGCCGGTGATGAGCACTTCCGCACACGCCTTGGTGGCTGCATAGGCATTGGCGAAGCGCGCCGCACGGTAGCTTTCCTGCACCTGTGCATGGTGGCGGAAGTCGAAATAGATCGACGGCGTGGAAATGTGAACGAAGCGCGGAACCCCCTCTTGCACCGAAGCATGCGCGAGCAACTGGGTGGCACGCACGTTCGTGGCCTCGAAATCCTGCATGCGTCCCCAGGGTGACGACAGCGCTGCGCAATGCCAGACCGCATCGACGCCACGCACCAGGTCCGCCGCACCGCCCGGCGACAGGGTCGCCAGATCGGCCCGGTGAAAGCTCGCGCCCAGTTCCTGGAGCTCGCGCCCTTGCGCCTCGTCACGGCCTGTCGCACGCACCTGCCAACCCTGGCGCAAGAGTTGTTCTGCCGCATTGCGCCCGAGCCCGCTCGTTGCGCCCGTCACCAGCACGTTCATGTGGACAGCACCATCCCGCCGAGCGTGAGGCCCGCGGCGGTGCCCAACATCAAAAGCCGGCTGCCGGGCGAGGCCCGGCCGGTGACCATCGCCTCGTGCAAGGCGGTGGGCATGGAGGCGGCCACCTGATTGCCGCGGTGCGCATAGATGTCGATCACCGAGGACGCTGGAACACCGAGCCGCTCCCGGATGTGCAGCATCGAGAGGTGACTCGCCTGATGCGGCACCACGGTGTCGATGTCCTGGATGGAAAGGCCGCGGGCGCCCAGCAGTCGGTCCATGAAAGCGTCCATCAACTTGGACACCATCCGGAAGACGCGCTTGCCGTCCATCCGGAAATGAAAATCGTCCGGCTCAACGCCCACCCGCGGATTGCGGCGCGTGCCGCCCGCCCGAATCTCGCACAACGCGCGGCCGGCGGGGTAGGTTTCGAAAAGGCATGACGCGATGCCCGTCGTCCCGTCGCCCGCCTCCACGATGGCGGCTGCCGCGCCGTCGCCGAAGATCAGGGAGGCCTCGGGATTCGACCAGTCGACGCCCCGCGAGGCGAGATCCGATGAGACGATCGCGATGCGCTTGTGGGCACCCGAATGCAACAGCCCCGCTGCGACCTGCAGCGCCATGAGAAAACTCAGGCAGCTGGCACCGACATCGAAGGCCGGCATGCCGGCACGCAGTCTCGAGGCGGCCAGCACGTGTGCGGCCGTGCTCGGCAGGGCTTGCTCCTGGACGCCGCAGGCAGAAATCAGCAGGTCGATCGAACCGGGGGCGATGTCGCCACGGGCAAGCGCCGCATGCAGGGCTTTCGCCGCGAGCTCGGATTGGCTCTCGCGCGCCCCCGCGTGGTAGCGATGGACCACACCGGAGCGCCGCTGCACGTACCCGTTCGGGAACCCCAATCGCACGTCCAATTCGGCGGATGTGACCTGCTGCGCCGGAACCGCAACGCCAGTCGACACAATCTTCAGAGGGATCATGCTGGCGAACCCTCGGCGTTCGCCCGCATCGGTCCCTCGACAGGCCTCTTCTCTTTCAAGAGACGCCCCGCACGGAAACCGCGATGCAGGGCGGCTCGGAGCCATCCAGTCATGATGATCTTGGCGCCCTTGCGCTCGGGCACGTTGGGGGGAAATGGTGGAGAAAGCCACTGAAGCGGCGGCCCTGCAACCCGCTGAATCGGGTTGAAGCCGAGTGCCTTGGAGGCGACGAAAAGATCGACCCGTTCGCGATCGCTCGCTGCCATGAGACCTGTGGAAGACCGCCGCACATCGCGAGGTGCAAAGTGGGCGTCGTGTTGTTGCTTCAAACTGGCTTGGAGAATATCAAAAGGTCTGGGCCGGAAAGATCGCTCGTTTGGGGGGCTCTCTCTTCAGCCCCGATGCAGGGCGATGGTGGCTCACGTGGCCCCGGCATCCGATGCCAAGTCAACTCCAGGCGCCCGATGTCAGACGCGGAGAGTGGGCAGCCGCTCTCATTTGCGCTGCCGCCCGAATCGGCTCCATGCCGCAACGGATGCGACCAGCCATCAACTGAAGCGTCAAAGGGCCTAACATGGCCGGCTGACAACACATTGCCAGTCGCACACCCATGTCCTATCCCTACCTGAGCGATGCGCTGAAGGCCCTCACAGGCCTGGACCTGCCGCTGCCGCTACCCACCTTCGGCCTGAGCGTGATGTGCGCGATGCTCGTGGCCACCGAATTCTTCCGCCGTGACCTGCAACGGCTGCGCGCCGCGGGCGAACTGCCCCCTCGCCGGGGCGCTCGGCTGCCCGCCGATGACCCGCAGGGGCTCGACGCATTCGTCTCCACCTTTGCCATGGTCGTGCTTCTGTGCGGCATCCTCGGTGCGCGCATCTTCCACATCTTCGAGCACCTGCCCCAGTTCCTCGCCGATCCCTGGCCGATGATCTTCTCGCGCAGCGGACTCAGCATCATGGGTGGCCTCATCTTCGGCATTCTTGCCGGTGCCGTGGTGGTGCGCCGCTCAGGACTGCCGGTGCGCCCCGTCCTCGATGCAGCGGCGCCCGCCATGATGATCGGCTACGGCCTGGGCCGCATCGGCTGCCAGATCTCCGGCGACGGCGACTGGGGCGCCCCCGCCAACATGGCACTCAAGCCCGACTGGCTGCCCACCTGGCTCTGGGCCCAGACCTACGACAACAACATCTATGGCGCCGTGATCGAGCTGCCAGGCGTGTATCCCGCCCCCATTTACGAGACCGCCATGGCGCTGGTGCTCTTCGGGCTGCTGTGGGCCATGCGCCGCCATCCGTTCCGCCATGGGTGGCTGTTCGCGGTGTACCTGGTCCTGGCCGGCGCCGAGCGGCTGCTGATCGAGCAGATCCGCATCAACCCCGTGCTCGACTTCATGGGCCTGCACGCCACCCAGGCGGAGATGATCTCCGGCGTGTTCATTGCGCTGGGCATCGCCGGGCTGGCCCTGCTCAGCCGGCGTACACCCGCGGCCGGCAAGCCGCAGCCGGCTTAGTGCGCATCATTGCGCTGGGCCACCCAGGTGGCTCAGTGCACGATGGCGAGCTTGCCGAAGTGCCGCCCGCCCCCGCTGAGCTCGGCATAAGCTGCGCTCGTCTCGTCGATGCCGAAGACACGGTCGATGACCGGCGTGAGGCGATGGGCTTCCACGGCGCGGGTCGCTTCCGCCAGATCGGCCACCGAGCCGGTGTTGTTGCCGACGATCCGCAACGCCTTGACGATGATCGGCAACAGATCGATCGACGGCGCCGTGCCGGTGACAAAGCCCACCGTGAACACCGTGCCGCCCATGGCGGCAGCATTGACGGACCGCGCGAAGGTGGCCCCGCCCGCGGTTTCCACCACCAGGTCCGCCCCCCGCCCTTCGGTGAGCTTCAACACCTCCTCATCCCAGGCGGGGATGGCCCGGTAGTTGACGAGGTGATCGGCCCCCAGCCGGCGTGCCCGCTCCAGCTTCTCATCAGAGGACGACGCAACGATCACCGTGGCGCCGCAGGCCTTGGCGAACTGCAAGGCAAAAATGCTGACGCCGCCGGTCCCGAGCACCACCACCACCGAACCCGGGCGCACCTGCGCCGAACGCACGGCGTTCCAGGCGGTCGTTGCGGCGATGGGCAGCGCCGCACCCTGCACGAAATCCAGATGGCGCGGCAAAGCCACAAGGCTGTGGGCCGGAACGGCCACGTACTCCGACAGCGAACCCGGCAGCGTGATGCCGCGCAGTGCCGCCACACGGTCTGCATGGATCGGGCCGCCTTGCCATCCCGGCATGAAGTGCGGGATCACCCGATCGCCGACGGTCCAGCCGCTGACGCCCTCCCCCAATGCCACCACTTCACCGGCACCATCGGCCACTGGAACGAACGGGAATGCGGGAACGGGAAAGTTCCCGGTTGCGACGGCCACGTCCACGAAGTTCAACGTGGCGGCGCGCAGGCGCACGAGCACCTCGCCTTGCCCCGGCCGGGGATCGGGCAGATCGGTGCGACGAAATGCCGTGAGAGACGGCGCTGTGAGTTCAATGGCTTTCATGCTGGTTTCTCGGTCAGGGAGGAGGCATCAGTGTCATTAACAAGCCGCAAAAGATAAACTGACCTCAACTTGATTGATTCAACACCCATACTTTCAAATGGACCTGCTCGAGAGCATGCACGTCTACGTGCTGACCGTCGAAAAAGGCAGCTTGAGCGCAGCCGCAGCGGCGTGCGACATCTCCCCGACCATGGCGGGCAACCACCTGAGAACGTTGGAAAGGCGCCTGGGCATGCAGCTGCTCAACCGGACGACAAGGCGCCAGCACGTCACCGCCTTCGGCGAGGACTACTACGCCCGCTGCAAAGAGATCCTCCGGCTGGTGGCGGAGACCGATGCGCAGGCGCAGCAGCTTCAAGTGGCCCCGGCGGGCAAGCTGCGCATCACCGCGCCCGTCACCTTCGGCACGGAAGCGCTGATGCCTGCCTTGTCCGAGTACCTGGCACGGTACCCCGAAGTGAGCTGCGACGTGGTGCTGAGCGACCGCGTGGTGGAGCTGATCGAGGAAGGCTTCGAAGCGGCCATCCGCATCGGCCACCTGCCTGATTCGGCCCTGATCGCCAGGCCGCTGGCGCCCTATCGCCTAATGATCTGCGCATCACCCGACTATCTTTCACGCAGGGGCACGCCCGGCCGGCCAGAGGATCTGTCGCGCCACGAATGCCTTTCCTTCAGCCCCGCGGCATTGACCCACTGGCCCTTGTCCGGCGATGAAGGCGCCCGCATTGCCGTCTCCGGCCGCCTCCAGGTCAACCATGGCCAGGCCTTGCGGGTGGCGGCAGTGAACGGCCTTGGCATCGTCCTGCAACCCGCCATCTTGCTGGAGGCAGACGTTCGGGCGGGACGCCTCGTGCAGCTGTTCCCGAACCACCCCCTGCCCACTCGCCCGATGAGCGTGGTCTACCTGGCGGACCGGTTCCGGTCGCCCAAGCTGCGCAGCTTCGTGGATTTCATGGTGGAGCGGTTCGGTCGGGACGATCGCCCGGCGTCGGCAGGACCAGTTTGAGGTCCACCCGATCCGCGCCATCGCGATAGCCCTCCCGCCAATGGGAAACGATCTCGAACCCATGCCGCACGAAGAACGGCGCCACCTTCAAGGTGGTGTCCACCACGAGGTACCGGGTGGGCCGCGCATGGGCCTTGAGGTGATCGATGCGGTATTGCAGCAGGAGATTGCCCAGCCCCCTGCCGTGCCAATCCGCATGGATCTGCCCGAACACGAGGACGGCGCTGTTGTAGAACTCCGAGACCTCGTAACCGCCGAAGCCGACCACCTCGTCATCGCAAACGACCACGAAACAAGGGCCATCGGGTTCGTCCAGGCAACTGGCAAACCATTCTTCATCGGATGCGCTGAAGAAGGCCGGAACATTGGATCGGAAGCAAGCCAAGGCGGCGCTTCTGTCTTCGG
>Ga0207679_10000247_pt1 | contig 41238 bp, 34 predicted proteins | sample KBSC73metaG_FD_184320 | JGI IMG/M metagenome (GOLD analysis project Ga0207679, IMG submission 184320) | Corn rhizosphere microbial communities from Kellogg Biological Station, Michigan, USA - KBS C7-3 metaG (SPAdes) (version 2) | ecosystem: Host-associated > Plants > Roots > Rhizosphere > Soil ... | reverse complement strand
GCTTTCACCCAATTTGCTTACCATCTTATTATATTCCTTTACCAATTCACCTATTTCATCGTTACGGCTCCATACAATTTCTTCATTCATTTTTCCAAGATTCACTTCCCGCATCTTGTCTCCAATAATAGAAAAAGAACGGGTAATACGATTCGTGATGAATAGCGCGATCACGCCCGCCGTCAGAAAAATAAAAGCATTCAATATAATTATCGTTACAAGGAAATTTGAGATCTCCTGGTGGAGCTCAAACTGGGACAGAAAGTATGGAATATTTACATAGGCGTATTCAGTGCCGTCATCGCCTCTTACAGGAGCATAAATACTCAGGTAGGACAGATCACTAATTTTTTCCTGCTGCACCCTTTCCACCTCCCGCAAAATGCTTAAATGAAAAAATGCCTCAGGGTTGATCTGCTTGCTAAGAACACCTTTTTCGTAAATATTTTCCTGGGACGAAACCTGCAGGTTGCCGGCCAGGTCGTACACATTCACATCCACGTTATGGATATCCGCCACGTCTGAGACAAGTTTTTTCAATTCCCTGTTTGACCCGGGCTCATATATTTTTGTGACGTCATCAAAAATGCTATGTTCAGCAATCCTTTTTTTCATTTCATTTTCCATCACCTTTAATGTGCGGCTTAATTTATCAGCATTGTTCCTGTTATATCTTGTAATGAAAAATGAAATGGTAGAAGCGGCAATGATCAGAAAAGAAAGTATGCTGATAAAAATGATCGTGCTGTGTACCTGCGTACGGATATTCATCTGGAAAAAATTGCGAAGTCCTCTTCTATCAGCGCCGACCTTTAAAAGAAATGCGATTGTCTGGATGAATGTTACCAGGAAAAGAAATGCACAAAAGATATAAGAGAACAATGTGATGGCTTCAATAAGAGTGTCTATCTTACGTGCAAGCACAATTACTTTCTCGGTGCTGTTCCGGTACCACATTTCAGAGAAATCGCCGTTTTTCCTTTTCTCAACCTCCTGCTTCGGCAACTGGTCATCCGTTAATGTTGTAGCGAATGCGTACTTGCTTGAAGACTCGACAAGCCTGTTGCCTTTATAAATGGCAAACGAATAGTTTGGTGAGGACCTTGGGTCATTTTCGTTCGGCTCTCTGAATAATGTGGCCTCCAGCGCGTTGGCCGCAGTTGTTTTTGGATTCGATACAATAAACAAAGCTCCCATCGCCCTGTTACCTGTATCCTGGACGACTTTTTTTGTGATGTAGGTAATTTTATTGTTGCCTGAAACGTAGGAATACAGTTCAGGAATTGTCCTGCTTTGTTTACTTTGTTGGGTGATGATGTTGTTTAATGACTCATATGTAAGGTCGTCGTCATTAAAAAGAGGGTTGAAAGTTGAATCCTCAAAAACTTCGAAAACATACAATTTCGTGTCAAATTTATTTACATAGCCTTTATAGTTTGCAGTAAGGATGCTATCACGAAATATCCTCCCATTCTCTTCATCATGAAATCGGTAAAAGTTGGAGGCAAGAAACCTGTTGTCAAGGTAAGTCAAGGCGATCTTCAAAAGCATCTCATTTGATTCATCATCCTGGATAGCCAGGTTCTCTGCGATCGTTTTCCTGTTACTCCACTCCTTTGTTTTGTTTTCTGTGATAATAATGGCCGAGATCGAAACCGAAAAAACAAATATCCAGAATATGATTCCGGCAACGTTAATATGAAAACGGTTGATAACAAATCCACGCTGGCTCACCAACCATGTGTAACCGATAAGCCACAATAAAACGGGTATATAAAATTGAACGGCAGGGTCCGAAAAACGAAAAGTAAGATAGGCAAGACCAGTAACTCCAATCCCGAAATAGATCAAGGCTTTTCGTCTTTCAAACACAGGCAAAATAAACCGAAACATGATCTGAGTAAAATGATAATACCCCAGCGACAAGCTTGCCAGTACGATAAATCCAATTACGCTATATTTATTAAGACTAAAAAAATCCGTGACATCAAAAGATATTTTTGAATCGGCGACCAGGCTATTGATGGTACTTGCCAATATGAATGTGGAGACGACAAGAACCAGTAATGCCAGCGTTGCAATTATCCATTTGCCGGCACCTTTCACGCGTCTTAGCAGATCCATCTGGCTACCGAGCTTTGACCATGCGAAGACCGTGATCCATGAGAATAGTAGCGAGTTGATCAGGAGATCTCCCAGAGTACGATTGACCCCGTTGGTTCCATACACCGCCGGATCGAATAGCTCAAATTGGCGAAACTCAAAGACGAGAGGATAAAAATAAAGGCTAAGCCGGAATACAAGGAGTACTACAACCAAAGTAACGACCCCGCGCCATTGATTGTTTCGTTTTTGTGCAACAAACTCCGCCAGCGAATGGGCAAATACAAAAAAGAAACATAATGACAGCACCCGAAGGATTACCGTGATCGGGTCATTGTTAGGTATGGCGCTTGTAGGCCTTCGGTCAATGTAAAAAAGAATTTCTCCCGACGAAGATTTAATTGGGTAATCTGTCTTATTACTACTAATGATGATACGCTTGTGTGCCGTCTTGCTATACGCAAATTCATCATTCAAAAACTGGCTTTCAATATAATATTTTGATTTAACCGGTATTAGTGCATAAGTCCATAGTCGATTGCTCATTCCATTGATAGCAAAGGATTTTTTTACCATCACGTAATAGCCGTTAGCAAGGGATTTAAAGTATTCACCGTCATCAAGATTATAGCTGTCCTTAGGAGGAATTATGTTTTGATTATTCCAGAACAGCATTTGTTGTGTACCAAAAATCGACTCGGCCACAACATATATTCCGTAATGCTTTTTTTCCAGCGATTTGAATTCATCGAGGGTCTCCTTGTTTTGCACCAATTTTCTAAGTAAATGGGTGTCCTTAATAACCTCGTTGAAGTTTAATTCCTCCGCTTGTATGTACCGGGTTAAAGATCTTTTTTCATGATTTATTGCAGATACACGTGTATAATAAGAATTGAAAACAAATGAAAGTGCGAAGGTGACAATAGACAGAGCTAACAGGCTATACCTGGAAAACAAAATATGTCGGGAAGTCGCTTTCAAGTAGTATGTCGGTGTTTAATGGTGTTCCAGATGGCGTCCATTTCTTCGAGGGTCATTTCATTAAGATCCTTGCTTTGCTTTAGTGCTTCATTTTCCATTTTTGTAAAGCGGTCAATGAATTTCTTATTGGTTCGTTCCAAAGCATTTTCCGGGTCAATGCGCAAAAATCGTGCATAATTGATCAATGAAAATATGAGATCGCCGAACTCGTCTTCAATTTTCTCCGTCTCGCCTTTTGCAACCGCTTCGTGTAACTCATTGATTTCTTCCTCGACTTTTTGCCATACCTGCTCCTTGTTTTCCCATTCAAAACCAACTTGCCTGGCCTTTTCCTGTAATCGCAGGGCTTTCACTGTAGCTGGCAACGACACCGGTACTCCGCTTAATACTGATTTCTTTCCTTCCTTTAATTTTAATTTCTCCCAGTTCCTTTTAACGTCTTCTTCATTTTCAACGTTTACGTCGCCGTAAATATGCGGATGCCGGGTTATTAATTTTTCAGATATTCCCTGTATCACTTCTTCAAGCGTAAATTGTTGCTGTTCCTTTGCAATTCTTGAATAAAAGAGAATATGCAGCAACAGGTCCCCGAGCTCTTCCCTAATTCCCTTCCAGTTTTTTTCGGTAACAGAATCTGCCAGCTCATAGGTTTCTTCAATGGTCATGGAACGAAGTGTTTCCACCGTTTGTTCGCGATCCCATGGACACTTTTCCCTGAGTTCATCCATGATCCCAACAAGTCTTATAAATTCTTCAGAAAGTTTGTTCATACATTAAATTTTGAAAAAAGAAAACACGCCAAAAAATGCAAACAGCAATCCCAGCATTATGATATAAGAAATATTGATCAGCAAAAATTTGAAAAAGGTCTTGAGCCACCCCTGCCGGTAAAAATTTTTTAATGCCAGGTATTCATAAACACCCAGGCCAAATGTAAGAGCAGCTAAAACGAAACTTAAAACATCAAGATGAAGCGTTTTGTTCAATTTAGAAATGCTGAGCAGCACGAGCTGGGAGATAAAAAGAAAAATGTATAAATGGATACTGAAGATGATATGGCTTACGTAATAGAATTGCTTTCTTCTTATATACATTAGTTTAAGGATCAATGCAAGAAGCGGCAGAGAGATCCAAAGCATCTGGGGCAGGCTATGCATCAGGGCCTTTTTGATAGCATTTAAGACTTCTATTCTACTGTGATGATACTTTTCATTCAATTCAAGCTCTTTATAGACCAGCTGACGCTTAAGCCAATTATGCTCCTTCGCATTGGTATGTTGCAAAGAATCAAATTGCTTTACAGATCCGTAATTTGTTCCTGTGAAACGAAATGCAGAAGACGTGTCAAAAAAAGTCCTGAAAACGGTGTCGGCGAATCTTTTAAACTCCTCCCTTGTCATCGGTGTGGCCGGCCTTTCATTTTCTTCGTTGATATGCGTAGTGAACTTTGCAAACGTAATTGAATCCATCTTGTTAATTTGCTCCACAGTTTTGCCGTTTATACTGCCACCAAACTCTATCGACTCACTATTTTGAAAGAAGGAAAAAAATATCAGGAAAAAAATGGCCGATGTAAAGACGTACATCCGTATGGGGTTTAAATAGCTTGCCCTCCTCCCCATCATATATTCTTTTGAAAGAAACCCCGGTTTGAACAAAAGATCCTTTAGCGTTGTAAAAAACTTTCCGTCAAAATGGGTGATATCATTGAAGAAATGAGCAACAAGATGCCAGAAGGTTTCTTTGGGTTCTACATTCTCCTGCCCGCAAACATGGCAATAACGGCCCATCACAGTGGCTCCGCAATTCAGGCAATTTTTCTCACTACGTTCCCGGGCGTGGCTCACAATAAATTTTTGCTAAAATAAATACAAAAAATACAAGCAGTCATTTCTTTTTCGTTACTAAACAATTCAATTATTTTTGAACCTAAAAACAATATCTCCCCTTGATGAAAAACATACTTGGTTCTTTAGTTATCCTGACCAGTTCTATAACATTGCATGCTCAATATTATTACAAGGACCTTATTGGTACACGGGACATCAATCAAACGATCAAAGGCTATCTCAGCAACAAGGTCGTGTCTGCTGAGGCTACCGGCTTTGATGGCGATGGCGTGAAAAACAGCGATTTCTCAGAAACTTATAATTTTTTTGCCGATAAAAATTTACTGAAGATCGCCACCCGAAATAAAAGCGATATCACTAATGAATATTATCGTTTCGACTCAAAAGGACTATTGACGAATATCTCCGACACCACATCTTCCCTTGCGTCGGATACTAAGTATACCTATCTTGTATCAACTTCCACTTATAACTACAATGAAAAAGACAACCCCGTACTGATAAAAAATACAGTGACCGATGCCACTGACAGTATCTACGCAAACGAAATCCATCAATGGTTCTATAATGACGAGGGCAAACCGGTAAGGATGCTGCGAATCTTAAATAATAATGATACTACGGAAATTCGATTCACGCTTGATGACAAAGGAAACGTAGTGGAAGAATTGCCCTTCGTCAAAAAAATAGCCGGAGAAAAAACTTATTATTACTACGACGACAAAAACAGGTTGACCGACATTGTACGGTTCAATACAAAGGCACGAAAGCTACTTCCCGATTACATGTTTGAGTACACGGAGAAAAACCAGGTATCTCAAAAGATTACTACCCTTTCGATGATGGACCTGGGATATCTCATTTGGAGATACGTTTATGATGACAGAGGGTTGAAAACAAAAGAAGCAAGTTTCAACAAGGATAAAGTGATGACAGGAAAGATCGAATATTCATACCGAATTGGACAATGATGCAACGGTCCGCTAAAATTCTCCGATTGCTTTACCTTTAAATAATGCCGGATGAAAATCCCATATTGATTTATTGGCGATCTGAACTGGAAGTTTTCACCAAAAATCTTTTGTCTCTTAAGGAACGAATTAATGAAGAAGCCATACACGATCTGCGCGTTGCCATAAAAAAACTTCGCTCCTGCTTCAAGACATATTCAGCCCTTATAAACAAAAAACCCCAGAAAGAATTGCCTGCAGGAGTTAGCTCCCTATTCTCTATCCTTGGAAGACATCGTAATATTGAAATGAGTAAGAAATTACTGCTGCCATTGGGAGGGAAAAATGCAAATCTTTTAAAACCGATCCTCGTCTACCTGCAATTGTTGCAGGACCAGGCCAGCGAATACAGTCGACCATCGATTCAACAATTTCAGTTAGGAAGATTGGAGACACTGACAAACCAAATAGGGACAGGGCTCGAGCATTTAAACAAAGAAGAAATCCTTTCTAAAACAAATGAAATTGTTGATTCGTCGCTGAAAAAGGTCGAAGACGATTTAAAACATTTTAAGGAAAAATCCCACCTGGTTCGAAAAAAACTCAAGGATGTTTTTTACCAGTCAAAAATGTTTCATGGAAAAAGCCTGCTCACAAAGCCTCAGTTGAAAACCCTTGACACAATTCTGGATCACTTAGGCAATATCCAGGATCACGAGGTCCTGATCTTAAATCTTAAGAACTTCCGAAAAACAATTCTTTCCAATAAAATGAAGGAGTACTCTATGATCAAAAGAATTGAAGAAAGGGCTAAGAAGAAAAAGGACGAACTCTTAGAAAAAGCTTATCGGTCAACGGAAGAATTAATATCCGATTATAAAAAAGAAGATGTTAAGGACGTGGCGTTGAAATAATATAAAAATATTTTTAAGGCACAATGACTGATTTTCGGTCTACGGTCTGAGCTGTAAAATAACCAAGTGCACCACCTTTCACATTTGTTACAGGATTCGCGGGAGTCGCAATATTTCCCCCGTCTCCTCCATTGAAGTGAAGACTATACCAATATTTATAAACAGCTTCATCTATGCCGATCATCTCGATCGTTAGCGTATCTCCGCTTTGGATATTTCGTGGATCATCTTTTTTATCGACACCTGTATCCAGTTGTATCAAAACTTTCTGACCATCGGTGAACTCATCATTTTGCCAGAATATTGCCGGATCCTTCACACCATTCAGGTACTGAACAAACCGGTAACTGTTGCTGACTCCTGCAGGATCGTTATATCCAACCGTTGCAAATTTAAACTCACCAAACGGTCCGTTAGAAACATAGAGTGTATCCAATAAAACCGGTGACGGCATTTTACTTGTAGCCGTAAATAAATAGTTATTGATTGCCACTGACAACTGGTATACATGACCGGGAGTGCCATTAATTAAATTCGTCTCATAAACTCCCGGTTGTGTTTCGGGCAATGAAAATTCGACATCATTGTCTTTAACCGTTACGATGGCGCCCCTTATTCCCGGAAATTGATTGTTTTCATAAAAGGGTTTCGACTGCGTCAAATTTACTTTGCACACTCCCGGTTCATTTGTAATAATCCCTTCGACTACATATTTAATGTCAGCATCATTTAGTTTCAGATCAATAACTTTTTGACACGAGCACAAAGACAAAATCACTAAACAAACCAATAACCTTTTTATGTGCTCCATGATCAAAATTTAAAGTTGTAAGAAATGGAAGGAACAAACGTGAATAACGATGTCCTAACAGCTTCGGTTTTGTCCGGGTCCGTTTCACTTTCTCTGAAACTGATCTGGTATGCGTTTGCCCTGCCATAGGCATTGTATACACTGAAATTTAATTCTGAAGAAAAGCGCTTACCTCGTTTCAATTGCTTTGTGGCGCCAATGTCAAGCCTGTGGTAGTTGGGCATTCGATAGCCATTCCTTTCGCTGTAATAGAAATACACCTCATTATCGACTCTGTATTTTCCACTTGGATAGGTCACTGCGTCTCCTGTATAAAAGATCCAATCCGCGGAGAGCGTCCATTTCTCATTCAATTGGTACATCCCAACAATGGCTATATCATGTGTTCTGTCTTGTCTCGCATTGTACCATTGATTGTTATTGATGCCATCGATCTTTCGTTCGGTTTTTGACAGCGTATAGCTTATCCATCCGGTTAATCTTCCCGTCTTCTTTCGGAACAGGAACTCAATACCATATGCCCTGCCTTTGCCATACAATAATTGTGTTTCGATCGCCTCGTTCGTAAATACTTCGGCACCATCCCGGTAATCTATTTGGTTTTGCGTTGTCTTGTAATAGGTTTCGATATTTATTTCAAACTTCCGGTCCTTTAAGTCCCTGTAATAGCCAATGGCAACCTGGTCGGCTATTTCGGGCTTGATAATATTTGTACTCGCGACCCATTTATCAGTGGGAGATGAAGACACTGAATTAGAGATTAGGTGTAAATTTTGAGTATTCCGAGTGTAAGATGCCTTCAGAGAGCTAAGGGCGTTCAATTGATAACTCACCGCTACGCGAGGTTCGACGTTTAAATATGTTTTCACTACTTCGCCCGGTCCATAATGTGTGGTGTCAATTACTCTGCCTGAACTGTCTAGCGTGTAATAATCACCTTTGCCCAAAATGGTAAATGCTGATACACGTAGGCCATAGGTCAGGTTCCATTTATTGTTAATTCTCCATGAGTCATTCACGTAGATGGCATTATCAAGTGAGTAACGGTCCTGCAAACCTTGTGTTACAGTTCCGGTGTTACCAGTAACCGATATTTCTCCCGGTTTAATGGTATGATAAATAGAATTAATTCCAAAGATGATAGTGTTATTTGCATTTGCATACAATTGAAGCTCTTCTTTCAAATTCCAATCTCTTATCCGGGAAAGAATTCCATAGTCAGTAGATTCTGTGTGAACATTGATCTTGTAATCGTAGTTACTATAGATCAGCGAAGTGTTGGAAAATAGTTTTTTATTAAAAATGTGATTCCATCGCAATGTTCCTGTTGCATTTCCCCAATTGATCCCGGCTACTTTATCCTGGCTTAATACATCCCGCCCAAAATAACCTGAAAGAAAAACCTTATCCCTTTCACCCAGGATGAAATTCATTTTTGTATTCAGGTCATAGAAATAAAGCTTTGTCTTTTTCAATGACGAGTCACTTAATTTCAAAAACACATCTGCGTAAGTCCGGCGGGCGGATACCAAAAATGAAGATTTGTCTTTTTGTATGGGGCCCTCTACATTTAATCGCGAGGCGATCAGACCAATTCCCCCGCTTACGGCAAAATCCTGGTTATTGCCATCATTCATTTTAATATCCAGAACTGATGATAGTCTTCCTCCGTATTGTGCCGGCATGGTACCCTTGTACAGCGTAACGTTTTTGATCGCATCGGAATTAAACGTTGAAAAGAAGCCGAGCAAATGAGTCGCATTATAGACAGGTGCTTCATCGAGCAAGATCAGGTTCTGATCCGCTGAACCTCCCCGCGTATAAAATCCGCTATTGCCCTCCCCTGCTGATTTTATGCCGGGCAATAGTTGAATTGTTTTCAGAATGTCCCGCTCTCCAAATATTACCGGGATCGTTCGTACCTCATGAACGTTGATCTTCTCAACACTCATTTGTGGGTTCTTAAGACTCCTGCCGGTGGAAGTTCCCTTAACAGTTACCTCCTCCATTGTAGTTGCTTCTTCCTCGAGAAGTATATCAAGCTTAACGTCCCTGTTCAGCGACACCGTTACCTGTTGTGTTTTCATTCCAACAGCAGAGATCTCAAGTGTGTAGTCATTTTGCGGAAGCGTTAATGAATAGAATCCATATTCATTGCTGGTGGCTCCCATTGAATATCCTGTCACAGATACGGTAGCACCAATAATGATCTCACCCGTTCCCTTAATTTTAATTGTTCCGTGTAAAGAATACCTTCCCGCTTGCGAATGAGACTTATTTACCTGCCTCGTTTTCGTGGTATCCTGTCCGATTCCATTAAAAGGAATTGCAGTCATTAGAGAGAATAGGGAAAGGATAAAAACTTTTTGTTGCATTGTACAATATGCTTAATACTTGGTGACCACCGGGGCCATTTTAAAGAGAAATTGCAATTCTGAAAGTGGTTGTTCAATGTTAACGAATGGAGGGATTATTTGTTACAAAAATCGCGAAGTAAAAGCGAGGAACGATATTATGTTTCTATGAGTGGTTATTTAGAGTGCCCCAGGTGGCCCCGAAACATCGTCTGCAAACCCCGCCGGAACCCCTTTTCTTTTCTCAGTTTCTGCAATTTCGAATATAAACAATTATGGAATATTGAGACTGGCGGTCTGTTGGAGCGGGTTTTTTGCAAATAATGCTCACTGAAATTCGCCTAATCGCCACAATACTTGATCCATAGGAATTTGATTCATAGACCTCATAAAAATCAATTCGAAGCTCCCTTCTGCCGGTAATAATTTTAGCCTGTAAAGAAATTAAATATTAAATCAAAAAAACTTTTAATTATGAAAAAGACAAATCAAATCTTCAAAACAGTCCTTGCAATTGTTGCTCTTTCAATGTTTGTAGCGTGCACAAAAGACCCAGGAATGATTTCGAAAACGGGAACGACCTATACGGGCGGTACAGGAACAAGTGATTCCACTGCGACGAAAAAAGCCCCAAGCTATACAGGTGGTACAGGAACGAGTGATTCAACGGCCACAAACAAGGGATATTAAAGACACGAAAACATGAACTCTAACAAGAAGATCTTGTTTCCTTCACAAAACTTAAAACAAAGGCTCATTTAATTGGGATTACCAAAGTGCTTCAAAATCGAAGGCCGGATAGACATCCGGCCCGCTGATAATTCTCTTTTAAATAAGTTGATTGAGTAGAAGAGAACTTGCTTTTTTTATTAATGATACTATGTAAACAATTTCTGTGCAAAAATGATTTTAAGCAGAAAAACATATTCTAACAAGTTCACCCGGGAAATGATTTCCACAGATAATGCAAATAAATGGGTTATGGATTTTAAAGCTTTAATGATTTCCCCTTATTCCGCGTGTTAAACTTGTATTATATCTTGGGCCCTATTAATTTTTATCGATTGGACCCGTACCCCACCGACACTCGCGTGGGTTTTTTTGTTATGCTGCGTCTTTCGAAAAGCCAACTATAAACAACCATCAGAAAAGGCGACACTTCTATGTCGCTTTTTTTGTTGTTAAGTGCTATCTGTGCCCCAGGCGGGAGTTGAACCCGCACAGCCCCGAGACTTCGGGGTTGCGGCCCGCAGGATTTTTGACCCCGAATATTCGAGGCTGTGTCTACCAGTTTCACTATTCGAATTTTGTCAGAATTGTGGCCAGAAATTCCGGCTCATCTTTTAATCTCTTTATGAATACTGCTGACTTCATTTTCTTAATAAATTTTTCAATTTTATAAGCCTGTTCACTGGTTTTGCACTCAATTTGAAAAAACAGGTCCCAAGGTATACCCTTTGATGTAAAACTGCCGGGATACTCTTTAGAGTTATGCTCCTCAATTCTTTTAGTTACATCGTCTGTTGTGCCTGTGTAAAAACGTCGAAGAACGGCAGAATAAATTATGTAGACAGAAAAAGACATTAAAAAAGCGATCTCAGATGCTTCGTGCCCCAGGCGGGAGTTGAACCCGCACAGGCCTTGCGGCCCACAGGATTTTAAGTCCTGCGTGTCTACCAGTTTCACCACCAGGGCTGAAAAAGTTCCAAAAGTTCAATAGTTCCAAAGGTTTCAGAGGTTTTCCTCTGCAGGTTTGTTTTTAAACTCGAGAACTCAAAAAAAATCCTCCGCCTACACAGCAAGAGGATCAAAGAGCGGAAGACCGGGCTCGAACCGGCCACCCCGACCTTGGCAAGGTCGTGCTCTACCAAATGAGCTACTTCCGCAGTTTTATTATGTCAAAAAACTTTTCTTTCAGACCACACTGACATATCTGGATGCTCTACATCCCGATAGCTATCGGGAGAGCTACTTCCGCAGTTTTATTATGTCAAACAACTTTTCTTTCAGACCACACTGATATATCTCGATGCTCTACCATCCCGATAGCTATCGGGAGAGCTACTTCCGCAGTTAGGTCTAAAATGTCCCAAAGGTTTCAGGAGCTCCAACGGTTCCGGATGTTTAACTTCTAAACAAACTGAACTCCCGATAAAACCTTAAACGTGCAAAGAACTAAGGGCTGCAAAAATAATAAATGCAGATTGCTGAAAAAAATTTTGAAGCTTATTTATACTTGGGCGTATACAGAGTATTTTCAGGAACAGAGACCTCCGGCTTACCTGTATATCTTTTCGTGTAGAGCATGTAGCTACCGCCTACTACCATGGCTATGATACAGGCCACCTGAAGATAAAAAAGAAAAGCTGAAGAAGAAACCCAGTTGTGCGTGAAATCACGGTCATGAACCTTTTGAAGCTCTTCCTGGTATTCCTGTTGGTATTCGCCTTGATAATCCATGATAATAATTTGCTGCAAAAATAATGGTTCAGAATACAAATTTAAAAACCGTTTTTAACAACTTCCCTGAAATATTTTTTCCCTTTTACGAAATGCTGCCAAACGAGATTGTGATGGTAAATGCCAAACAAATTCTTATTTCGCCTCTCAGGAAATACAGATTTGCTTTGTTTCAGCAGGAGCCATTTTAAAAAAGCGAAATGCGCCCTAACGATAGCCAGGAAATAACCTCCATCGCCGATGAACAACCCTTTTGTTGCCGAAATAGTGTCCAAAAAGATCCTGAACGGTATTTTCCACCATTTTTGAGCCCACGGCAGATTCTTTGCCAGCATGATCAGGTTATTCCTGAAATTCAAATAGGTTTTCTTTGTATTGCCCCTTGGCAAGGTCCCGCCTCCCAAGTGATACACGATTGATTGGGGACAACTGCTGAGTTTATATCCTGCCAATTGCATTCGCCAACAAAGATCGATCTCCTCCTGGTGGGCAAAAAAGTATTCGTCAAAGCCATTCACCTCGTGAAATACAGATGAACGTATAAACATGGCAGCGCCGCTAACCCAAAAAATATATGACACATCATCATATTGCCCATGGTCTTCCTCACATACGTCAAACACTCTTCCCTTTGCAAATGGATACCCAAACTTATCGATCCATCCCCCCGCAGCACCGGCGTATTCAAACAACTTTTTATTTCGATAAGCAAGCACTTTGGGCTGGCAGGCAGCGATCGTTTGATCCGATTCGAGCAAAACAACCATGGGTTGTATCCAGTCGGGGTGAACCTCTACATCTGAATTCAAGATCATGTAGTAATCAGCCCGAATTTGTTTCAGCGCCTCGTTGTAACCCTTTGCGAAACCATAGTTTGTTGAAAATTGAATGACCCGTAGAGAAGGATGCCTGGCCTCAAGAAATAAAATGGAATCGTCGGTAGAGTTGTTGTCAACGACAATAATTTCATAATTACTATAAGAAGTTGTTGTTACTGATGGTAAAAACTGCTCCAGATATTTTCTTCCATTCCAGTTTAAAATAACGATCGCAACTTTTGGCTGTTGGGTCAAAAAGAAAAATGTTTTTTCAAAAATAAGAATTACTAAAGCATAAGCACCAAATAGCAAACAGCAAATCACAAATAAAATGAAATATAAAATACCAATAGATCAGCCAGGTTTTCTTTTTATTTATCGGTTTTTTGGAATTTGATATTTGATATTTGTATTTTTCAGTCATGTATCGGCAATTCTTTAACTGGCGCATACTCTTCCCTTTTGTAGCAATACTGATCGTAACCGGAACAATCTTCTATTCAAAATATCTGGCAAACAAGATCGCAGAAAGGGAAAAACAGAAAGTAGAAGAATGGGTAGAGGCCAGTAATTCTATTCTTAATCCGGGCAACTCGGGTGACACAAGGCTTCCATTAAAAATAATACAGGATAATGACGATATTCCGATCATCTGGACCGATGAGAAAGACAGCATCATCGATCACAAAAACCTGGATTCGCAAAAGATTGTTTCCAAAAAAAATTATGTGCAGGAAAAACTTAAAAGCTTAAAAGCCATCAACGATCCAATCATTTGGAAAGACCCTTTCGATTCAACACGCTATAACAAATATTACTATGGCCATACACGCTTGCTTAGCGAAGTACAATACTATCCGCTAGTGCAACTATTCATCGTCGGCCTTTTTATTATTGTTACGATCTTTTCACTCCGTAACCGGTATCGTTCCGTACAAAACCAGGTGTGGGCGGGCATGGCTAAGGAGACAGCGCATCAACTCGGCACTCCGGTCTCTTCATTGGAAGGCTGGGTAGAAATGCTGAAACAAAAAGCAACCGATGAAAAAATTGTCCGTGAATTGGAAAAAGATGTGGACCGTCTTCGTTTGGTATCGGATCGATTTGGAAAGATCGGGAGCAGGCCACAACTGGAAGAAAGCAACATTGTAACGCAGATCGGTAGTATGGTAGAGTATATTCGTAAACGGGCGGGTGAAAAAGTAAATTTTATTATCAACTCCCAGGGCGAAACTGAAATAAAAGCAAAAATTTCGGCGCCCCTTTTTGATTGGGTCATTGAAAATCTTCTAAAAAATGCGCTGGATGCCATGGAAGGAAAAGGTTCCATAACAATTGATATCCGCAAGACTGAAGAGGCCGTAAATATTGATGTGATCGATACGGGCAAAGGCATTAGCAAACAGAACATAAACCGCGTTTTCAGCCCTGGCTTTACCACAAAAAAACGTGGATGGGGCCTGGGCCTAAGTTTGTCAAAACGAATTATTGACCAGTATCACAAAGGAGAAATATTTGTCAAGTCTTCAGAACCCGGGAAAGGAACTACATTCAGGGTTGTCTTAAGAAAATAATTATGTAGTCAGCCGTGGTGCTGCTATCGCCACCTGTTGCGTCGCATGCCGACGATGAATGTCGGCATCCTGGCCGAAGCGTCAGTGACACTGCAGCGTTCCCTACACTATTCAACAAAATCCTGCGTCAGTTATTGCGACTATCATTACATTTGCAGCCCTTGCGGCGGTGGCGAAACTGGTAGACGCACTACTTTGAGGTGGTAGCGGCCGAAAGGCTGTGAAAGTTCGAATCTTTTCCGCCGCACAAAAGCTGGTCAGTTTGATCAGCTTTTTAAATTGGTATCAGACAGGCACCCCCAGACGGCCTGCAACACTGATAAAATAACAAAATCTATCCATTTGGTTTCGCCCCAACCAACAGATAATGGCTTACCTTTGCCGCTCCAAAAATTTCAAGGATGATCAGTGTAAAAAATGTAACTCTCTCATTTGGTAAACGGATATTGTTCGATGAAGTCAATCTCAATTTCACGAAAGGAAATTGTTATGGCGTGATCGGCGCCAATGGTGCCGGCAAATCTACTTTTCTCAAAATTCTCAGCGGAGAGATCGAACCTAACAAAGGAACAATTGAAATAACTCCGGGTGAAAGAATGGCGGTGCTGAAACAGAATCAGTTCGAGTTTGATGAATTTACAGTGTTGAATACCGTATTGAAAGGCCACAATAAATTGTGGAACGTGATGCATGAACGCGAAAAAATTTATGCAAAGGAAAATTTTACGGAAGAAGATGGGATGACAGCCGCACACCTGGAAGCGGAATTTGGCGAAATGGGCGGTTATGAAGCGGAGAGCGATGCGGGCAGTTTGCTCAATAGCCTGGGTGTTCACGATTCGTTTCATCAAAGCTTGATGAAAGACATTCCTTCAAATCTGAAACTGCGCGTCTTGCTGGCCCAGGCACTGTTTGGCAATCCTGACATTTTATTACTCGATGAGCCTACTAACGGGCTGGATATTGAAACCATCAGTTGGTTAGAAAATTTTTTAGCCGATTATGAAAATATAGTTCTTGTTGTAAGTCACGACCGTCACTTCCTGGATGGAGTATGCACGCATGTAGCTGATGTGGACAGGCAAAAGATAAAAATATTTACAGGTAACTATACCTTCTGGTATGAATCTTCCACACTGATGGCAAGACAGCTAAACGATAAAAACAAAAAGGTTGAGGAAAAAAGACAGGCGTTGCTTGACTTTATCGCACGGTTTAGCGCTAATGCATCCAAATCACGTCAGGCAACGGCCAGGAAAAAAGCACTTGAAAAATTAACGATCGAAGAAATTGAACCGAGTAATAGGAAATACCCAGGGGTCATTTTTAACCCGCAACGTGAAGTGGGAAATCAAATTCTAAATGTTGAGAAACTCAGTAAATCTGTTGATGGCCGTGTACTCTTTGATAATGTTTCATTCACGGTCAACAAAGGAGATAAGATCGCTTTTTACAGCAGGGATCCACTGGCGATCACTAGCTTCTTTGAGATCATCAACGGGGAGGTAAAGCCAGACAACGGAAATTATGAGTGGGGAACAACTGTTACCACGGCTTATCTTCCATTGGAGAACAGTAAATTTTTTGAAGAGAATCTCACTTTAATGGAGTGGCTTCGGCAATGGGTACCTGCATATATTACTGATGTAGACGAACCTTTTCTTCGCGGGTTTTTAGGGAAGATGCTATTCAGTGGCGATGATGTTATGAAAAAGACAAAAGTATTAAGTGGAGGTGAAAAGGTTCGCTGCATGATCAGTCGCATGATGCTGCAAAATCCGAATTGCATCATTCTTGATCAGCCCACTAATCACCTTGACCTGGAGAGCATTCAAAGCTTCAATGAAAGCGCGGTAAATTTCAAGGGCATTGTACTTATTTCCTCCCACGACCATACATTTATGGAAACAGTGGCAAACCGTGTGATCGAACTAACACCCAATGGGGCTATTGACAGACTTATGGAATTTGATGAATATCTTGAAGACATCCGCGTCCATCAGCTAAGAGAAGAAATGTATGGACAAATGATGGATGCGAGATAAAAGTCTCCTTAAAAAATAAGTAAAACCAGCTGTCTCAAAGTCGTCACTCGTCAATGCGAAGGAGGAACGGGACGCAATGACGACTTTTGAGAGAGCCTCGTTCTTGAATCAATCTATTTAACCATCTTCGCCAGTTCGGGTGGCGAAACCGGCGCAGGTACTCTGTTACTGATCGGAGGCAATGATTGCAAATACGCGAATACAGCCTTGAGGTCATCATCGGTCATTTTAGAGACAAATGGCCATGGCATTGGCGGTAAAATATCCCGACCATTGCCAAGATGTTTACCGTTTCGTATCGTATTGATAAATTGAGCTTCGCTCCACGCGCCGGTTCCACTTGCGGAATCAGGTGTGAGATTAGCTGCATAAGAAATGCCCCAGGGTCCTACGAAAGCAGTCAGGTCCGGCGTAAGGCGTATCCACGGACTGGAAAGATCAGCTTTGTTCAATGGCGGTAAAGGATCAGCGGCCGGATGTCCGGAAAGCAATCGGGTCGAATCCGGAACTGGTCCCATCTTCGTCATTACTTTGGGCGAATGACAATCGTGACATGAACCTGTCGTAACAATATAATCACCCTTTTTGATCATGTCTTCCTTCGACATTGTCTTCGTTTCAGAGGTTGGAGTAGCCTCCTCTTTCTTTTCATCCGAGGCTGAGTTACATCCAAAGAGATAAAATGCAAAGCTGGCAATAAGCATTGTTGAAATAGCGTACAATCGTCTTCTCATGATGTGGTTGATTTATTTTGGTTGAATAAAAGCTTTTTAAAAATTAATCGTATCCGCAGAAAAGTACACACAAGTGGAAGCTGAGATGAAACTAAAAATTAAAATTGAATTTCAAAAATTTAATTATTTACTTGTGAAATAGATCAACAGGCAAATCAAAATGGTGAAAAAAATAATGACGGCAACTTTATATCGCTCCCATAAAAAAGTTTTTTGACGACTCTTTAAAAAATTATTTATACGCTCCAATGATGATTCATCATCGGCTAAGCGTTCAAGTCGTTCGATCAAACTTCCTGTCAATTTCATAGGCAACGGTCGTATCGCTGACAAAGTGGAAGTTATTATCTGCTTGTTTATTTCCCGCTCATCAAATTGCTTTAACGTTTTAATAGTATCGATTGAGAGTAATTCGTCAATATAATTCGAAAGTCCTTCTTTATTCATACGGTGCACATCGAGTCTTGACACATATTGTTCAAGTTCAAGAACAAGTTTTAAAATGGAAACAGGAGTGATCGTTTGCGCAGTTCTTCTTTTTCCGATACTTTGATTATACCAGCGTTGCTGAAGGTAGTTTTCTTTTTTTGTCGGGTTGGTCAGTACTTCGTATGCCTCTTTAATTTCATTGAAATGTGCCTCTGCGTATTTATCGTTTGGATTTTTATCAGGGTGATAGATCAGCGCCAATCGGCGGAAGGCATGTTTGATCTCGCCTAAGGTTGAATGGGGTTCTATTTGCAGAATTTGATAATAATCTTTCAGCATAGCGTGTTGCGAAGATAGCAGCTAGCTGAGGGGATACTTTACTTTTTCACCAAAAAGATGATCACCTGGCTTACCGTAAATCCAAGTGTGAAAAAGAAAACTGTAAGAACAAGCAACTGGGATACTACAGCCCTATCAGGAACTTCCTTTGGCACGGCATAGAATTTACGGTAGAGATTAAGGATAGCTTTCATAGACATAAAAATACTACCTGCACAGGTAAAATGCAAAATTTTTGAATTCCGATCACAAATTTTGTTAACCCCCTGTTTCTTAAGCTAATCTTCACATAAGAAATTGTAAAAACGTGTCAGGCGAATTAAGCTGGCAGGGTATTCGTTCATCTAACACTATGATCAAATTTTTACTAACAGATTAATAAAAACCACATGAAACGTATCTTGAAAATAAGCGGAATTGCATTCTTAGTGATGTTGTTCTGCGCTACTCGTACCCCCGCATCTGCCCAGGGACCGATGCCGGAGGTTACCTATCAAACTTTTTATGATGATCTAAGTCCCTATGGAGACTGGATCGACTATCCAGAATATGGCTATGTCTGGCACCCCCGGGTCCCTGACTTCCGGCCTTATAATACCGGAGGGCATTGGGTCTGGACTAATGACTACCAGTGGATGTGGGTTTCCGATTACAACTGGGGCTGGGCTCCCTTCCACTATGGTCGCTGGCTTTATGATGATTTTTATGGATGGGTATGGATGCCCGGATATGAATGGTCTCCTGCGTGGGTAGAATGGCGAACAGGCGGTGATTATTATGGTTGGGCTCCTCTCGGCCCCGGCGTAAACATTAGTCTCAATTTTTCTTTCGGTAATTATTCGGCCCCCTATGATTATTGGTCATTCGTACCGAGGAATTATATGTTGTCTCCGAGAGTTTATGATTACTGTGTACCACGGAGCAGAAATACGGTCATTATCAATAATACCACGATCATTAATAACTACCGAAGAACAAATAATGTATTTGTAAGTGGTCCGCAAAGAACTGACGTGGAGAGATATACCGGAAGAGTAAATGCATTTGCTCTTCGCGAATCTCGAAATCCGGGACGAACAGAAGTTAGAAGAAATACGGTAAATGTATTCAGGCCCCAGGTGCAACAAAATAATAATGAAAGACGTGTGGCTCCCCGCAATTTTGAAAGATATGATAGGCAAAATGGAAATGTTTTTCAACAAAGACAAAGAGAACAGGAAGTCGTGAACAATGAAAGAACAAATGAGATTCAAAGACGAGCAGATCAAAGCAATGCCAGGATAGAACAGCAGAATAACAACAATAATGATATTATACGCAGGCAAACTCAGATGAGACGTCTGCAGGAGGTGCAACGTCAGCAGCAGGAGCAACGGAATATTGAACAACGTCAAAATGAAAATCAACGTCGTGATGAGGAGATAAACCGGCAAAATGACCTTCGCAGGCAACAAGAACAAAGAAATATTGAACAGCAACAACAGCAAAACCGTAATGCGTTTGAACGTCGGCAGAACGAAATGAGGCAACAACAGGAAACGCAACGGCAGCAGCAACAGGAGCAAAAGAATTTTGAGCGCAGACAAAACGAAATGAAACAGTACGAGAATCAAAGAATGCAGCAAATGAGGCAACAGCAACAACAGCAAGAGCAGAAAAGGCAATGGAATGCTCAAAGACAAAATAATGCATCCGAAAGAAGACAACAATTTAACCAGCCGAATGAGCAAAGGCAAAATTCTTTTCAGCAGAGACAGCCACAAAATAATAGTCAGGGAAACGGCAATGGCAGGGGCCATGGAAAGCACGATTAATTTACAGCACGTATCATCATATAAATAAAGGGCCTCGAAAGAGGCCTTTTATCTTGAATAACATTCGTGCTCAGAGAGGAGGAGGATCACTTTAGATATTTTCCAAAGAATTCAATGGTCCTTTGCCAGGCAAGCTTTGCTGCCGCCTCATTGTAACGAGTGGGGGCAGTATCGTTGTGAAATGCGTGATTCACGCCATCATACATGTACAACTCATAAGTGGTTCCCGCTTTTTTCAAAGCCTCCTCATATGCAGGAATGCCTGCATCAATACGTTCATCCAGGCCTGCGTAATGCAATTGAACAGCAGCCTTTATCTTGGGAACATCGGCGGCCGCGGGTTGTCGCCCATAAAAAGCAACAGCAGCTTTTAACGATGGAACATTAACGGCCAAATCATTTGACATTCCACCACCCCAGCAAAAACCAACACTTCCCCACTTGCCATTACAGTCTTTACGCGTGGGCAGGTAGTCAAAAACCTTTATAAAATTCTGAAGCGTTTCAGTGGCATCGAGCTGCTGGAATTTTGCACGGGCATCATCCTCGTTTGGAGGTGTGCCGCCAAGAGGCGAAAGTGCGTTGGGAGCAATGGCAAGATATCCAGCCTTCGCTGCCCGCCGTGTCACATCTTCAATGTGAGAATTAAGGCCACGATTTTCATGGATCACAACAACAGCGGCATACTTCTTTTCCTCTTTTGGTCTTGCAACGTAAGCCTGCATCTCCGTTTTTCCGGAATAGGTTATGTGTTCTGTAAAGAGATCTTCCTGGTCTGTAACAACACCATTTGAATAATTTATTTCCAATAGTGGCAGCATGGCCATTGCGGCCGCAGAGCTGCCAGTAAGTAAGGTTAAGCGGTGCAAAAAATCTTTCCTGCTCAGAGGTTTGTGAGTATACTCATCATAAAGGTTAATTATGCGTTGGTCCATAAAAAACGACTTAATTCCTTTTGAAGTTACATTATATCACTGAAAAAGGATTACCGGCGATGAACCAATTTAAGTTACCTTGTACCTTAGTTAATAAAAAACTTTGTTATGTATAAGAAAATTTTGTTCCCCATACTGACCGTCGCGTTTATTGCTTGTAATAATTCTACAGATAAGTCAAGCACTTCTGCTGACAGCACTGATAAGATGAACAGTGATACGATGAGTCATATGACAACAGCTGCAGCGGTTCCTGAATTGCCCGCCGTTCCTGAAGGTGCGAAAGTTTATTTTAAAAACTTAAAACAGGGAGCCACTGTTACTTCACCAGTAAAAGTTGAGATGGGCGTAGATAATATGAAAGTTGATACAGCAGGACCTGTTGTTGCTGCCTCCGGGCACTATCACATTTTTGTAGATGCGGAAGATTCATTGTCAAGCGGTACTATGATCCCTAAAGATTCCACTCATCTCCATTATGGAAAGGGACAAACGGAAGCTGAGGTTACATTGGCGCCGGGTCCCCATAAACTTACCTTGCAATTTGCGGATGGCTTGCATCGTTCGTACGGAAGTAAGTTAGCCACCACGGTTTCGGTGAAGGTAAAAAAATAATACTCCTGTCCTTTACTGTTAAGTCTGGTAAGTCATGGCAGGCAGTTTTATCCCAGCGGTCTTAATATCAGTCAATAGCTGCTCCTGGAAGGAGAGCCTTGTATCCTGGAAAACCGTGAGCCTTTGTCCACGCATTAATGATCGTTGTGTATCCATCGGCTTCAAATTTTTGCAAACCTATCCGCGGAGCCCGATCCGTTAAGCACCGTCAAAAGAATTAACGGCAGATAAAATGATGTTTTTTATTTTTTCAAAATCAACACCGTAGTTGAATTTAATTTCACTATCAATTCTTCTCTTTCCTTCGCGGCTGAGATTAAAAATTATTTCATTTGAAAGCTGGCTGTTCGGAACGATTACAGTTGTATTTTGAATGTGAGAATGACGGTATGGAACAACCTTATTGCTGTCACAGCTCCTTCTTGTCCTTGTGCACTTACGATATCGCCAACCCTGAAATGGTTTTAACAATATGATCAGTACCCCACTCGCAAAATTTTGAAACGTTCCTGATAAACCGCATATGTCATTTTCATATGGATTCTTTAGCGCATAAGTTACCGGCACCTCGAAATAAATGGAAAGTCCTGCTGAATTTGTAACTTTATAAGAGTTGCTGCTGCCCTTCTATTTTCTCACCAAAATCTGCGAGTATGCTGGATGAAATTGCTCCTGCACTAAAACCGTTACGAAAATCAAAAGTTTTTTCACCAGAACCCGGGATTTATGAAAAGTTGCGGTTGGTTGAAAGCAAAGTGTCCTTTTCCCCTTTTGTAAATTATTTAAAAGAGAAACGTCAGTCAGTTTCCGAAACAAAAGAAAAAGTTTACAACTATCTTATCAAAAGAATTGAAAGCGAGCCCTCGCTGTTGTATCCTGAAAATTTGGAAGTGATCACCGAGCATTCTGACCTGATGGAACTCCTCAGCACGTCGTTATTCCCGATGGTGGCTAGTGATCACCGGCATATTTTTGCATTGGCAGCTCCCTACCAGTTCAGTGTTTTCTATTATTCGGAATATTTCAGCGAAATATTTTTTGATGATGAGCAGAAACATCTTCTTCTTCCGGATGGGATCCCGATTGATGAGCTGAAATCCATCCAGTGTGCCTCGATCTATGATCATGTTCTTCAGAAATTTTACGGTATGAAGCTGAATGAAAATCGTGAACTGATCTACCAGTTTACAGATCACAATACAGGCATGATACGCTATTATAGGATCAGATATGATAGCCGGTTTGTTGACTTGAAACTTAAGGGCACGCTACCTCTGTTGAAAGATTGCGCGGTATGCATGAATACTTTTCGCATTCTTGACCTCGAAAAGCAATTGAGCACCATGCCGCTGAATTTGTTTGAAGCAGAAGGTTTTGCTGTCTGGGTGGCAGAAGATGTGACGATATCAGAATCACTGGAACTCGTTAAAAAGATACTTCTTCGCGAAAATGATTTTGACACGAATGCAATTTGTGATTTGAAGGGAGCCGTCAAAGCATTGGTCGGCCTGGATGATATTCAAATAGGGCTGATGCCATTTGTGAAGATCAATGGCCAATTCGTTCTTGACGAAGAGAATGTAAAACATAGCATCGTGGCGAGACAATGGTTGAGCGATAAGCCGGAAAATTGCGAGATGTTTAGAATGTACACTGAAATGACCCAGGAGTATCCAACACCGATGCCCGTTAGTATTGTCAGCGAGGAGGTTTTTCCAGTGGCACCCTTTCTTAAGACGCCTTTTGATGAGGGAGTGAGAAGTTACATTACGATACCTATGCAAAACAGTGATGGCCTAATAGGCTTGCTTGAGCTTTCTTCAAATGTTCCAAATGCTTTGACACTACAAACAATGGCAAAACTGGAACCTGCCATACCATTGTTATCTCTTGCCTTGCTAAAATGCCGCGACAATTTTCAGTATAAGATCGAAAAAGTGATCAAAGAGAAGTTTACTGCTCTTCAGCAGTCTGTTGAATGGAAATTTGAAGAAGTTGCCTGGGATCACCTTCGCCGCAGCGGAAATAATGAGGAAGAAAAAAATGTCGTGTTTGACAATGTATTCCCTTTATATGGGGCCATTGACATCAGGAATTCATCGGTTGAGAGAAGTCATGCTATCCAGAAAGATCTCAAAGAACATTTATTACTAATTGATGAGACGCTGCGTAACTTAAATTCAGTTGTGCAATTACCGTTGCTCGAAGGGCTGGAGTTTAAGAATGAAATTCTTCAAAATGCGATTGAAGAAAGTATGACTGCCGAAGATGAAATTCGAATCAACGAATTCCTTAACCAGGAAGCAGAGCCCGTGTTTTCACACCTGCAAAAGAATGAAAAGCAGTCCTGTGATTTTGTAGATAACTACTTTAGAATAATAAATAACACTGGTAGCAGGATCTACCGATATCGACAGGAATACGATGAAAGCGTTCTAAAAGTAAACGAAGCAGTGGCTACGTTTCTTGAAAAAGAACAGGAACGAATCCAAAAATCCTATCCGCATTATTTTGAAAAATACCGGACCGATGGAATTGAATATAATATTTATATCGGTCAATCTATCTCACCCAACAATCCATTCAACCTGCTTTACTTAAAGAATATACGTTTGTGGCAATTAACGTCAATGGCCGAAGCCGCCCGTATTACTCACCTGTTATTGCCTTCGCTGAAAGTTGCACTTCAAACCACTCAGCTCATTCTCATTCACAGCCAGCCGATATCGATCAGTTTCCGGAAGGATGAAAGAAAATTTGACGTCGAAGGCTCGTATAATATCCGGTACGAGGTCATCAAAAAACGCATAGACAAAGTCAGAATCAAAGGCACCGAAGAAAGACTAACCCAACCGGGAAAGATAGCCATTGTTTATTCCAACCAAAAAGAAATTCCAGAATATCTCGAATACATTGAATTTCTGAAAAATAAAAACATACTCAAGCCAAATGTCGAATTTCTAGAACTGGAAGAGCTGCAGGGCGTGACAGGGATGAAGGCCATCCGGGTCAACATCAATATTGTCTAATTCATCCTTAACATATAGCGATTCATGCAAGATTTTCCTTCTGAAAATCTTTTTTTATTTAAGCTTGTAAAAAAATTATACATAATGACTGCGATCACGGATGAGTACATGCAGGAAATGCTAACGAAGACCAAAGAATACCACATCGTTCGTTTAAAACCGGGACCAAGGGCAAAAGATCATCCTGATATTAGAAAGTTGATCTGGGAACATGGCCGGCGTAATTTTTCTCTTAGGGCTGACGGATTCTTATCCATCGTTTGCCCTGTTACTGCCGAAACAGGCGTAAATGGGATAGGCATTTTCAACACAAGCGCCCAAGAAACAAAAAATATCATGGATAGAGATCCCGCGGTACAGGCAGGAATTTTTGTCTATGACATTCACCCATGCCGAAGTTTTCCAGGTGATGCTTTGCCTTAACATATTCGAATCACGAATTTTGATCAGTTCATACCATTATGACAAACAAGTATTCGCGGCGTGGCTTTATAAAAGATATATCATTTGGTGCTGCTGCATTAACACCGGCTATTTCTTATTTGACGGGATATTCCTTTGACAAGTCAAAAGGCAAACTTGGAGTGGCGTTAGTGGGTCTTGGAGATTATAGTACTACTCAACTGGCGCCCGCCTTACAGCAAACAAAAAATTGTTATCTCGCGGGCATTGTAACGGGTACTCCTGCTAAGGAAAAGATCTGGGCCGACAGATACAACATTCCTGCAAAAAATATTTACAACTATCAGAATTTTGACAACATCGCTTCCAATCCTGATATTGACATTGTATACGTAGTTCTTCCTGTTTCTATGCATAAAGAGTTTACTATTCGCGCAGCACAGGCGGGCAAGCACGTGATCAGCGAAAAACCCATGGCCATTAGCGTAAAAGACTGTGAAGAGATGATCGCTGCTTGCAGGCATGCAGGAAAAAAATTATCCATCGGGTATCGTTTACGTTTCGATCCTTATAATAAGGAGATGATGCGATTAGGCCAGCAAAAAGTATACGGAAGCCCGTCTCAAATTGATTGTGGCAACGGATTTGTATATAAAGACGATCCAAATGCATGGCGATTAAAAAAAGCAATGGCAGGTGGCGGTGGATTGATGGACATGGGAATCTATTGTATACAGGCAGGCAGATATATAACGGGTCAAGAACCCGCATATGTCACGGCAAGAGAGGAAAAAACAAAACCGGAACTTTTTAAGGAAGTGGACGAAACGGTTTATTTTGATCTTGAATTTCCTTCAGGTTGCATTGCAAAAGGCACATCCAGCTTTAATATGGAACTAAGTTCTATCCGGGTAAAAGCTGAAAAGGGTGACTATGGTTTGGCTCACGCTTTTTGGTATAGTGGCGAAGAAGGAACTACTCCCCGTGGTCAAATGAATTTTTCGCCAGTGAATCAGCAGGTCCTTCAAATGGATGATTTTGCCGACTGTGTGATGCAGAATAGAAACACTATCGTTCCAGGTGAAATGGGTTTGCAGGATATAAAAATAGTAGAAGCCATATACCGCAGTATTGCTTCAGGGAAAAAAGAAAGTATAGACTAAGCTACATGCCTTGACCTCATGGCAGACCGGATATATTGAAAGCCTTTATCCGTAAGGTAAATTACAGCCGGTGAAAGTTGTATGATCTCGACCAGGTTCTCAGAACATAGTTCATCAAGATATTTGACGCTTTCGTCCCACGGAAAGTTTTGCCTTACGATCACTTCATTGGGAAAAACGATCGTTGAGGTGGGATGAGCATCATCTTTCACGATATCATAAATCGTTTGTAGCGTGATGTATTTATTTTCCATTGCCCAAGAATTTATGTTTGCCTTAGGAATTCAGCGCTGTTTTGCAGCATAAATCATTCCAAATTGATATATGTTGACGTGAGTTTGATAGACTCGCCAAGGGATTTACAAACTTTGCGTGCGGCGATATGCTTTTGCCGGGATTGAATAATATTGTCGCAATGTTTCACGCCGCACCTCATCTTCACATTTTATTAATGATTTTCATTGCCAAGGGTTCTGAATTAGAATAATTTTGTTGTCCATTTTATGGCAAAAAAACTGCTTCAACAGGTTCAGAAGACCGGTAAAACCTACTGGCGTGAGATTTTGGCCATTCTTTTTTTGTTGGTAGGTATCTTTTTTTTTCGTTCAGAGCGGCGGGAACTTCGATCTCTGGAAGTACAGGTCGGAGCGGCTAATATTGTATGGATCTGGCTTGGAATAGGTGTAACCATTCTCTATATCTTGTTACAAAGCGGTATGTACGTAACGTCTTTCAAGGCCATCGCTACCCGGCTTTCCTGGATCAATGCTATTGAACTTTTTCTGAAAAGAAATTTACTGAGTGTTTTTTTGCCGGCAGGTGGCATCAGTTCATTAGCCTACTCGCCCAATAGCATTCGCAGAAATGGGCTAACTAAAATGCAGGTCCACCAGGCATCTGGAATTTATGCGTTCGTTGGATTGCTTACGGTGTTCATTGTTGGCGTTCCCGTGTTGATCTATTCATTTTTTAACGCGAGAAATATTCTTCATACGGGCCAGAGTCTTATCCTTCTTTTCTTAATACTAGCTGTAGCCTATTTAATTTTTCAATCTTTTCGGCAGAAAGGAAGGTTATATCAATGGGTTCAAAACAAATTCCCGAAGTTTATTCCTTCCATTGATGAATTATTTTCAGCAAATATTAGCACGGGGCATTTCACTTCAACTGTTTTGCTTTCATTAGGCGTGGAATGTTGTGGCATCCTGCATTTGTTTATTGCGACAAAGGCCCTGGGACTGCCAGCATCATTAGCAGCAAGCGCCATTGCATATATCGTCTCAGTTTTATTGATGATCATATCACCCTTTCTTAGGGGCCTTGGCGCGGTAGAGCTGTCGATGGTTTATATCTTGAGTCTATATGGTTATTCTCCGGTCGACGCTCTTGCGATAACCATCCTTTATCGCTTTTTTGAGTTCTGGCTACCCTTGGTCGCAGGTTGCTTTTCCTATTTATGGCATGGACGGCACATCTTTGCAAGAATATTTCCTGCCTTTCTCGTTTTCGCCCTGGGCGTCGTGAACATTCTCTCCGTGATCACCCCACCTATCGCAGCCAGGTTAAAAATGTTGCATGAATTTATTCCTCTTAGTTCGATTTATGCCACAAACGTAATGGTGCTGCTTATTGGAATGATACTGTTGGTAACAGCCGCCTTCCTGATACAGGGAATTAGAAATGCATGGATATTGGCGATGATATTGGCCATACTATCACTTTTTGGACATCTTTTCAAAGCCCTGGATTATGAGGAATCGATCCTGGCCGCTTCGGTCGTAATTATTTTACTGGCAAGTGTAAAACAGTATCGTTTGAAAACAAACGAGCGGTTATTTCAGGTGGGAGTAACAACAACGGTCCTCATTTTCCTTGCCGTGGTGGTCTTTGGATTCATTGGATTTTATTTTATCGATAAACGACATTTTGGTGTTGATTTCAGTTGGAAACAATCATTACTATTTGCCTGCAGGAATTTTTTGTTGATGAATGATGATGGCATTCGACCTCTAACCAGGTTTGGTCATGAATTTATCTGGATGGCTCATACGCTGGGTTTTATCGCGTGGAGCTTTTTGGTGTTTACTATGGTAAAGCCATATTTTCATCGTAAACATGATGAGCCTACTTCGCAGGAAAAAGCCCATAGGCTCGTAGAGCGTTTTGGAAATTCGCCGGTAGACCATTTCAAAACTTATCGCGACAAACTATTTTATTTTTCTGATCGGTTTGAAGCGTTCATTGCCTACCGGATCGCTAATGGGTTTGCGATCGTGCTGGAGGAACCGGTATGTGCCGATGATTATAAAATAGCAGTGCTGCAGGAATTTGAAAGGCATTGTCACAAAATGGGTTTGAAAACCGCTTTTTACCGCGTTGACGAAACAGGAATGTCTTATTTTAATTATTTGAAGAAACGAAAATTATTGATCGGCCAGGAAGCGGTGCTGGAACTGGATAAGTTTACATTGGAAGGAAGAGAAAAAAAATCTCTCAGGAATGCATTGAATAGTTTGCAGAAAAAAGGTTATTCGACCTCTGTTTCTCATGCCCCGCTTTCAAAGGAACTCGCTTTACAATTGAAGCAGGTTTCCGATGAATGGTTGAAACATTATGAGAAAAAAGAGATCGTTTTTTCCCAGGGCATGTTTGATGAAAAAGAAATTCACCAACAGGACGTCATTATAATTCAAGATGAAATGGGCACCGTAAAAGCTTTTCTTAACGTCATTCCTGATTTCGCCCCGGAAGAATGTACATATGATCTCATTCGCAAAACCGCCGATGCTCCAGGCGGCTGCATGGATGCATTAATCATTGAGCTGGTAAAATATGCGAGGGAAAAAAGATTAAAGTACCTGAACCTGGGTCTTGTTCCGATGGCCGGTATTGAACAACCAGAAAATACTGCAGAACGATTGATACGTTATGCTTATGAAAAGATAAAACGCTTCAGGCAATACACCGGCCTTCGTGAGTTTAAGGAAAAATATGCAACAACCTGGGTGAATAAATATCTTGTGTATGAAAATGATTTTGACCTGATCCAGTTACCGGCTGCGCTCAACAAAGTAATGCAGCTTTCGTCACGATGAAAAAAATAATCAATACCTTATTCATTCTGTTCTTTAGCACTTACAATATTTTGTCGGCCCAAAAAACATTACTGCCACTTTCTTTGTATGCGAGTAGCGACACGACGAAGGCACTTGTATTTTATATTTCCGGCGATGGTGGCTTTAATAAATTCTCCAGTTCGTTCATGCAGTCTTTGAATAAAGCAGGTTATGCCATTATCGGGTTAAATGCAAAGAGCTATTTCTGGAGCAGAAAAAAGCCGCAAGAGGCCGCCGCTGCAATTGAAGAAGCAATCAATGAATCAAACAGGGAATGGGGAAGGAAAAATATTGTGCTGATCGGTTATTCTTTTGGAGCTGATGTATCTCCGTTTATGCTCACCCATTTTTCCGCAGCGTTAAGCAACAAGGTCAATCATCTCATTTTATTATCGCCATCAACAAAAACTGATTTTGAGATACATGTTCTGCAAATGTTTGGCCTGGGAAAAGATGAGGGGCAAAGCGTTCCGGGCGAGATCAATAAGATCTCGAAGCAGGTGACGATCATTGTTGGCGACGATGAAAATGAATTTCCGTTTGATCAGCTAACGATAAAAAATAAACAGGTCATAAAAATGAAAGGTGGTCATCATTATGACGGAGACGTGGATGCCTTGAGTAAACAGGTGATACAGCAAATAAAATAAAAATCTCATTGAACCAACCATGGCTTACAATGAAAATTTAACGGCACGAATAAGAGCGGCCCTTGGCGATCTGCGGAATGTGGAAGAAAAAAGAATGTTTCGGGGTGTCACATTCATGGTTAACGATAAGATGTGTATCACTGCAGGCGATAATAAAATTATGTGCCGTATTGATCCCGCCATTCATGAAGAGGCGATAAAAAGACAGGGCTGCGAAACGGTAAAAATGAGAGGTCGAGAATACAAAGGATACGTTTATGTTAGCGAAGATGGGATAAATACAAAAAAAGATCTTGAGTACTGGATCCAGCTAGCACTCGCTTTTAACAAAAAGGCGAAATCCTCAAAAAAAAAGAAAAAATAATTTTCCAATGCAACAGAAAAAGTCAATGATGATATTGGTCGCCGGCCCTTACCGCTCCGGCACGAATGATGATCCGGAGTTGATTGCTGCGAACGTAAAAGCAATGACGGATGCGGCTTTGCAAATTTATGAGATCGGGCATCTGCCGGTCTTAGGTGAATGGTTTGCCTTGCCATTGATCGAGGCAGCGGGTTCAAAAAGGATCGGGGATGACATCTTCAATAAGATCTTTCACCCAATTGCGGTTCAGCTGATCGATCATTGTGATGCCATTTTGAGGATCGGTGGTGCTTCAGCAGGCGCTGATGAAATGGTAAATACCGGCAAAGCAAAAGATAAGGTCATCTTTTACAAGACTGGAGAAATCCCCGTAGTGAAGTAGTTCGGAGTTCAGAGTTAAGAGTCGACACCTGACTCCCGACTCTTAACTATTTTCACTTTCCCAACATTGGAAACAAGTTTTTTATCTGTTCGTCATTTGGCTGGGTGCCGTATTCACAGATTTCAAATGCTTCGGCATACTTAACCTGTGCAGCTTTGTCTTTGCCATACCATTTCTCCAATGCGGTCTTCATTTCGGGAGTAATAGTTCCGGCTCTTTGTTTTGCCAGCCATTGAATGCGTTCATTTTTCTCTTTTGGAACCTGGTCGAGATAATGCCCGATCCATGGTAGCCATTCATACATCTGTGAAACATGTGCATCGAGACCCGCAACTTTCTTGTCATACGCCGAAGTTATGTCGACCACTATATCCGGGCGAAATGGATTAGGCCTTTGAAAATGATCCTGGTAATATAAAAACACAGGATTTTTTTTCAGGGCAGGGACATCGGGCGCAATATTCGGCACTGAGACCATGTAAGCAGCATCCTGCACCAGCACGCCTGTATAACGATGATCCGGATGATAATCATTTGGACGTGGTGCGATCACTACGTCAGCATTCCACTCCCGGATCTTCCTTATGATCTCTAGTCTTACTTCGAGTGAAGGCATCAATAAGCCATCGTGGTTGTCGAGTACATCATAAGTGACGCCGAGACGTTTGCCCGCCTCCTGCGCTTCTGCAAAACGGCGTTTGGCTAGTTCTTTCCCTTTTAGTGTCTGATGACCGGCATCTCCATTAGTGACAGAAACGAATTTCACGGCATATCCCATTTGGGCAAAAAGTGCCGCGGTTCCTCCGCCGTCTTCGTCGCAATCATCAGGATGTGCCCCGATCATAATGATCCGGACTTTATTGTCTGCATTCTGTGCGTTGATCGTTGTCATAATGCTTAATGAAAAACATAAAATCAGCAATATGAAGTTTTGAGCATTTCTCATAAACAGGAATTTTATTATGAAGATACCGAAGAATTATATTAGTGATCTTATCTGGACTTCATTGCTCGCAAAGACACAATAGAATATCGGCCACATAGATACAGCTTTAGAATTTGTTAGAACAAATTCAATAGCACGATACATTAAAGAATAATTTTACAAAAAATCTATGGCACAAGCGGCAATCAATTTGACACAGCAAGAAAAAGCAAAACGATTTTATGATCTGCACCATTCAGGCAAACTTCTAATATTGCCAAATATCTGGGACTGCCTGGGAGCAAATCTTCTTGAAAGTTTACACTATCCTGCGATAGCAACTGCCAGCGCTTCGGTCGCTTTTACAAACGGGTTTGATGATGGACAGAACATATCATTCGACTCTGTGCTGGCGATCTTAAAAAAGATTGCAGGCAGTGTGAATATTCCCGTATCAGCAGACATTGAAAGCGGGTTTGCCGAAAATGATACGGAGTTAAAGCCAAATATCAAACAGCTTCTCGCAACCGGAATAGTTGGTATCAATATCGAAGACACTGATAAGCAAACAACTTCCATAGTGCCAATCGAGACTCAGTGCGAAAGGATCAGGCTAATCAAAAAAGTTGCAGAGGAGATGGGTGTTTCGCTTTTTATTAATGCCAGGGCCGATGTTTATTTGCGGGGAAAAAATTTTGATACTCCGGAATTAAAATTTGAAGAAGCATTGAGAAGAGGCAGGGCTTACAAGGCAGCAGGAGCAGATTGTTTTTACCCGATTGGCATGACCAGGCAGGAAGATATAAAGAGAATGGTTGAGCAACTTCAAATGCCCGTCAATGTTATAACAATACCGGGTATCCCTGAACTGAATGTTCTTAATGAGTTGGGGGTCTCCAGGGTTAGTCTGGGTCCCTCATTTTTAAAAATTGCGATCAAGGCTATGAAAAATTTAGCCCTAAAGTTGCAAACATTCGAAGGGTTATCAGACATTACCGAAAATGAGATCACATCTTCGTATATAAAAGACCTCGTTAATAAAAATTATTGACGCGTTTTATATAAACGCCGGCCATTCGAAATGAATGCTAAGGACTATACGGACAATAGACACACTTAGTGTTCGCATGTACACTAGGTATCTCATGTTTCCATATGGTTCATTAAATCTTAGTCATCAGTTAAATTTCTTAATACATTTACTAGAACAAAACAATTGCTATGTCAGTAAAGTTGACGCTAAAAAAATTCTCTCTTCTTTTATTTATTTCTTTTTCTTTGGTTGCTCACTCACAAACACCCGATCTTTTATCAAAACCATGGAAAGCCCATTGGATCAATGTCCCTAATGAATCTTTACACGACTATGGTGTTTACCAGTTCAGGAAAACGTTTACACTTACGACAAAACCTGCGTCGTTTATTGTCAATGTCTCTGCTGACAATCGCTATAAATTATTTGTAAATGGAAAATTTGTTTCCCTTGGCCCTGCCCGGGGGGACATCTTTCACTGGAATTTTGAAACACTTGACATTGCTCCTTACCTTCAAAATGGGAAGAATGTAATCGCAGCAATCGTTTGGAATTACGGAGATATGCGTCCCGAAGCGCAAATTTCTTATCAAACCGGTTTTATTCTACAAGGCAATACCGAAGCTGAAACTATAGTAAACACAGATAAGACGTGGAAGTGCAGGCGCGACAGCAGCTACAGTGCAAAGGAGCCGAAACTTATTTATTCATACTATGTCGCTGGTCCCGGAGAGACCATCAATTTTAATTTGTCATTAAAGAATTGGAAGAATACAGATTTTGATGATACTAGCTGGCCTGTTGCAAATCTAATTACTCAAGGCCTTCCTAAAGGAGTTTTTGGTTATGGGCTGGGCTGGATGCTTGTACCACGACCCATTCCACAAATGGAATTAACTCCTCAGCGATTGCAGAAAGTGAGAAAAACGGATGTTTTCCCGCTTCCGGAAAATTTTCCTGCTCAAAAAACACCATTTATTATTCCTGCGAACAGCAGTGCATTTATTTTACTCGACCAGGGTTACCTGACCAATGCATATCCTGTTCTTCAATTCAGCAAAGGAAAAAATGCTTCCGTTAGTCTAAGCTATGCCGAAGGGCTATATATCAATGAGCCTGAAAAAAAAGATTGGAGAACTCTTCACCAAAAAGGAAACAGGAATGAAGTGGACGGGAAAAAATTCATAGGTGTAACAGATAGCCTGGTCTCGGACGGAAGCGACGGCCAGGAGTTTACTTCTCTTTGGTGGCATACATACAGGTATTTACAATTGCAGATAAATACGAAGAATGAGCCGCTCCAGTTAGATGATCTTTATGGCATTTTTACCGGCTATCCTTTTACCATGAAAGCAAAATTTGATTCGGGTAATGACACATTAAATAAGATCCTCGAGACAGGCTGGCGGACGGCACGTTCCTGCGCTATGGAAACGTACATGGATTGCCCCTACTACGAGCAATTGCAATACGTAGGGGACACACGTATTCAATGTCTTGTTTCATTATACAACGGCGGCGATGACAAGTTGATGCGCAACGCTATAGAATTGATCGACAACTCACGCATGGCGGAAGGGGCAACGCTTAGTCGCTATCCCACCGCTAATGCCCAGGAAATACCACCGTTCTCGTTGTGGTGGATAGGTATGATCCACGATTACTGGATGTATCGTAATGATGAAACATTTGTAAAAAGTAAGTTGCCAGGCATCCGGCAAGTTTTGTGGTTCTTTAATAAATACCAGCAGTCAGACGGCTCATTAAAAAATTTACCCTATTGGAATTTCACTGACTGGTGCGAAACAAAAGGATGGCAAAATGGTATGGCTCCTTTTGGCAAGGATGGTTTTTCTGCAGCTCTTGATCTTCAGTTACTGTGGGCGTATCAACTCGCGGCTGAGTTAGAGGATAAATTAGGAATGACAGAATATGCAAAACAATATGAAGCTTCAGCTGCACAACTAAAGGGCACTATTCAAAAGAAATATTGGGACAACTCAAAAAAATTATTTGCTGACACTGACGAGAAAGATGTGTTTTCACAGCATACAAATTCGTTAGCCATCCTAACTGGTTTAATGAATGATGCGGATGCAACCGCACTTGCAAAAAAGCTTCTCAGCGATGACGATCTTACACAGGCTACGATCTATTTCAAATATTATTTGCACCAGGCTTTAACCAGGGCAGGATTAGGAAATGACTATCTAAACTGGCTGAACGTTTGGAAACAAAATCTTGCCATGGGCATGACCACCTGGGCCGAGATATCTGACATTAATAACAGCCGCTCTGATTGTCACGCCTGGGGTGCCAGCCCGAATATAGAATTATACCGCATTGTACTTGGTATTGACAGTGATGGTCCGGGTTTTAAAAAAATAAAGATCATTCCGCACCTGGGAGCACTCACTCATGCAAGTGGCACTATTCCCCATCCGAACGGAAATATTTCGGTGAGTTATGAAAAAAAAGATGCTAACTGGAAAGTGTCAATCATACTTCCGCCAAACACGTTGGGATCTTTAATTTGGAAAGACAAACGCTATGAATTAAAACCCGGAGAAAATTCTTTGACGGTGAAGTAAGAATCTAAATCCTACCTATTAAGAAAAACAGTAGGATCAATTATAAAACAATGAAAAAAATGAAAAAGGTAACAGGTATTGGTGGCATTTTTTTTAAATGCAAGGACCCTAACAAAATTAAAGAGTGGTATAAAACTCATCTTGGTTTAGACACTACCGACTACGGCGCAACCTTTGAGTGGCGCGAGGATGCGGATCCCACAAAGAAGGGCTCTACAACATGGAGCCCATTTACAGAAACAACTAAGTATTTCGAACCTTCAACCAGGGACTTCATGATAAATTACCGGGTTGAGAATCTGGAAGCACTCGTTGCAGAGTTGAAAAAAGAAGGCGTGACTGTTGTAGACACGATCGAGACTTATGACTATGGCAAATTTGTTCACATCCTTGATTTGGAAGGTAACAAAGTCCAACTGTGGGAAACCAATGATTGAGTTTGACAATCGTAACTGGAGAAACATTGAGCGTGCAGTGAAGCATCACCGCCTTCCACTGCACATATCGCCGGACCATACACCGAATGGATAAGAGTCGTTATTTTGCATCTCTATGGCCTGTCAATTAGAAGATGTTATCATAAGGGAAGCCACACAAGGCGATATTGATACCCTTTTAGAGTTTGAACAGGCACTCATTAATGCCGAACGGAACTTTGACCCAACGCTAAAATCTGAAACGACTTACTACGATTTAAATGCGATGCTGATTGATGACAACATAAAACTGCTGGTGGCTGAATGGAATACCAGGATCATAGGCTCCGGATACGCGCGGATCGAAAAATCAAAACACTTTTTGCAACACTCATGCCATGCCTACCTGGGATTTATGTTCGTGTTGCCGGAGTTTAGAGGAAAGGGTATAAACACCAAATTAATGGGGTCATTAAAACAATGGGCGCAAAGGAGGGAAGTAACGGAATTGCGCTTAGATGTTTACAGCGACAATGTCAGTGCACTCAAGGCGTATGAAAAGTTTGGCTTTTCGAAATTATTGATTGAAATGAGATGCGGCATATAATTTCCCGATGCCATTTATGAATATTTATCCATCAAAATAATGCCATGCTAACTTAGCCGCCAATCAGCTAATTTTGTTCTTTAACCTATTCCATGAGCGAGTTGCTATTTCAAAAATTTGATGAGAAAATTGGGCTGTCCGAAGAAGAAAAAAATTTAAGCCGGAGTTTCTTTATACCGAAAAAATTACGCAGAAAACAATACCTTTTGCAAGAAGGTGATGTATGCAAGCACGTGGCATTCGTTGAAAAAGGATTGTTAAGGTCATTTACCGTAAATGACAAGGGTCATGAGCATATTACCCAATTTGCATTTGAAGGACATTGGATCGCTGATCAATTTAGTTTTCTAACGGGTGAGCCGTCTGAATACAATATTGAGGCACTCGAAGATTGTGAATTACTTTTATTGAGCAAGCAAGCTGAAGATGCAATGCTTGAAAGAATCCCAAAATTTGAACGGTATTTCCGCATCCTTCTACAAAACAATTTAATTGCCACACAAAAAAGACTGGTAAGCTCTCTCAGCCAAACTGCTGAAGAACGCTACAACGAACTTATCAGCTGGTGCCCCGATACGCTTCCTAATCGGTTGCCTCAGCATATGCTGGCTTCTTATCTCGGCATTACTCCTGAAACATTGAGCCGTATCCGGAAGAAAAAGGCACAGGGAACAAGGGACAAGGTTCAAGAGCCTTAAAAAATCAATTGCTAGTCATTATGATTACTGATTATTGCTAACGATTTGTGAAATAATCAATAATCAGTAATCAATAACGCCTGAAACCTTGTGCCTAATACTTTGAACCTTTTCCCCTTGACAAACATCAACGTTATTTCTTGACATACCTCAATGGAGGCAGGGATATTGCCGTGGTAACTTTGTGGAAGTTATTTAAACCAATAAAATTAAAATTATGGCAATTACAAAATGGAGTCTTGATCCCACACACTCTGAAATTCACTTTAAAGTGAGGCACATGATGGTTTCGTGGGTTACTGGTAGTTTTAAACAGTTCAATGCGACAGTTGAAACCGAGGGGGTTGATATCACAACGGCAAAAGTTCATTTTACAGCTGACATTCATTCAATTTCAACCAATAACGAGCAGCGCGATGCGCACTTAAGAACAGGCGACTTTTTTGACGCCGAAAATCATCCCCAATTGACTTTTGAAAGTGACAAACTGGAAAAAATCAACGACGAAAATTATAAACTCTATGGTACTCTCTCGATGCGTGGAATCAGCAAACCCGTAGTTCTGAATGTTGAGTACGGTGGCCAGGCCCAGGACCCCTGGGGAAATACCCGCATCGGTGTTTCTGTATCTGGTAAAATTAACCGCAAGGATTTTGGTGTAAGCTTCAGCATGGTTTCGGAAACAGGCGGTATTTTATTGGGTGAAGACGTAACGATCAATGCAAATGCAGAATTTGTAAAACAAGCTAAGCTTGAAAAACAAGCTGCTTAATTCTGATTATTATTGGTTGAATAAGCCGCTCCGATTCGTCGGGGCGGCATTTTATTTTATCAATGCTATGACTTATTGTTGTGGGTTTGCAGAAACAAGTGTTCTGAAGCGTTCGATATTTTCAATATGCTGATAGTTAATCCGTACTTCTTTTGAAAAACCAGCTCTCTTAACTACAGCAGTTCCCTGGATCCTTATCAGCGCTTCTTTCTTTTTATAAAGATCGCGTTGGTTCTTTATCGCGCTGATCATATCCACTTTAACAGTAGCAGGCAAAATAAACTCTGACCTCTTCTTCACTTGTACCTTGTCATCCAGCTCAAATTGTCCAAAATAACTACTATCAATATAAATATCACCCCTTGCGGTTGACACTTGCACACCGAATTTGTTAGGGTTGTAATAGACGAGGTCAACCCCCGCAGTGGATTGCAACGGCCCCAGGTTGATCAACCTGATATTGCGAACATCCCGGTATTCTGGTTCCTTCACATTGTTGGTACCACATGAGGAAAGGATGATCAGAAAAATTATAAGTATGGATAGAATTGATCTCATATAGATATTTTTAAATTAAAACAATTCTTACGTCTATGAAAAGGTAAGAAATATCAGGCCAGTTTTTATTAAAATAAGAGCACGAGGTTTCCTTTTAACAAGTGATTAGATGAATAAAAAAGCCATCCGCCTGAGGCGGACGGCTCTCCCGACGAGTCGGGACAGAATATTTAATCGGGTATCCGGCGAACTAGAAAGTTACCGAAGGTGCCCATGCCATATCTGTCATCATGAATACCTCCTTTTCTTTGGTGAAACATGAAATTAAGCAATTGTTCGCTTAAGTTACCGGCAAAAAAATTCTTTAATGCTCTTTTTCATGCCTGACTGTGACGGTAGGCATTTTACCAAACTACCTGTTTACTAAAATGCTTTTCCCTTCCAGGTGTTATTGGTTGTGTCAGCATCCATGAAAATGCCTCCATCAAGACTTATGGATGCAATTTTTTTCTTTGAAGAAATTTTAACGATCGCCTGTTGCTGATTGTTTTGCCAGATAGCCGGTGTTTGATGAAAACTTTCCTTAGTTCCGTCCGAATAACTGGCAATGATATTTACAGGAGCGGCCATTCCACCAATGTTCTCTATTGTTATTGAGTAGTCATTTCCTGACCTTGTTGTCGATCTTAAAGCGAGATCAATATAGTTGTGGCTAAAAAACCAATTGTCCCAAAACCAGTTTAGGTTTTTCTTTGCAACGTCATTAAATGTAAAAAAGAAATCCCATGGAACAGGGTGTTTGCCATGCCAACGATTCATGTATTCATGCAGGCATTTCTTGAAAAGTTGGTCTCCTAAAAGATCTTTCATAGCAAGGTAGCCAAGTGATGCCTTTCCATATTCATTATTGCCCAACGCGTCACCGATCCTGTTGTCGCCGGGACCAACAATAGGTACATCCTGTCCTGGCGAAGGATCATTGATCCATCCACTTACTCTGAATTGCTTATAAACTTCGTCCGCGTTTTCTCCACCAAGATCATCTCTGCCGATCAGAATTTCAAAGGTGGTGGCCCATCCTTCATCCATAAAACCATAGCGGGTTTCATTAATGCCCATGTAAAACGGCATGTATGTGTGTGCGATCTCATGCTCGGCAACAAATCTTGAAAAAGTTGTGTCCTCATATGATTCATCATTCGCCATCATCGGGTATTCCATACCAGCGTATCCCTGGAACACCGTTGTTTTTTCATACGGATAAGGAATGCCAGGCCAATGATGCGATAGCCAATCAAGTGAGTGCCTTGCATATTGTGCCACGCGATGATAGTCAGTAGCTGTATCATTATATGCCGCAAACGCTCCGGCTCTGCGATGAGTAGCGTCATCCACAACAACACTGCATCCATCCCAATTAAAATGATCGCTAACCCCAAAAGCTACATCCGGAACATTCGTTGACGTGAATCGCCAGCTGTTCACTACCTTTTGTGTCGTCACGTTTTTTGCCTCCCAGTCTTGTTTGGTAACGATTTGAATGACCTGGTCAGAAGTAAACGACTCATTATATTTTTTCAAAAAAGTCGGCTGCAATAAATTTTCAGGATACTGAAGAGTGCCTGTACCCACCACAATATAGTTCTTCGGAACATTTATCGTAACGTCATAATCATTGAAATCACTGTAAAATTCATGTGCATCCATAAAGGGCATCCTGTCCCATCCATTATAGTCATCATACACGGCAACACGTGGATAGAAATATGCAAGGAAATATGTTGTTGAGTCGATCATTCCCTCACGGCCACTTTGCAATGAAATTTCGTAATGCCATTCAAATGAAAATTGCATTGAATCATGTGGCAACAAAGGCTTCGGCAGTTTAAAAGAAAGGTTGGTAAACACAAACGCATCAGATCTCACCTGTACTGATTGTCCATTCACTTTGCATGCGTCAATATGCACGCCGGATGTGAGATAGTCAGGAGTGGCCCCATATTCTCTCGGGGCACCTGGCTTATGAATGTTCAATAAAAGTTTGAAGTTGGTATTCCGCAAAGTGTCGGGACTATTGTTTATATAGCTAATCGTCTCTGTCCCTTTAACAGTACGATCCGGCGGCATAGCTGTTATGGCGATAGTGTACCGACCATGGTTTTGCCAGTAATTCTTACCTGGTCGTCCATCCGTTGACCGTGTACCATTTTTATAAGCCTGCTTTATATCGCGGGAAAAGTACAGGTTCTGGGCATTTGTGCAAAAGGAAACGAGTGTCATCGCGGTTAATACCGAGACAAAAAAGATACGTCGGCGCATAATTAATCTTTAAAGGAGAAAGATAAAAAGAAAGGATCCGTTACAAACTTTTATTTGATGGTAGGTCATAATATTATATGTGAAACTTAGTAGTCAATCCGGCAGGAGTTTTGCTTGGTTGTCAAAAATGGGAATCTATAAAATGAGGTACTGAAGTAAAGAGCGCGCAGAATTCGCGTTAACCCCAATGAAATTCCGTTTTTTCCCATTTTATCTTGTTTGTTGTCTCATGGTTTCCGCTTTTGGAATATCGATATTTATCATCACAAGTATATATACATTTTAATTAGACATCCGGTTCGGCAGAATCCAGTATCCTAGATAATCCGGTTACTTGAATTAGCCATACAACTGGCGGCTTTACTAGGGCGATGGAGCCAGAAATGGCGCCAATCACTCATGGTCAAGCTGCAAACTATTAGCAAATCGGTTGGTGGGAAGGTGGGGGAGGGAGGGCAATGTCGTTTAGTTAAGGAAAAATAACCATTGAGTTATGAACCTAGATTAGGTTCTTTGTAGTTGACTAAAAAACAAAACTCAATGGTTG
>Ga0207679_10000245_pt1 | contig 41439 bp, 38 predicted proteins | sample KBSC73metaG_FD_184320 | JGI IMG/M metagenome (GOLD analysis project Ga0207679, IMG submission 184320) | Corn rhizosphere microbial communities from Kellogg Biological Station, Michigan, USA - KBS C7-3 metaG (SPAdes) (version 2) | ecosystem: Host-associated > Plants > Roots > Rhizosphere > Soil ... | reverse complement strand
CACCGATCAACATGGAGCCACCAGCACCAGCACGCTGACCATCACGCTGACCGGAACGAACGACAAGCCGGTCGCCGTGGTCGATGTCAACAGCGGCGTCGAAGACAGCACGATCACTGGCAGCATTGCGACCAACGACAGCGATGTGGACACCGATGCTGCGCTCACCTACACGCTTGGCGTCCCGGTTGCTGGGATGACGCTGAACGCGGACGGCAGCTACAGCTTCAACGCAGGCGACACCGCCTATCAGGACCTGTCGGAAGGCGCGACACGAGATGTCGTTGCCAACTACACGGTCACCGACCAGCATGGAGCGACCACCACCAGCACACTGACCATCACGCTGACCGGCACGAACGACAAGCCGGTCGCCGTGGTCGACGTCAACAGCGGCTCCGAAGACGGCACGATCACCGGCAGCGTGGCGGGCAACGACAGTGACGTGGATGCTGGAACCTCGCTCACCTACACACTTGACGCCTCGGTCGCCGGATTGACGCTGAACGAGAATGGCAGCTACAGCTTCAACGCAGCCGATGCCGCCTATCAGAACCTGGCTGAAGGCGCGACACGAAATGTCGTTGCGAACTACACCGTCACCGATCAGCATGGCGCTTCGAGCACCAGCACACTGACCATCACGCTGACCGGCACGAACGACAAGCCGGTCGCAGTTGTCGATGTCAACAGCGGCTTCGAAGACAGCACGATCGCCGGAAGCGTCGCTGGCAACGACACCGACGTGGACTCTGGTACGACGCTCATCTACAAGTTGGACGCCCCCATTGACGGACTGACGCTCAATTCCAACGGCAGCTACAGCTTCGACGCGGGTCACGCCTCGTATCAAAGCCTGGCCCAAGGCGCGACAACGGACGTCGCCGCAAGCTATACCGTCACCGACGAGCATGGCGCGACCAGCACCGGCACGCTGACCATCACGCTGACGGGCACGAACGACGCGCCGGTCGCACAGGCCCGGACCACTGCAGCCGTTGAAGGCTCCGCGGTGATCACTGGCCAAGTGCTGGCGACCGATGCAGACAACCACGGATCGCTGACGTACACCCTCATCGATGGCTCCCCTGCCGGACTTGCTTTCAACCCGGACGGCAGCTTCAGCTTCGATCCGACGGTGGCGGCCTATGAGCAGTTGAGCGCCGGCCAGACGCAGGACGTCGTGGTGCACTACAAGGCGAACGACGGGATTGCGGACTCGAACGTCCAGACGCTCACGGTGACCATCACGGGCACCAACGACGCGCCGATCGCCGTGGCGAACGGTGGCGCCGTCACCGAGGACGTGACATCCACGCCCGTGACCGGCAACGTGCTCGTGAACGACACCGACGTTGACACGGCCGACACACATGCCGTGACAGTGGTGAACGGCAGCGCGGCGAAGGTCGGCATTGACGTCGCCGGCACCTACGGCACCCTGCACCTCAACGCCGACGGCTCATACACCTATGCCCTCGACAACAGCAAACAGCCGGTGCAGGGTCTGGCACAGGGCCAGCAGGTCACGGACAACTTCACCTACACGAACAGCGATGATCACGGCGGCAGCAGCACGTCGACGTTGACAATCACTGTCACTGGCACAAACGACGCACCCACTGGCTCGGCCGCCGCTGCATTGCCATCGGGCACACAGGACACGGCATACGTCGTCAGCGAGGCGACGTTGTTGCAGGGTTTTGCCGACGCAGATGCCGGCACGGTGCTGCATGTGACGAACCTCACCGCAAACCATGGATCCGTCGCGGCCAATGCGAACGGCACCTTCACCGTCACGCCCACCACGGGCTACAGCGGGCCGGTGACATTGAACTACGCGGTGAGCGACGGCGCGGCGAGCATTGCGGCGACGGAGGTCTTCACACTCGTTGCGTCGAACCGCGCGCCCATCATCACGTCGAACGGCGGGGGCAATACCGCATCGCTGACTGTGTTCGAAGGCGTCGCGGGGGTAGCCACCGTCACGGCCACGGACGCAGATCCAGGCAATACCTTGACATACAGCATCGCAGGCGGTGCGGACGCTGGCAAGTTCAACATCGACGGCACGACCGGCGCGCTCTCTTTCATCTCAGCGCCAAACTACGAGACGCCCACGGACGTTGGAGCCAACAACGTCTACGACGTGGTGGTACGCGTGTCCGACAACCTCGGCGCAGTCGATCAGCAGGCGCTTGCGGTCACGGTGGCCAACGTGAATGAAGCGCCATCAGGCAACAACAATTCCATTGGGATCGTCGAAGACAAGGCCTACACCTTCAAGACGTCGGACTTCGGCTTCAGCGACGCCGATTCGCCGGCGAACACCCTGATCGCCGTGAAGCTCACCACCTTGCCGGCCACTGGCGAACTGCTGTTGAACAACGTGGCAGTGGCAGCCGGCGCTTCCATCTCCGCGGCCGACATCGCGGACGGGCGCCTGACCTTCGTGCCTGCCGAGAACTCCACGACAACCGCGACCTTCTCGTTCCAAGTGCAAGACAGCGGTGGCACGGCCAACGGGGGCATTGACCTCGATGCAACGCCGAACACGATGTCGTTCATCATCTCGGCAGACGTCGACGATATGGGCAAGAGCGGAGGCAACAACGACACACCGTACGCAATTGCAGTAAACGCTGGCAACGTTTCCATTGGCGACGGTGGCGGCACGGACGTCATCAACGAAGCAACCAACTCGAATTCGTACAGCAGCTTCAGCTTTGAGCGCTTCGGAGACAACCTGGAGTTCAAGGGCGTCAGTGGCGGCGCAAATGCGGTCCACCTGACAATCATCGACCAGTACACCGCCAGCTCGCAGATCGAAACGATGTCGTTCACCAACGGCGGCACGGTCGGTGGCGCGGGAGGCTTCTCGCTTGGCACCGGAAACTACACATTCCAATCATCATCCACCGGAACGAACTCGTCGGAGATCCTCGCGGGAGCAAGTTCCAACGACACCTTGAACGGTGGCGGGGGCAATGACATCGTCTTCGGTGGCGCCGGGAACGATCGCTTGGTCGGTGGCGCGGGCAACGATTTGCTCGGCGGCGGCAGGGGCGCAGATACCTTCGTCTTCGACAGCAACTTGAGTGCGTCGGCAAACCTCGATACCTTGGTCGACTTCGAGCATGGCATCGACACGATGGAGCTCTCAGCCGCGAAGTTCAACGCAGAGTTCATCAATGGCGTGCTGAAGGCAACCAGCTTCGTCGCGAACAGCGGCGGCGTCGCTGCCAACACGAGCCAGCACATCCTGTTCGACACCGCAACAGGGAACCTGTTCTATGACGCGGACGGCAGCGGCAACGGGGCAAAGGTGCAGTTCGCTCACGTCGACTTGACCGGCATGAGCGGCGGAAGCATCGACAACACCGACTTCAAGATCGGATCCTGATCCACCCCACCTGCCTTCGCAGGACCACCAAGCGCTTCCTCCGGCCCGGGCCGGAGGAATCAAAAGCCAATCGCCATGAATCCATGAACTCGCTCGCAACGCTTCTCAAACGCCCGCTGGCCAATGTCTTCGCGCTCTCGTTCTGCGTCAACCTGCTGCTGCTCGCGCCTGCGCTCTTCATGCTGCAGGTGTTCGACCGCGTGCTGTCCAGCCAGAGCGGCGAGACGCTGCTCGTGCTGCTGCTCGGCGTGGGCCTCGCCCTGGCGCTGCTGACCGTGCTCGACTACGTTCGCAGCCGCTTGCAGGGTGTCAGCGGCAGCCTCGTGTCGGAAGCGCTGTCGCCCGTCGTCGCGCGCCTGGTCATCGCCAACGGCGCACGAGAGGGCCGGGTGAAAGGCGAATCGCTCCGGGACGTGGCGTCGCTTCGCGGTTTGTTCTCCGCGCAGGGCCTGCTCGCCGTGTTCGATGCTCCCTGGGCCATCGTCTACATCGCGGTCATCTGGCTCGCACATCCAGCGCTCGGCATCGCCGCCACTGTCGCCGGTGCCACCATGCTGCTGCTGGCAATCGCGACCGACCGGATTACCCGTCGGGACATCGAGGCGCTGCAGCGCAGCGCCGCGGGCGCCACACGCTATCTCGAAACCTCCATGCAAAACGCCGAGGTGGCACAGACGCTGGGCATGACGCAGGCGCTCGTGGACCGCTGGCGCGCGAAGAATGCGGAGGCGACGCGTCTGCAGCGGCCCACCGCCACCAAGACGGTTGCCATGGCGACGGCCACGCGCACGGTGCGCCAGGCCGTCCAGGTGCTGATCCTCGCGCTCGGCGCGTACCTGGTCATCCGTGCGGAAGCGACGCCTGGGGTGATGATCGCCACCACGACCCTGCTGGGTCGGGCCCTCGCGCCCGTGGAACAGATCGTCGGGAGTTGGCGCGTGCTGGCCGAAGGGCGAGCGGCACTGCGGCGCCTCGCCGAACTGCTCGGCGCGGATGCAGCACAGCCCGACCGCATGGTCTTGCCGGCTCCCCGTGGCGAGTTGCAGGCGACCGGATTGTTCTACAAGCCCGAGGGGAGCGACCGGAGCCTGCTGACCAATGTTTCGCTGCAGCTTGCAGCCGGCGAAGTGCTGGGCGTGATCGGCCCGAGCGGCGCGGGCAAGTCCACCCTCGTGAGGCTGCTCACCGGCGTGTGCAAACCGAGCGCGGGCACAGTTCGCCTCGACGGTGCCGACCTGGGTCAATGGCCGCGAGACCAGCTCGGACCCTTCCTGGGATATGTACCGCAGGACGTCGAGCTGTTTCCAGGCACGGTGGCAGAGAACATCGCGCGCCTGGGCCCGGTGGACTCCGAAGCGGTGGTGAAGGCCGCGCGCGGGGCCCATGTGCACGAGCTCATCCTCTCGCTGCCGGACGGCTACGACACTTCGCTCGAGACACTGGCCCTGTCGCCCGGCCAGCGTCAGCGCATCGCGCTTGCCCGATCCCTCTACGGTGAGCCACGGCTCGTGCTGATGGACGAGCCGAACGCCAACCTCGATGGCGCCGGGGAATTGGCGTTGGCCGAGACCTTGAAGGGCTTGCGCGGCAGCACCACGGTCATCGTGGTCACGCACCGGACCAACCTCATCCGACATGTCGACAAGCTCCTCGTGCTCGAGGCGGGCCGCGTGCTCCTCTTCGGCCCCACCGCCGAGGTGATGAAGGCGCTGCAGCATCCCGATCAAGCAGGCGCGCAGGTCGTGGCCATGCCACGCGCGGTGCCGGAAACACCACGCGCCGCCGAGGAGCAAATGGCATGAACGCGACCCTCATGAATCCGGTGAACGGGCCGGCGCTGTTGCCCCATCTCGAGGAGGCGCGTTCTCTCGCACGCCTGGGGCGGCGCGTCGTCGTGCTCGGTGTGCTGCCGGTGCTCGCATGGCTCGCGTTCGCCCCCCTGTCGTCGGCCGTCGTCGCCCCCTCTTTCGTGAAAGTCGATCTGGATCGTCGCCCTGTGCAACACGTGGAGGGCGGCATCGTCCGGGAAGTCCGCGTGCGCGACGGGCAACGGGTCGCGGCCGGCGAGCCCTTGCTGGTGTTGGGTGACGTCGCCGTCGCGGCCGAGATGAACCGGTTGGACTTCCGTGTGTGGGGCGAACGGGCCGGCATCGCGCGGCTCGAGGCCGAGCAAATGGGATCGGCCACGCTCGAATTCGGGGCGGATGTGGGCCGCGCGGCCCAGCAGGATGCGCGTTTGGCCGAGCAACTGAAGAAGGAGCGGTCCCTGTTCGAAGCCCGGCGCGATGCGCTGTCGGGCCAGCTCGAATTGCTGAGGTCGCAGCGCGACAAGGTGATCCAGGAGACTGCGGCCCAGCGCGCGCAGATCGAACTGGCTGCCGCATCGTTGCGGCACCAGCGCGACGAACTGGAAACCAACCGGCGTCTGCTCAATGACGGCTTCATCTCCACGACCCGGATTTCGCAGCTCGAGGCCTCGGTGGCCGACTATGGGGCCAAGCTCGAGGAGCGGCGATCGGAGCTGGCGCGCGCTCAGCAGCGCGTCGTCGACACCGAGCTGCGCATGAAATCGCTGCAAGGGGAATATCGACAGCAGGCGAGCGATCAGCTCAAGGTGGCGCTCACGCGGCTGTCCGAGTTGCAGCAAGAGCAGCGCAAGGCAGGCGATGCGGCGGCCCGGCAGATCATCACGGCGCCGGCCGCAGGCGACGTGATCAACCTGCGCTACGCGACCCCGGGGAGCGTGGTCCCGCCGCGCGAGACCATCGCGGACATCGTTCCCGCGAACCCGCGACTGGTGATCGAGGCACACATCCGCACCGAGGACGTGAGCCGCATCTACCCGGGCCAGCCGACGGAGATCCGCTTCACGGCCTTCAACTACCGCACGACGGCCTTGGTCGACGGCAAGGTGTTCTACGTGGCCGCCGACCGCACCATCGACCGGGCGACGGGCGCCCCTTACTACGTGGCCCTGATTGAGGCGGATCGGGCCTCGTTGGAGCGCTCCGGAGGGATCAAGCTGCAGGCTGGCATGCCGGCCGAGGTGTACCTGCGCGGTGAGCAACGTACACCACTGCAGTACCTCATCGAGCCGGTCACGCAGGTGCTTCGGCGGGCGGTTCGGGAGCGGTAAGAGCGGCGCGCGATCGTGTCGCATCGGATACGGTCCGGCCGTCGCATCGTTCATCCCTGCGCACCCGCGCACCTGAGGAACCATGAAGACGCCATGAGCAGCAGCAACATGGCCAAGGGTCGCGGCAGAAGAACCGGCCGACCGAGCCAGGACACGAGTGCGTCGAGGGCCCAATGGGTGCCCCGCAGCGCGCCCATGCGCCGCTCGATGGCACGCAGGCGCGAGGCCAGCGCCTTGTCGTCGAGCCACCCACGGCGGTTCCAAACCAGCGCCCGTCGTGCGGCGGCGTAGCAGACCAGCACTTCTCGTGCACGGCGCATCAGTTGAACGTCGTTCATGTCGGCCGGTCCACAGGCCGGTTAACCGGTCGAGTGCCCGGCTTGGGCCGGAATGGCTTGTGCGATGCCTTCGCGGGAGCACTTTCGTCGGACGGCGTTGGTGCGGCCGGGTACGCCGGCTGCGGCCCCGTTCGGCCTCGCCGAGCCGCTGCACTCGGCGCGCCCGGTGCTGAACGCGGAGGGGGTGGCGGCATGGCAGATGGGCCGGCGCTGCTTGATCCTGCATCAGGCCTCCGCCCGAATCCTTGCCAGTCGCCCTTGCCGAATTGGTAGGCCGCACGGCCCGAAGAGTTTGTCGCCTGGGCAAGCGTGGAACCTCCTTGGCCGATCCCGTGCGTGACAGACCGCCAGCCTTCCATCTGGATCGCGGCGCCGCCGACAAGACCGCTGGCCAGGCTCGGAACTTTGAGGAACAGAAAGGCGATGAAGAACGCCATCAGCAGCAGCACGCAACAGGTCACGAACGACATGCCATCGTTGACCCCCATGGACCTGGCCACCTCGACCACCTTGTCGACCATCTGCGCCGACAGCGACGCGACAGCCAGTGCCATCACCCCTTGCATGGCCCCGCTGATCAAGAAGTTCAGCCAGGCGTTGAACAGGAACGCCGAGGGCTGCCACATGGCCCAAGGGATCATCACGGGTGCGAACAGGATGGCAAGCGCCGTTTGCACCTTGGCCATCATCATGACCCCGGCTGCGATCACGCCGGCCACCATCAAGACGACGGCGGCCACCAGCCGGTACAGGAAGCCGACGGCCTCGTGAGCGATGAGGCTCGGCACGTTGATCCAGCTGGAACTTTCGCTGGGCGAGGCGGTGACGATCTCGAAGCTCGCTGCTGCCATGCGATCGAGGATGTCCGATTCGTTGGGCGGCCCACCCGACTGGAACAAGGTGCTGGAGAAAATCTGACCGAGCGCCTCGACGGAAGATTTCACGGTGGGCCCCAAGTGGTCGACCGACCACAGCGTCAGCCCGAAGATGACCAGCGGCTGGATGAATTCGGGAAGCAGCTGCGCCATGCCCTTGCCCAAAATCCAGGACTTCAGCAGGCCCCACACCAGCAGCACCCCGAACAAGGTGACCGCCGCGCGCTTGCCCACCGCGATGAGTTCGGCATTGCCAGCGGCAAACGTGTTGATCGCCGTGGTGATGTACTGGAACACATCGCGCAGCTGCGTGACCGCCGTCGCGGCTGCGGCCGCATCCGGAGCCGCCTGCGCCCATGTGGCGGCACAGCAAAGCCCGAGGCCGATGCCTGTTGCCGCATGACGGGCCGGCCGCTTCATCGACGCTTGGCCGACCATTTGTCAACGGCGGCCCGGTCGGCCACGCGTGCGGCCTCGGCCGTCGTTCGGTAGGCATCTTCCTGTGCCTTGGCCCGCGCCTTGTCTTCGGTCTCCTGCATTTCACGCTCGGCGGTGGCACGGCCGAACGCCGTGGAGAGCTGGCGCATGAATTCGGCATTTTGCTGAATGAACCTGTTCATCTGCAGGTTCATTTGCTGCATGGCTTCGTGCGTGCCCGAGGTGCTGGCGATCTTCTCTGCCTGTTGGCGCACGAATTCGTAATCGCTTTCGATGCGTTTCATGGCGTGGACTTCGGCCTGCACGCGCGCCATGGCGGCCTCCTCGCGCCTCGCCAGGCGCTTTTGCTCCCAGGCGACGTACTCCTTCCAGGTCAGCTTCATCAGCTTCGCGGTATCGAGCCGCTGGTCGAAGCCTTCCTTGACCTTCTTGATGGAACCGAGCAGATCGCGGTTGGCGGCCAGCGCGCGCTCCAGCTGGTGAAGCTCTTCCACGCCGGTGATGTCGCCGGCGATGCCGGCAATCTGCGACGGGTCCATCGTCTTGAGCTGCTCCTTCATCACCTGGAGCTGCTGCAATTGCGTCTCCAATTGCGAATACACCGTGGTCAGCTGCTGCATGGACTGATACGCGGCAAGGATGTTCTGCATGAGGTTCGCCACATCGATCACAGGGAATGCGCGTGCGGACGGCGCCCCGAACCCGAGCGCCAGCGCCAGGGCCACCGCCACGGCATGTTTCACCTCAACCATGAATCACCTCCTGCATGTACCTGGCCAACCAGTTGTCACCGCCGCGCGCCAGTTCGCGGTGGAAGATCGCTTTCGCGCGTGCGTCGCTGCGTGTCAGCGACAGGATTTCGGGCGGCAGCTGCACGTCGACGAGCCGGCGCCGGGTGTCTTGCACGATGTAGTAATCACGCTTTTGCCGTGCATTGCGGATCACGTCGATTTCATGGTCCTGCAGGCCCAGCATGTCGCGGTACACGTCGCGGCTGTCGAAGGCCTGCAGGTTGGGCAGGAAGATGCGCGTCTTGATGTTGTCGTTCAAGGTCGCACTGATGGGGCTGTCGCGCACATCCTTCAACGATTGGGTGGCGATGCCCACGCACGCATTGCGCTTGCGCATGGTCTTGATCCAGTCTTCAAACATGTGGCGAAATGCCGCGTTCTGCAACAGGTACCATGCTTCCTCGAGGTAGATCAGCGTGGGCCTGGTGGCGTCATCCACCTTCTCCTCCACCACCTCGAACAGATAGGCCAGCATGGCCGGCGCCAGGCTGCCGTCGGCCAGCAGCCCGCCCACCTCGATGCCCGTGACATCGGACAGGGCAAAGTGGTCCTCCGGGTTGTCGAAGAACCTTCCGTAGCGGTCCGAGGCGCGCGTCCATGCGTGCAAGCGGGTGGCGAGGGCCTTGTCCTGACCGGCGATCAGCATGTAGAGCTTGGACAAGGTGTGCGCCCCGCCCTGCCCCGCGGCGAGCTGAATCGCCTTGTCGAGCACCTGCACGTTCTCGGGCGTCAGCGGCGTTTCGTCGAAGGCCCTCAGCGCCAGCGTCACCCATCGGCGGAACTTGGGCACGGTGGCGGGGTTGGCGATCCAGCGGGCCGGGTTCATGACCGCCTCCACCTGCCCGTCCTGCAGGCTGATGTACTCGCCGCCCAAGGCCTTGAGCGTGATGTAGTTGGAATGCCCCTTGTCGACCACGATGACCCGGCACGGTGCATACCGCTGCCAATGCGTGATCAGGAAATTCATCAGCGTGGTCTTGCCGGCCCCGGCCGGCCCCACGACCATGAAGTGGCCCACATCGCCCACATGCAGGGAAAAGCGCTCGGGCACATCGGTGCTGGTGGGCAGCAGCACCAGCGGTTCGCTGTACACGCCGCGCTGCTCGGTCAGGTGAGGGTTCTCGGGCAGGCCGCTGTTGAGTGTGCGCACGATGGTGAGGTCGGACATGTTGCGCGTGCTCACGAGGCTGGTGCGCAGCACGGCATCCGCAGCGCCCGGCAAGGTCATCGCGAACGCGGACAACACGTTGACGTGTTCCTTCACGAGCCCGTAGCCCGCGTTGTTCAGAATCGAATAGACATGCTGCGACGCCTGCTGGTTGTCTTCACGCGTGTCGGCGATGATCTGCACCGCCATCGCGTGGTAGCCGTAGCCCACGGATTCCTTGGTGAGTTCGATCAACGCGGTCTGCGCGTCGTCGGCCAGTGCCGCCATGCCATGGTTCACCCGCTCGGACTGGATGCCGGTGAGCTTCTCCACCGCCTGCACGAGCGGCCCTTTGACGTTCGCCCGATAGTGCTGCTCCTGGTCCTGGATCAGCTTCTTGGCCCGCTCTGCATCGACGAATCGAAACATGCTCACGAGCGTGAAATCGCTGGCGACGCCCAGCAACTGCTCGATCGGGGCGTTGTCGGCCTCGCCCGGGTAGGCCTTGACGCTGTGCATCGTCACATGGCGGCATCGCGCGGACGACTCGAAGCGGATCACGCCGCCCGCCTCCCGGTACAGCGTGTCCGTGGGCATGAGCGTGTTCAGGAAATAAAGGCCGTCCGGAGGCACGTTCACCGTGGTGCGGGGTGACGCGATGTTGGCCCGGTTCGCGAGCTCTGCCCGCAGTTCGCCGCGCAGCAGGCGCTTGAGGCTCAGGCGGGCCGAAAGGGTGTTGAAGAACTGGGTCAGCTGGGCCTCGAAAGCATCGACGGAAGCCAGCAGGCGTCCTTCCATGCGCTCGATCTGCGTCTTGCGGGACAGGCGCTGCCGCGCAATGCCCACCAGCGCCTGAGGAAACGATTGCCCCCGCGACACCACGCGATCGCCCACCTCGTCGAAGAAGCCGGCGCTGCCGCCAAAGGGCTGGTAGCTCACACAGATGACGTGGCGCACCTCGCCCAGATGGCCGTTGTCGATGCGCGCACGCCAGGTGTCGTCCACATAGCGGGCCACAGGGTTCGGAATGGTGCTGGCGCCGCCGTATTGCTTGCGGCGCTTGTCCAGGAAGGTCCACACGGTGTTGTGGTCGTCGAACGCCTTCCAGGCGATGTCCACCGAATCCAGGCATGCGGCACGTTCGCTCTCGTTCGAGCTTTCGATGTCGTTGCCACAGTATTCGAAGGCAGCGAGCAGGCTGCCGTCGAGATTGAGCACGAGCCCGGGAGAAACATCCTTGAACCACGGCAGCAGTTCGGCATAGCTGCGCGTGCCCTGGTTGTAGGCTGAAGTCAGGTGGCGCAGGTTCAGCAAAACAGCCCCCTTCCAAAGCCTGGCGCGCGTTGTGCAGTCACGGCAGGCCGCACCCAGGGGTCGTACAGATCGGCCTCCTTGAGGTAGCGCAGAAATGCTTTCAGCAGCACGGCATCCTTGCGATACACCCAGCGGAGGAACAAATACAGGGGCGGAATACACAACGCGATGGGCACGCTGCGAAGATTCATTGCCATCACCCCCATCACGACGATGAGGCCGAACGCCTCCGAACCCACCCCGGCCACGAGCCGCGGCCGGTTGAGGCTCATGTGAAAGACGGAAGTGCCCCGGTTCATGATGCGATGCAGCTCGCAGCGACGCCCGTGTACGACGCCAGCGCCGATCCGGCTCCCAGCACGATGCCCAGGCCGAGGCCCACGTAGAGCATGGTGCTCCACATCTTGCCGCTGCCGAGCCAGTGCCCCACGACCGAGAAGATCAGCACGATGCCGGCGATCATGGGTGCGAGCTTGGTGCGGCTGTAGGCGAAGAAGCCGCACAGCACGTCGTCGACGAGTGGAAAGCCGTTGAACACCGAGGCAGCTTGTGCCGTCTGTGGGAGCAGGACCAGGGCCGAAGCCAGCATCAGCATCGTGGCGGCGGGCAGCGCCAACGGACGATCAGCGCGAAAGGGGGGAAGAAGGCGTTTCATGCAGGTTCCTCTGTGAAGACGGTTTGGGTGTGATAGGTCTCGGAGGGGATGTCATACCCGTCGAGTTGCAGCACCTCGCCCAGCCGCCGCACCCAGCGGTCGCCAATGCGGCGGCGCTGCATGTGAACGACGAGGTTGAAGGTCTGTGCGATGCGGGTCTTGATGGCGGGCAGCGGCATGGCGGGCCGGCCTTCGAGCACGAGGTTCTCGAGTCGTGCGATGCCCTCGCGGGCCGAGTTGGCATGCACGGTGCCCATCGACCCGGGGTGGCCGGTGTTGGCGGCGTCCATGAAGTCGAAGGCTTCGCCGCCGCGCACTTCGCCGACCAGGATGCGGTCGGGGCGGCTCCGGAGGGCAGATTTCAGCAACCGATGCACCGGGTAGCCCTGTTCGTCGTCGGCCTCCAGGCGCACGACATTGCGGTGCGGCACAACGAGCTCGGGAATGGTTTCGATGAGCAGCAGGCGTTCGCTGCGGTCGATTTCCTGGATCAGGGCATTGAGGAAGGTGGTCTTTCCGGTGCTGGTGCCGCCTACGACGAGGAGGGTCTGGTGGGTTTGCACCGCATGGCGCAGAAAGGCAGCATGGCGTTGCCCGAGTTGGCCTTGGTTGACGTAGTCATCCAGCGTGAGGACGCGGGTGTTGTGGCGGCGGATCGATACGTACGGCCCGTTCACGGCCACCGGCGACAGCTGCGCCTCGATGCGGAACCCGGGCAGACGTGCCGACACGATGGCGAGCTTGTTGCCGTCGTGCAGGTCGACCTCGCGACGCGAGATGTTGGCCAAATTGACGATCATGCCGACGACCTGGTTGTCGCTCAGCCGCAGGTCGGTGAGTTCAGGGGATTGGCCGAGGCGCTCGACCCACACGTCGTGGGCATTGATCGAGATTTCGATGACCTCCGGGTCTTCCATCAATGGGCGGAGCGGTTCAACGGACATCAACGCGAAGGACAGGCCGGGGTGTTCCATGCAGACGATTCTGAAAGCAGCTGCGCGCCGACCCCCTGCATGAACCGCCTCAAAACTGCCCGTGCGCAAGGCCCGCCGACCGATTCAACGCGTGAAGACGGGCTGCGCATGGGCGATGGCCATGCGCAGCGGCACCATCGCCGCAGCCAGGCAGACGGGCATGAACAGCGGCGGCACGGCAACGGGCGCGACCAGCACGGCGATGGGCAGCATGGTGCAGGCGATGAACAGATGGGTGGCCAGTGCGAAGGCCGCGGGATTCTCGTATTCCAGGCTGGCCGCCTTGACGGCACGCTCGACCCAACCGTCCACCACGGTCGCGATGCACAGCGGCGCCAGCAGCATGGACCATGCAGCCATGCCAAGGATCCGAAGGATGGCACCGTGCACCTGCAGGCGCAATGCCGCGAGGTAGTGATCCACTCGTGACAGCAGCAGACGAGATGCCGCCGGCAGATAACGGTCCGACCGGTCATCCGCATGCGGCGGGGTGCCCTTGGGATGCAACAGGTCATCCACGCCTTGGTGACCGAACACAGCCTGCGCACGGGCGGCTGCCGTGAACAACAGCGCGGACGTCCGGGGGCCAAACGTTTGATGGAGCGCATCGGCATCCCCTTGCGCCCGTACGGTGAGCCGCTCCGTGCCTGTCCACGCCGGCCATGCCAGCAGCGCAGCAAGACACAACAGCAGCCAGGCGGCAAGATGCGACCGACGCGTCACGCGCCACTCCGTTGCGGCAGGTCGAAGGTGAGGACCGGGATGCGGCCCTTGTAGACCTGGGCCCGGTTGACGACGGCCACGTACTGGAGGTCGGGCAGGCTCATCAGCACCTGGGGCGGAATCAGTTCCAAGGACTCCTCCGTGACACTCGTGTGACGCGTGGCGGCAAATTCGAGGCCGGTGTCTTCGGTCTTCTGCCCGGCCCCTTGCGACATCGTGGTGCGGCGAACAACGGTGTCCCCGAATTTGCGCGACATGAATTCGAGGGTGTCACTGTCGGAGGTAGCGCCCACGATGAAGTTGTTCATGTTGCCGAGAATGCGCTTGGCCCTCCCTTCGTCGCCGAGCTTGACGACCAGGTCGGAGACGGTCTGCCCGAACAGGTACAGCACGATGCCGGCGCCCCGCCCCTTGTTCGCCAGCTGGATCACGGGTTCGCACACCAGATCGCCCCATTCATCGCAAAGCACATGCACTCGGCGTGGAGCCGATCCATCTGCCGGCCCCCGGTTATAGAGGTCGCCTGCCGTGCTCGCTAGGTCCGAGAGCACGAGGGCGGCAAGGCTTTCGGCCACGGCGGCGTCGGACAGCGCATCCAGGCCGACATACACCACATGGCGCCCCTCGATCCACTGCCGGGAGGTACAGACAGGACGGGTGTCCGCCAGGTCGGTGTAGTCGGGTGACAACAAGGGGCCCAGGTCACCTGCGGTGAGCCGCATCAGGATGGGCGTCAGGTTGACGACCATTTTTGCGAACCATTGGGGATCGGATTCGAGGGCTGCGATGAAACCGGTGAGATCCGGCGGCTGGGATTCAGATGGCACACCGGTGCGAAAGCGGTGCACGGCGTGTGCGAGGCGAGGATCGATGAACGGGCCGGCCGCATGCCGCCCGGGGCGACGAGGAGGTCCTGGCGGGTCCTGGGCGAGGGCCCCCGCCGCCGGGAGACCGCCCGCCCGGCTTTCGTCAAGGAAACCCTGCAGCGCCTCGAGTGCCAGCGCTTCGGCGGTGTGGCGTGTGCGGAGGGTATCGAGCAGGGACTGGAGCGTCACGCGACGTCCGGCACGTTTCATCACGCGGACGATGTCCGTGACGGTCATCCACACGAACGCGGTGAAGGCGTCTTCCGTCGCATGGCCCATCAGCAGGCGGATGCGGGAAGCGATCTGGGTGTCGCGATCCCAATTGGCAAGCGCATCAAAGCGAAAGCTTTGAGACGGGAACGCCGGATGGAATTTGAGGAACCGGTCCGTCTGGCCCAGGCGCACCGTGACATCCCTGCACACTTGTTCCAGTCCCTTGTCGCCCTTGGGGTCGAGCACGATGACCGTATCGCCCCGGCTCGCCAACTGGTGCACGAGCAGACGCGCCAGCACCGTCTTGAGGGCGCCGGTGACGGCCAGCACCGCCGTGTGCCCTTCGAGCGCAGCGAAAGGCACGACCACGTCGCGCTCGGGCGCGAGCCCATGCACCCACGCCAATCCCTTGGTGGCCGCGGGATCGTGGCGCACGCCGTGCAGGCGCAGGAACCAGGCGGGCGGATAGATGTCGGCCATGGAGCGCTTCAGCACGTCGTGGCACAGCTGGGTGTGTGTGGGCTGCCAGCGAAAGCCCCATCCGAGCCACAGGTCGCCGCAAAGCGCGGGACGAGCCCTGTCGAAGGCATGGCTTGACAGGCGTGACGCCGGCCCGCCTGCAAGGCGTACTTTGAAGCGCCACAATGCCCTCGCCTGGACGGCACGCCAGACAAACAGCGTGAAAGCAATGGCGCAGCACAATGCCATCGCTCGGCCGTCGAGGCGGCAGACCAACCACAACGCCAGTCCATGGCCTGTGGCCAGCCCCCAGGCCACGGCCGCACGCGCCTCGTATGCCGGGCGCAAGGCGTTGAAGATGCGCATGGGCTCATCCCTCCGAGGACAGCAGGCCCAGGTGCCGGGCGCCCGCCTCGTTCAGCACGAGCCCCGGCTTGAGCGTTCCAGAAAATGCCATCAACCCTGCCCGTGCTTCGGGCGACGGCCAGTCGCCACGGCCCAGCCAACGCCGGTGGTGCAAAGCCGCGGCCGCAGAGGCGAGGTCCGTGCCGGCCAAGGCCAGCAGATCCTGCGAGACGGCCAGCCCCCCCGCTGGCAACCAGGCGAGCAGATCGGGACGCGGTGAGTCGACGTACTGCCGCAGGGTATCGGCCATGCGGACTTCGGCAGGTGCGAGCCCGGGCGAGATGGCCTTGCGGCCGGCGACGGACCGTCGAACGCCTTCCCGGGGCTGCGGCTCCCCGAAGCTGCAATCGGCGGGCATCGCCTCCGTGTAACCCAGCACCGAACGCGGTTCGGCGAATTTCACCGCGGTTCGGCAGCGCGAGGCCTCCGGCTGACCAGCATGCAGGCGCCACAGCCAATTCGATGGCGATGCTTCGGTGAGCAGGCTTGCGCGGCCCAGCACGTCTGCCAGAGTGAACGCGCACAGTGGAATGCCGGTCACGCCGTTGCGCAGCACGTCATCCCGGATGGTGTCCGCGGCGACGGGCCATTCGAGGAAGAGGCCGTCGCTGCCGAACCAAAGCGGCCCCTCGCTCGCATTCGCCCTCCAAAGCCCCGAGGCGACACGATGGCGAATGGCGTCGATCAAGTGAAGTTCGAGGTGATGGCCAATGCGCAATTGCCCGTAGCGCGAGCGCCGTGTGCTGGCCTCGACATGGAACACCCTCTGACGAGTGGCTTGCAAGACCGTGGACACCCCCACCCCCACCCCCACCCCCGACGCCGACTGCCCCAGCGCCGCGCCGAACACCTCGGAGACCAGGCCAGGCGAGGCTTCGCTGAGCCATGAGAGGGCCTCTCTCGGGACGATGTCACCCAAGACGGCCGCGCCCTCGGCGCTGGCCGATGCGATGGGGTGACCAAGCCAGGCGAGGTGGTAGTGCCCGGCACCCCTGGCGCGCAACCAGGCATCGAGGCTGCCGAGGAACGCGGGCCAGGTATGGCCTGCAGCATCGGTGACGGCCATCGCCCCGAGCGGTCGGTGCAATTCGCTCAGCAGCCCTGCCAGGAAACAGGCGTATTTGCAGCGAGGTTCGACTTGGCGACGCATTTCCGCGGAGGCGGATGGCATGAACACCCTGTCCTCGGCAGCCTGGCGGCTGTAGAAGGCCATCTCCATGCACAGGCGAAACAGCCCTCCTGGGCCCGCGAAGTGTTCGAAGGCGCTGGCCGGCAACAGGTGGATGTAGCGCGCAACCCCCTCGATCGGCATGAGACAGCGGTGCACGAATGCAGCCTCGTCGAATGCAGCCACATGCCGCAGGCGATCGATGAGCTCGCCCTGCGATGCCACGACGGCACTGACGGGCACCGCGGGCAGGCCGGGATCGATCGGCGGATAGCGAGGCACGTCAGCATGAGGCATTGCCCTCCCCCCTGGCGCACTGCCTCTCCAGGACGGCCCCGCGGCAACATGGCTTTCGCGCATGGAAGCAGCTGACAGAACGGACGGCTTGAAGCGGCGCTTGAGGAAGGTGAACATCGCGGACGGTCGTGACTCTAGGCAACCATTCTTTCGAGGATCGGGCGCGAACCACCTTGGCGATCACACCAAAAAGGGCTGGGGAGAAGGGGTGTGCTGGCGCGGTACCCAATGGGATGCGCGGAATGCCGAGGGACGCCCGAGCTTGTTGAACTTGGCCAGTGCGCACACCGGGCATTCGATGCCGTTGTGATGACCGTCGTGGGACAGGTGCATCGTGCCGCATTCGCTGCAGTGGCCAAGGTGCACGAGGCCGTCCTGCAAGGGCGTGAAGACCGCGCTGATGAGGCGGGAGAGCGATACCGGATTGGCTGGATCACGGTGATGAATCGCATAGAAATCGTACGCCTCGACGAGCGCCGCATGCGGCGGCAGCCCGAGGGACACCAGGATGCGCTGGTGCGCGAAGATGGATGTGACGAGCAGGCGCCGTGCGGCACTTCCCCAGACCGCGGCATTGCTGTCGTGTGTGCGCGGCAGGTCTGGATCGGGGGCCTCGGTTTCCGGTGCATCGGCACGGCAGGCGTCGGCCGTGTGACGCAGGCGGCGAACCTGGGCGGAATTCACCTCGGACCGGGTGAACTGCAGAATGGCCTTCGTGCTGACGCCATGATCAATCAGTCGTCGAATGGTGTCGGCCTCGCCAGGTGGCAGAAACACGGCGGTGGGCCGGCCGATCTTCGTGACCCGCTCGCGGCGCGGCTCGGCAAGTTCTCGGTCGAGGCCCGCGCTGATGGCCACGAAGTCGTCCCAGGTGCACAGCGTGCGTGCCAGCAGAGAGCGCAGAGTGGCATCGACCGGCAGACCGCTCAGCGTGGAGAACACGCGATCCAGGTAGACCTCGTTGACCGTGAGCGCCACGAGCGGACGCGGCAGGTGCCCAGCCGACTGCACCAGCGTGCTGCAGCTGGCCGAGGACATGGCGGCCATCACTTCTCGACTGCCGAGCCCGCCGATGAGCGCGGCCAGGCGGGGCTGCGTGGCATAGCGCAGCAGTGTGAGCACGACCTGCTCGTTGAGTGCCTTCACGATGGGCCGGTAGCGTTCGAGGTGCGGCAGCGCGGGGCCACCTCGGCCCCGCTGCATTTCAGCGACGTCGTGGACCGTCATGCGCACGCGCCACAGTGCGGTGGGGGTGGTGGCAAGGTCTTCCAGGGGGTCGACATCGCTGGTGCGGTCGTCCGACTGGATCGCCATCGACGCGAACCGCTGGGCCAGGCGCACGCTGATGCCGAAGAGTTCGGCGCAGTGGTGGATGTTTTGCCGGGCCACCGCGGCGACCGCCCCAATGACGGCCTCGTTGAGGTCCTTCTGGTCGACGACACAGGCGGCGTGGAGGGTGCTCTTCGGGGTGGTTTGCATGGATGCTCCAGATGACGGCGGTGGAAGAGAGGGACTGCGATTTGCGCAAGAAATGCAGTTAACTTGCAAATGCATTCATTTCGCAATCATCGCGATCAATGAATCCACATTGCAATCCCACCCCCCTAGAAGCACACCACGTGCACTTTTTCTGCAATGGTTTTCTATAATCGCCCGGCCCTTCGCGCACTGCCGACATGAACGAAGACTCCGATCTCCATGGCCCCCTCGACGACGGCCCCTACCCTGCACTCAAGGCATTCCTGCTGAGCCGCGGCATTCCGCGCCACAAGCAGACTGCCGAGGTGGCCGGTCTGCTCGGCCTTGCCAAGACCAGCGTGTTTCGCAAGTTCAAGGGCGAATCGTCGTTCTCGCAGCCCGAGTTGAAGACCATCGCGGAGCATTTCCACACGGCCGTGGACACCTTGCTCGGCGTTTCGGCGGTGCGCGTCGAGCGCAACGGCACTGCGGGGGCCGCCGAATCAGCACGGCTGTGTTTGCCCGGCTTGCCTCCGCGCGGACTGCTGCAGGTGGGCCCTCTCCTGGCAGATGACGACGTTTGCGATCTCGTGGCGATCCGCAAGGCCGATGGCTGGGAAGTCCATCCAGGCCAGTCGGGCGAAGCACAAGGTCAGGCGCGGCACAGCATCGCGTCGCTGCATATCAGCAGCGTACCGCGCCAGCGCGTGGCCCTGCTGGAAGACGACAGCAATGCCGCGGCCGTGGTCGCCATGGCGCTCGAGGGCGAAGGCATGGTCGTGCAGACTTATCACACGGCCGAAGATTTGATGGCTTCGCTCGTCCGTCGCCCATGCCATGCGTATGTGGTCGACTGGCTGCTCGCCGGCGGGACGGCTGAGGCCGCCATCCGGCTGATTCGCGCCCGGCAGGCGGATGTGCCCATTGCGATCACCACCGGCGCGTTGCACACTGGTGCGGAAACAGAGGGCGCCTTGATTCCTTTTGCAGAGCAATTTTCTGCCGGGATTTTCGAGAAGCCGTTTCGACAGGCGGTGCTGGCCAGTTACCTGCGCCGTGGCATGACCAAAGCGCCACGGCAGCTGCCTTGAACGCCGGATGGGCGCTCGCGACGGCGGCGGAATGCCAAAGCACCCCGCTTGCGAATGAATGGGGGCACCGGCATCGCCGTGGGTCCCCCGTGGCAGCTCACCACTTCATTTCGCCTTTGATGACCTTTGCCCCGATTTCAAGGGCCACTCCGAGCTTGGCCTGCGGATAGCGGCGACGCATTTCCGAAATCAAGGCGCCGCTGTCGCCCGCCCGAGAGGCTTGTTGCAGGAAGGTCTTGATGTATTCGCTCGTGAAGCGAATGCTGGATTCATCCAAGGCGGCGCCCGGCTTCCTGTGCCCTGCCACGACGATGGCCGGTCGGAGGCTTTGCATCTCGTCGAGTTGCTTCAGCCAGGCCTCGCGCTTGGCAGGTGTCTGCGTGTCTGCCGTCCACACGTGAAGATCCGCAAACACGGCGACGTTGCCGGTGATCGCTCTCAGGGAGGGGATCCACACCCAAGGGCGGTTGGCCAATTCGCCCACCGTGCCTCGGATTTCGATCGCTTCGCCGTCCACGGTCAACGTGGTAGCGTCAATGGCCTTCGGCAGCAGCGGCTTCACGGGCGCATTGGTGCCCATTCTGGGAGGCCAGAACTTGAGCTTGGTCTCCAGCTTGGCCTCGATCGCGGCGCGCACCGCCGGGGTGGCGACGATGTCCGCATCGGGGAAGATGCGATGCAGCACTTCGGCGCCGAAGTAATAGTCCGGATCATCGTTGCTGATGAGGATGGTCTTGAGCACCTTGCCGCTGTCAAGGACTGCGGCCGCAATGCGCAGCGCGTCGGCGCGCGTGAAACCGGCGGACCCGATGATCATGGCTTCGTTCGGTCCCGTCACGAGCGTGGACGTCACGTGGAAACTGTTTTCGTCTGCCGTATAGACCGAATACTTCAGTTCCGCGGCGTGGCTTGCAAGGGCGGCTGTGCTCAACGTGGCGGCAGCGGCGAGGTTCTTGATGGACATGTGGCTTCTCCGAGTGGGGGTTGTCTTGGGCGCGGTCAGCACGCCTGGGTGATCAGTTCGTCGATTTTTTTGTTGAGAACGGCGAGCGTCGTCCCGTGGGTTGGGAGCTTGTGCACCGCCTGTCCGTTCACGAAGAGCAAGGTGGGAAAAGCTGAAACGCCAAGCCGCCGGGCCAGATCGAAATCCTCCTTGGCCGCCGCAAGGGCCTTGCCATCGTTCAACAGGGCTTCCGTCTTGCCGACATCGATGCCTTCGGATTCAGCGATCTCCAGCACCGTCGATGCTTCGGCAAGGTCGAGGCCTTGCTCGTAGAAGGCCTTCTGGAGCCGGTGAGCGAAATGCACGCCACGCGATGGATCCTGCGCCCGCAGCGCGGCCAGGCCTGCGGCTGCCTGCAAAGAATCCATCACGAAGCTGCCCTGCTCCACGAGCTTTTGATAAGGCGCGCCAAAGCAGGCTCCAGTGAGCCGGGCAATCCTCGCGTTGGCTTCAGGAATGTGCGGGAATGCGCTGATCGGCGCCACCTTGGAGCCGATGAAGAGGCCGCCGCTGATGATGCGAAAAGGCAACCGCGCCTTGTTGGCCTCCTCGAACTCCCGAAGCCTTTCGCCGAAACCGTGACACCAGCCGCAGTACACATCCGTCACATAGAGCACGAAGGGTCGCCCAGGCGCGAGGGCGGAGACATCCGCAGCACCGGGGACCTGAACGCTGTCCATTGCAGCCATCGATGGGAGTTTCATGTGAACGACCTCTGTCATGCCAAACGATGGACATGATCTTGTCCCATCCGATTGACCTGAAAAACAGGCCCATGGACAATTCAGCGTCGTGGAATCCTTGACAATGATTCAGGAGAGGTGATGGCCAGAGTCAGCCCCCCGGACTTGAACGATCTGCCCGTGTTTGCCCTCGTCGCGGAGGCCGGCAGCTTCACGGCTGCGGCCGACCGCATCGGCAGTTCAAAAGCGCAGGTCAGTCTCCAGGTTCGTCGCCTCGAGCGCGCGCTCGGATTGGAGCTTTTTCACCGAACCACCCGGCGAGTCACACTGACAGAGGCTGGCGCCACATTGCTTGCCACATGCGTGCCCCACGTCCGCAAGGCGATGGATGCGCTGACTCAAACGTCGGCAGGCACGGCCGAGCTGTCGGGGACGCTCAGGATCAGTTCCACCGTCGATCACGCCGCCCACACCCTGGGGCGTCATGTGATCGAGTTTTCAGCTCTGCATCCCAAGGTGGCGATCGATCTGCGCAGCAGCGACCGCGTGGTGGACCTCGTCCGGGAGGGCATTGACGTGGCATTTCGCATGGGCTGGTTGCCGGATTCATCGCTGAGGGCAACCAAGCTGGGTCACTTCGAACAAATCCTGGCAGCGTCCCCTGAATACATTCGGAATGCCGGCCTGCCAAGGCATCCGGACGAACTCGCGTCGCACGATTGGGTCGCCCTGACCTTGCTCGCCTCGCCACTGACCTGGAAGTTCACGGATGCGCGAATGAGAGCCACCACCGTGCGTGTGCAGGCCCGGTTGCGCACCGACAACCCGGGCACCCTTCGCACCCTGCTCGAAGCAGGTGCGGGCGTGTCGGTACTGGACGAACCGGGTGCGCGGTCCGCGCTGGCGGAAGGTCGATTGGTGCGCCTGCTACCGAAATGGAAGTTGCCGGACGGCGGCTTGTACGCGGTATTCCCGCCGGGTCGTCACCTGCCGCCGCTGGTGCAGGCATTCGTGGAGTTTCACCGGGCCAGATTGGTCACGCCTCAGGCTTGACCGGTCACGGTGCGTCGCAGGACAAGGCCGCCGCCCGGTCGAGTGCCAGTCGCAGCTGAGCCGCGGCGACGGGCTTGTCGGCTCGCGCGTCAAACCAGCGTTCCACCTCGGCCTCGACGGCATGCGATGCCGAGAGCATCACCAGGTGTGTCTGCCGGTTCGGCCCCTCGCCTTGTCGCACCCGCCGGGCCACTTCATCGCCGGTCACGTCAGGCAAATCGAGATCGAGCAGCACGGCGGCGAAACGGCGTTCGCCGAGCGCCCGCAAGGCTTCGCGCCCGCTGCCAGCTTCCGATGGCGCATAGCCGAGCCCACGCACCACCTCGGCGACGGCCGCCCTGACATCATGGGCGTCATCGACCACGAGCACCGGCGGGAGCCCCAGGGGCGGAGGCGATGCGATCTCGAGCGGCGCCGCCGTGGTGATGGGCAACCAAACCACGAACCGGGAGCCGACGCCAGCCGTGGATTCGACATGGAGCTGACCGTGAAGCAATTCGACCAGGCTGCGCACCACCGCAAGGCCCAGGCCGCTGCCGTCCGCCAGCGGCGCTGTCGATGACACCCGGAAGAACGGATCGAAAATATGCGCCAGTGCGTCGGCCGCGATGCCGACCCCGGTGTCGCGCACTTCCAGGCAAAGGCGGCCGGCCCCAGCCTCGACAGCGTCGATGGCCGCATGCACGGTCACACCGCCCCGCGCCGTGTATTTCACAGCGTTGGAGACGAGGTTGTCGAGGATCTGCCTCACGCGGCGCGGGTCGGTGACCAAGGCCTGGCGCAGGTCGGGCCCGGGCTCCCAGTGGATGTCGAGGTCCTTGCGCACCACGGCCTCTTCATGATCCGCGATGACCTCCTCGATCAGGCGGTCCAGCCGGAACTTGCGCGGGTTGACCGCCAGACGGCCCGCGGACATCTTCGCGAAGTCCACCAAGTCGCTCAGGCGCGCGCGCAAGGACCGGGTACCTTCCCTCAGCCGGAGGAACAACGGTTCGCCCGCCTCCACCCGACCTTTCGATTCGATGATGTCCATGCTGCTGATGATCGACTGGAGCGGCGTCAGCAACTCGTGGCTCAACATGCCAAGGAATTTGCTCTTGTCGCGGATGGCCGCCTGGGCTTGTTCGCCCGCGTCGACAGCCGCACGCCGTGCGTCCTCCACCTCGCGCCTCGTCTGTGCCTGGCGTCGCGCCAGCAGCACGCCGAACGTGGCCGCCCCAGCGGTCAACGAGAACATCAAGCCCATCAGGCAAGACAACGTCACCGTGCGCTCGCTCAGGCGCTTCATCAACGCCTGCTGTGCCAGGTGGTTGAGATCGTCTTGGGGTTGCAGCGCGCGGCCGAGCCGCGCAAGGTGATCCGCCGCCTCGATGGTGCGCGCCAGCATCGACGGATCCGTCGGTGCAACACCATCGGGAAAGCCGCTCAGGGCCTGCAAGGATTCGCGGTACGCCGGGTTGGTGCCGGAGAGGTCGCTCAAAGTGATCTGCGTGGCCATGGCTTCGACGTGATCGTGGAATTCCACGATGCGTTGCGCCACCGCCCGATCACTGGCGGCTTGTTGCCGCGTCAACAAGCGTGAGATTTCGATCAAGGCAGCCGTCGCCGCCTGGTGAGCGGCAACAACCCTGTGCTGGCGCTCCGCCAGCCTGGAAGCGATGTTGGCATCATCGAACAGATCCCGCTGGAGGTACCGCGACATCGCCAAGGACAACACCAGGGCCAGCACGCCTGCGAGCAGCGCGGCGCCCAGGGGGCCCCCGGGAAGACGGAACCGGATCGGGATGTGCATGGCGACATTCTGGGGCAAGACCTGGCTTCCCTCCCCTCGTATTGCGCCTGTTTCGAAGGCGGTGCCTGTGGGCGGTGGCCTTAAGGTCACTGCCGTCCCGCGAAGGAAATTGGTTGAAGGGACAGTCTTTCGAGTTCGTTGCCAGCGAGCGCAAACCAGGAGATTGCCATGATTGCATCCGTCACCCCAGACTCCTCCATTCACCAGCCCCACCCCATCCAGCTGATGGACGCGGAACGCGCAGCCGATGCATCGACCGCGTTCGCCAAGGGATTCCGAGGCGGCAGGTTGCTGCTGCCGTGCGAAATCCATACGGCCCGCGCGCGCCAGTTCTATCGACGCCATTTCGAACAACTCAGCCAATGGCTGAGCGGGTTGGACCGGGTCCGGCATTTCCGTGACGTGGATCCGCGCCTTGTCGACGAGGCGGAAGCAGCCATCGCGATCCGCCTGCGCGAAGCTCATGCACGCTGCACCGAAGTGAGCGTCCAGGCCGCGGCACAACTGCAAAGCGGCGGACTGGCCGACATTCCGATCCACTACACCGCCTCGGCGGCCATCGCTGTTCCGATCATTCATCCGCAGGCGCGTGTCTGCCTTGAAGCCGTGCTTGCAGCGGATGGCGCTTTCGCGGCGATCGAGCGCCTTTGGTTGCTCGGACACATCGACACACGTCAACGAAGGGCCCGAGAAACCGTGCTGCGCCAGGCCTTGAGATGCATCGCCGCCGAAGTACGGCAGCAATACAGCGCGATGGCGCGCGCGGTGCGTGGCGAACGGCCGCAGGCGTCGGTGGCAGAGCCGCCCGCGTCGAGGACAACTGCGTCCGCCAATCAATCCCTGATCGGGACCTCGACGCCGGCAAGCGCCTCAGAAGAGACATTCACGCAGCCCGCCGTTTCATCGGGAAGTTCCACACAAGACGGCAGTGGATGGCGCAGCGAGGCGTGAAGCGCCCTGCCTGGACCGAGCGTTGAGCAATGGCGCTCAGCATGCACGCGCCGTGCGTCCCCCTGCCCCGGAGCCTGTTCGATTTGCAGTGCCATGCAATGGCTTGGTGGCCCTTGATTGGGCCACCTCTTTTCAGACCTCTTACGGATTCGGAACTGGGAATCACAAAGTACAACGAGCTTGTGGACCGGACGGTGACCGCCGGCAGTCGTGATCGGTAAGGCCTTCCGCGACCAGAGCCAAGGCAGGCCCAACGCCATGATGTTCCCTCGACATCGGCCACCCCACCATCCCGCCGATCTTTCCGACTGACCGTTCCTCCGGCTCACGGCTCACGGCTCACGGCCTCGTGGCGTCGTCGCTTCGTAGCTCGTAGCTCGTAGCTTGTAGCTCGTAGCTCGTAGCTCGTAGCTCGTAGCTCGTAGCTCGTAGCTCGTAGCTCGTGGTCGTGGTCGTGGTCGTGGTCGTGGTCGTGGTTCGTGGTTCGTGGTTCGTGGTTCGTGGTTCGTGGTTCGTGGTTCGTGGTTCGTGGTTCGTGGTTCGTGGCTCGTGGCTCGTGGCTCAGATCTGAGCTCAGGGCTCGAGGGCTCGAGGGCTGTGAGTTCTCAGCTCTCAACTTCAATGTTCATTCGTCGAGCAGTCGCCCAGCCACTGCCTCCCTATCAACGGCCACCATCGCCAGGCCCATGGGCCGCCGCTCATGCATACAGTCCGCACAGGTGCCGCTTCAACCCAACTTCTCGGGGTGCGGCAGCCCGACCAGCGGACCATCGATCCGCGCGCCTTCGTAGAGCGCCACCACGCCATGCATGACCTTGCCGGTGATGCGCGCGCTGCTGGCGATGTCCAGTCGGCCCCTTGCGACGACGGCGGGGCGGCCGCGACGTGCCTCCACCCGACCGGCGATCACGACCGGACCGTCGCCATGGACGCCGCCGCGCACCCGGCCGCCCTCGGCCACCACCAGGGTGCCATTTGTAGCGCGCACCCGGCCATCCACCTCACCGAGCACCCAGACGTTCTCGGCCTGGCAGTTTCCACGCATGCGCGCGCCTGCAGGCACCACCAGCGTGGCACCCCGCTGAAGCGGCGCGCAGAACCATGCTGGCGCCGACGATCGGGACGGTTCTGCTGTCGCCGTCACCACCTCCTGCAGGACCGGCACGCCTTTTGAACGCCCTGGCGCGCCTAAGGTGTCCCCGGGGAGGTGTGCTCCATCGTGACGTGCGCGCGGAACATCGCTGGCCCGATCGGCCTCACTTCCGAGCGGCACACGGCTCGGGTCCAGGTTCAATTGGAATCGCATCGGGTCATTGCAGGCGAATCACGCCTCGGTCGGTTTGTGCCTCGCCACCCCGCGGGTCTACCTTCAGCAGGCGGGCCCCGGAAGGAAGGCGTTCGCCCACGCGGAACGCCGCCGGCAAGCCTCGCGTGCCAGGCACGACGATGGTGTTCGCATCGGTGATTGCAACCAATACATCTGCCCGGGCCGCCGGCGGCGCGGTTCCCTCATTGAAAACCGCACGGGAGCTCGGCGCCGAGGAAGCGGACGATGCATTCGAAGCGATCCCCTGGGCAGCATCGGCTTCATTCGAAGACACGCGCCTCTTGCCATCCGCTGAGGGTGCCTTGGCAACGGAGGTGTGGGAATCGCGGCCGGATGATCGTGGCGCCACCGCACGGGGTGGCTTCCGAATCGCGCGGACCGGGGCCGAGGAAGCCGCGACTTCGGACGAGTCCGCGGAAGATGTCATGTTGCGGAGATCGCGCGGCGAACCACCTGTCGCGCCGGGCGACGCTGCCCATGCAGGCCGAGGTCCGCCCGGCAGACCGGCGGCCGGCGCACCAGCCGGAGCGCGTTGACCGCCTGCGAGCGGTGGCGACGCCGAGCCGGAGGGTTCTGCGTTCGAGGCGACGGCAGAAGCGCTGTTCAAGGCGACGGCCGATGCAGCGACCAAGGCCGCGTGTGCATGTCCGGTGCCGGCGGCCGCAACTGCACGAGGGAGTTCGGCCGTTTCGTCACGCGTTCCATCGCGCATCGCTACCCAGGGCTTTCGCCATGCCAGCGCAGCAAGGATCAGCACCATCACCGCCATGCCGGCAACGACACCGAGACCCGCACGGGACATGACGAACTCGAACCTCCCACGTTGCACAGGAACAGACACCCATCCGTAGGCAGGATGCCGGACGAGTTGCCGCCCAGGCAGACCTACATCGGCGTGGGAGAGCACGCCCAGCCTGACTTTGATTTCACCATTCGCATCTTGCGGCATGTGACGACTCCCCTCTGCCGGGGGGTGAGCGCCGGAGGCGGATGCCCCTCGCGTTCACCGCATCCCTGGCGAAGAATCATGCAGGGATGTCACCAAGAACAGCCGTCACGGCCCGGGGCGAAAGTGCCGCTTCGCGCAGGCTGTACCTCATCCCGTGGTGACGGTCAGGCAGACAGGGTCATGCGCCAAAGGGGCGGATTGGGCAACACCGGTTCAAAGACCGTGAGCCGGCGAATTCACCCGGCCTGGCAAAAAAGACCGCCGCCACTCACAAGGCCCGATCAATCACCAGGCGAATGCCCTTCGTTCCGGGAACCACCGCCTCGCTCGGCGGACTGCTCAGGTCACCCGGTTGGGGCATGGGCTGGCCCGAGCGTGAGATGCGCGCCACCAGCACCAGCTTCTTCGCCTTGGAGACGGTGCGCTCCGGCATCATGGCCATGCTGTCATCGAGCGTGAAGGAGAGCGGCAGGTCGGCCACACGCTTGCGCAAGACGGCAGCGGGCGCCCGCGAGCCATCGTCGGGCCGGGCAATGATGAACAGCACATCGTCCGGGCGCACTTGCGCGGCGAGGGCCGGTGCCAGCGACACCTCGCCGCTCACCGTCCCCGCTGCAGCGGGGATTGCGGACGCCGCCGCAGTCGCGGGCAGATGGCCTTCGCTTCGGGCCTGGTCGATGCTCGCCCGCACCTGCTGGGCCACCGGCGAATCCTGCGGCAGCACCGCCAGAAGCTTGCCCCATTCGGACACCGCACCGGCGTGGTCCCCGCGGCGATAGGCCGACACGCCCATCATCATCAGCGCCATCGGATGCTTCGGGTCCATGGACAGCGCCTGATGAACGAGCGCCATGGGGCGCCCCTCCAGCTGGTCGCCGGCGGCCTCGGCCACCACGCCGGCCTGTTCGATGAGCAGATCGGGGTTCTTCTGGATCAGCGGGGCGGCGTGGTCGTAGGCAGCCACGGCCTCCGCGAGCCGGTCCATCTTTGCGTAGGCGCGGCCGAGGAGCAGCCAGCCCTGAGGGTTGTCCGGCGACTGGCGCAGTGCCTCGGCCAGATGCTCCACCGCCCGGCGCACCTCCTCGGGTGCCGGGGCGCGCATGTCGGCCGCGTCGATGGCGGCCGGGTTGCCCACGCGGCTGTAGAGGCCTGCGGCACCGATCGGCACCAGAACGGCCAGGGCCACCGCCGTCCAGCGCCCAGCCCTGGATGCGGTCGGTGACGACGCCGGCTCCGGGCGCGTTGCCGCGACATCCTCGAGCAGCCGGCGCTGCAGTTCGTCACGGGCCTCGCCGTAAGCGGTATCGCCCAACTGACCTCGCGCAAGATCGCGTTCGAGTTCTTTCAACTCGTCGCGATAGACCTTGGCGTTGAGCTGTGCAACCGTGACCGCGTGGCTCCCCGTGCCGCGCCACAGCGGCCACAGGAGACGCAGGACGACGACGAGGGTCAGCAACCCGGCGGCAATGAAGAAGACGGTCATGGCCGGGGTTCCGGGGTGTCGAGCAGCATCTGGGCCTGCCGGCGTTCATCGTCGGACAATGGCGGTGCGGCGGACAAAACATGGGCGCGCTGGCGCCGCCGCAGCGTGCGCACGAGAACCGCCACCCCGGCCAGCACGAGCAGGAACGGACCGAACCACAACACCCAGGTCAGCGGTTTGACGGGGGGGCGGTAGAGCACGAAGTCGCCATAGCGGCTGACGAGGAAACCGGTGATTTCGGCATCGGTCTTGCCCTCGCGGATGAGCTTGCGGATCTCGCGGCGCAAGTCGTTGGCCAGGTCGGCCCTGGAACCCGCGAGCGATTCGTTCTGGCACACGAGGCAGCGGATGTCTTCGGAGATGCGGATCAGTCGCTGCTCCACCACCGGATCCTCGGCCAAAGGCGCCGCCTCTCGGGCACCCACCGGCGAAGCCACGAGGCACCATGCCGCCGTCACGGCCATCATGAGGCGCTTCACCGTTGCAACTCCTTGAGCAGCGGCCGGACCTGCTCATCCAGCACCTCGCGGGTCACGGGGCCGACGTTCTTGAAGCGGATGACCCCCGACCTGTCGATCACGTACGTCTCCGGCACGCCGTACACGCCGTAGTCGATCCCGACGCGGCCGTCGGCATCGACGGCCGAATGGCCGTACGGATCGCCGTGCCGCTGCAACCAGAGCTTCGCGTCGGCCGGCTGGTCCTTGTAGTTGAGGCCCACGATCGGCACGATGTTCTCGCGAGACAGTGCCAGGAGCACCGGATGCTCCTCCCGGCACGCCACGCACCAGGAAGCCCACACGTTGAAGATCCACACCTTGCCCAGCATGTCCTGCGGCGAGAACCTCGCGTCGCCTTCGAGCCGCGGCAGGTCGAACGCGGGCGCCGGCTTGCCGATGAGCGGTGAAGGCACGAGGCTCGGATCGCGCTTGAGGCCTGCGAACAGGAACCCGACGAGCACGATGAACAAGGCCAGCGGCCAGAGAAATCGCTTTTTCATGCGGCCACCTCCTGCCCGGCGACGGCCGGTGCGTTGCGGGCCCTGCCCAGGCGGTACCGGCGGTCGGCCGCGGCCAGGACGCCGCCCAGGCCCATCAGCAGGCAGCCGCCCCAGACCCAATCGACGAAGGGCTTGTGGTACACCCGCAGGCTCCATGCAGAGGCGTCGAGCGGCTCGCCGAGCGCCACATAGCGGTCCCCGGTGAGGCCGGCATCGATGGCCGCCTCGGTCATCGGCATCGCCGAAGACATGTATTTGCGTTTCTCGGGGTTCAGCATGCGCAGCACTTCTCCGCCCCGGGAGAGCTCCACATCGCCGCGCTGCGCCACATAGTTGGGGCCGCGAACCTCATTCACCCCGAGCAGGCGGAAGGTATAGCCGCCCACGGTCACCGTGTCGCCGGGCGCCATGCGCACATCACGTTCGGTCTGGTACGTGGAGACGAAGGTGGCCCCCACCACGAACACCGCCATGCCGCAATGTGCGAGGTGCATGCCCCAGAAGGACAGTGGCGCCCCGACGGTGCCGCGACGGGTCTGGTGAGCCACATGCCACACGGAGCTGCAGATGATCCATGTGGCCACGAACGCGCCGAGCGATGCCAGCCAGGACCATGCCCCCATCAGGAAAGGCACGGCCACCGCCGCGACCACCGCCAGCACCATCGCGGGCCGCAGGCGGGCAAGCATCTCGCGCCAGTCGGCGGATTTCCAGCGCGCGAGCGGCCCGAACGGCAGCAGCATCAGCAGCGGCACCATCAACGGGCCGAACACGCTGTTGAAGTACGGTGGCCCCACCGAAATCTTGCCGAGGTTCAGCGCGTCCACGATCAGCGGGTACAAGGTGCCGAGCAGCACACTGGCGGCGGCGGCCATCAGCAGCACGTTGTTGAGGAGGAGCAATGCCTCGCGCGACACCACGGCAAAGTACCCGCCCAGGCTCACCTTCGGCGCTCGCCATGCGAAGAGTGCCAGCGAGCCCCCCACCACGACCGTCAGGAAACCGAGCACGAAGACGCCGCGCCGGGGGTCGGTGGCGAACGCATGCACCGAGGTCAGCACGCCCGATCGCACAAGGAAGGTGCCGAGCAAGGACAGCGAGAACGCGCTGATGGCCAGCACGATGGTCCAGTTCTTGAACGTGCCGCGCTTTTCCGTGACCGCCAGCGAATGGATCAGGGCGGTGCCGACGAGCCAAGGCATGAACGAGGCGTTTTCCACCGGGTCCCAGAACCACCAGCCGCCCCAGCCGAGCTCGTAGTACGCCCACCACGAGCCCAGTGCGATGCCAAAGGTGAGGAAGATCCAGGCCGCTGTGGTCCATGGCCGGGACCAGCGTGCCCACGCCGCATCGAGCCGGCCCGACAACAGCGCCGAAATGGCGAACGCGAACGCCACCGAGAACCCCACATAGCCCATGTAGAGCATGGGCGGATGGAACACCAGCCCCGGGTCCTGCAGCAGCGGGTTCAAGTCGCGCCCGTCCGCGGCGGCCGGCACGAGGCGCGTGAACGGATTCGAGGTGGTGAGGATGAACAGCAAGAAGCCCACGGCCAGCAACCCGAGCACACCGAGCACCCGGGCGACCATGTCATCAGGCAGCTGCCGCGAGAACGTCGCCACGCCCAGCCCCCACACCGACCCCATCAGCACCCACAGCAGCAAAGAGCCCTCGTGCCCGCCCCACACGGCGGCGAAACGGTAGATGCCCGGCAGTTGCGAGTTGGAATGCTCGGCCACGTACAGCACGGAAAAATCGTTGGCGATGAAGGCCTGGGCAAGGCATCCGAACGAAACCAGCACGAGCAGGAACACGAGCTGCGCCGACGGGCGCGCGAGCGCCACCCAATCGGCTCGCTGCCGATGGGCGCCCAGCAGCGGAAACACGCCCTGCACGATGGAGACGAACAGCGCGAGGATCAGCGCGAAGTGACCGAGCTCGGGAATCATGGCTGGAGGGTCCTCGCGGCCTGCCGGGCCTGGTCCACGGCGTGCTGAGCCTCCGGCGGCATGTAGTTCTCATCGTGCTTGGCCAGCACCTCGTTGGCAACGAACAGGCCATCGGCATTCAGGCGCCCCTGGGCCACCACTCCCTTGGCCTCGCGGAACAGGTCAGGAAGGATGCCGGTGTAGGTGACGGGCGTTTCCCGCACCGTGTCGGTGACGACGAAGTGCACGGTCAAATCCTTGCGTTGCACGCTGCCGGCCTTGACCATGCCGCCGATGCGAAACGTGCTGTCCTTGGGTGCTTGCCCTGCGGCAATCTGCGAAGGGGTGAAAAAGAACACCAGGTTGCTCTGGAACGCATTCAACACGAGGGCGGTGGCGATGCCCAGGCTCGCCACACCACCGAGGATGAACGCCAGACGTTTGCGACGTGGCGTCATGGCATCAAGTCCTCCGCCAGGGCGGCCTGCCGCAGGGCTTTGCGGCGCCGCGCGCGCAACAGCGCGGCTTCGACTGCGAGGGCTGCCGCCGTCGCCCCGAAACTGCCCCACACGTAGAAGGCGTATCCGCCCATCGAGAAAAACTCACTCAGGCTGTGCCACTGCATTTTTCACCCAATCCGCATGCCTTTCCCGTTCCAGGATGATGCTGCGAACCCTCGACAGCCCGGCCGCCGCCGCATACATCCAGCATGCCATCACCATCAGCAACATGCCCCACAGCATCGTGCTGGCCATCGACGGCGAACGGGTCATGGAGACTGACGCGCCCTGGTGCAAGGTGTTCCACCATTGAACTGAAAAGTAAATGACAGGCACGTTGACGACGCCCACGAGCGCAAGCAGGGCGCCCGCCCGGTCGGCCCGGCGCGGATCGTCGATGGCGGCCTGCAGCGCAAGGAACCCCAGGTACAGGAAGAAAAGAATCAGCGTGGATGTGAGCCGGGCGTCCCACACCCACCATGTCCCCCACATCGGCTTGCCCCAAAGCGCACCCGTCCAAAGCGACAACAGCGCGAACAGCGCGCCCGTGGGCGCCAGCGCCGAGGCCATCATGCTGGCCAGCCGCAGGTTGAACACCAGCCCGACGGCGGCCCAGGCGGCCATCACCACATAAAGGAACATCGCCATCCAGGCCGCCGGCACATGAATGAAGATGATGCGATAACCCTGCCCCTGCTGCGCATCGACCGGTGCCAAGAAAAACGAGACCCACAGCCCGGCGACGGCGAACCCGGCCGCCAGCAGAGCGAACAGCGTCCACAGCCGCCCGGCCAGAGGGTAGAAGCTCTGGGGAGATGCGAATCGGAACCAGTTGATCTTGGTGGCTGGGGACATGCGGCGGCCTGCCGTTCGAACCGTGGTGAGAAAAAACCAACTTTGGAATGTACCGCGTGATGCGCCGCCCGGAGCGACCAACCGCTCGGGTTGATTGCATATCCTTATGCGGATCGCAGTCCCTTGCCCTCGGCAGGCGGCCTATTCGAGGGAAATTCGCAGCGCCGCGGTGGTGGCCCACGGCGCGAAAAATGCGCTCAGCACCAGCATGGCGCCGAGCATCATCAAGTGGGCAGTCGGGTCGAGCCCGGCCGCATGAGCCTCCACCGCGCCTGCGCCGAAGATCAGCACCGGAACATACAGCGGCAGAATCAGCAGCGCGAGCAGTACGCCACCGCCGCGCACCCCCAGCGTGAGCGCCGCACCCACCCCGCCGATCAGGCTCAGCACCGGCGTGCCGAGCAGCAGCGAGACCAACAGCAAGTACAGGCTCTGGGATTCGAGACTGAACTGCAGTCCAAGCACGGGGCCCATCAACACCAATGGCAAGCCGGCCACGAGCCAGTGCGCGATGGTCTTGGCCGCCACGGTGATGTAGAGCGGTGTGGGGGACAACAACATCTGCTCCAGGGTGCCATCCGCCTGATCGCCTGCGAACATGCGCTGCAGTGACAGCACCGCCGCCAAGAGGGCCCCCACCCACAGGATGCCTGGCGCGATGCGCTGCAGCAGCGCCGTCTCGGGACCGATTGCCAGAGGGAAAAGGCTTGCGACGATCACGAAAAACACCAGCGACATCAGCACGTCGCTCTTTTGCCGCCAGGCGACCCGCAGGTCGCGGCGAAGCACGGTGGCGAACACGGCGATGTCGCCGCTCACCGGGCCAGCTCCAGCACCTGGCCGGTGCGGCCGGGAATGTTCACGGGCTGGTGGCTGGTGAGCACCGCGAGGCCGCCGCGCCCCAGATGGGCCGCGATCAGTGCGGAAAGCACCTGCAGCGCCTCCCCGTCGATCGCGACAAACGGTTCATCGAGCACCCAGACGGCGGCACGGCTTCCGACAAGCCGGGCGAGCGCGGCTCGGCGCTTTTGCCCCTGTGACAGGAACCGCGCCGGCAAATCGGCACGGCTTGTCAGGCCGAGTTGCGCGAGTGCCGCGGTGAGTTCCGCATCCGACGGATGAGAGCCGGTCAGCGCCGACGCCACCCGGAGGTTTTCGCGGGCGCTGAGCATGCCTTGCAGGCCGCTGTCATGGCCGATGTAGAGGAGCTGGCGCCGCCAGGAATCGGCGAGCACATGGATGGATTGGCCGTCCCAGCGCACCTCACCGGCGGCAGGCGACGACAAACCGCACAGCAGACGCAGGAGGCTTGTCTTGCCGGTGCCGTTGGCACCGGCAACGTGAAGCCAGGTTCCGCGTTCGAGCGTGCAGTGCACGCCCTTGAAGAGAAGGCGTTCGCCCTTGGCGCAGGCGAGATCGTGAAGGGTCAGCATTCGGCCTGGATTCTGCATCACGGCGCGGTGCGCCGTGTCCGGGCCGCTGCAACGCGGGTTTACTCCTCGGTGTCAGGTTCCGCGTCGATCGCGTGGTCGTAGTCGACGGAGTCGGCCGGCGCCCGGGCGATCAATGGCTTGTCGAGGGGGCGGCACACTCGGCGCTGCAGACGCTCGAGGCGGTCGGACCGCTCGATGGCTTGGAACACTTCGGCCGGATTGAGCATCAGCGCAAAAGGGTTGGCAACGACATCGGTCTCTGAGGTCTGCATTTGAACTCTCCAGTGAACAGGGGAAGTCGATGCATGAACTGTAGGGACCGGGGGCATTGCCGATAAGTCGGCTCCCCGCCAAAGCACATGTCAGAAATAACCAGACAAGACTGTCTGTTCAGACGCGCTCGCGCACCGGAAAGAGCCGCTCGAAATTCTCGCTCGTGGCCCGAGCCACGACCTCGACCGGCACCCCCTTGAGTTCGGCGATCTGCCGGGCCACGAACGGCACGTACGACGGATTGTTGGTTTTCCCGCGGTACGGCACCGGGGCGAGGTATGGACTGTCTGTCTCGATCAGGCAACGGTCGAGGGGCACGTAGGCGGCCACGTCGCGCAGGTCAGCGGCATTCTTGAACGTCAAAATGCCTGAGAAAGAAATGTAGAAGCCGAGATCGAGCGCTGCGCGGGCCACGGCCATCGATTCGGTGAAGCAGTGGAACACCCCGGCCTCGGCGCCCTCTTCCTTCAGCACCGCAAGGGTGTCCTCCGAACTGCTGCGGGTATGGACCACCAGCGGAAGCCCCGTCTCCTTCGAGGCGCGGATGTGCACGCGAAAACGGTCACGCTGCCACGCCATGTCGGCCACGGTCCGGCCGTTCAGCCGGTAGTAGTCGAGACCGGTTTCACCGATGGCCACCACGCGAGGTCTCGCAGCCAATGCAACCAGTGTCGCCACATCGGGCTCACGAACACCTTCGTTGTCCGGGTGCACCCCGACGGACGACCAGAAGTTGTCATGCGCCGTGGCGAGCGCATGCACATCGTCGAATTCTTCCAGCGTGGTGCAAATGCACAACGCGCGATCGACCTGCGCCTCGGCCATGGCGGCACGGATTTCGGGCAACCGGCCCCGAAGCTCAGGAAAAACCAGGTGGCAGTGGGAATCGACGAACATGGCAGCAGGAACGCAGCCGCGGCAATCCGCGGCCGGCGGTATCGGTCAGATGGTCTGGGTGGGCTTGGCCGACGCGATGGAAGTGCCGAGGATCTCCTCGATCTTCACCCGCAGCAGGCGCGTCTTCTCGTCGCCCGGGAAGCGCACGCCCACGCCCTGAGTGCGGCCGCCGGAGGCGTTGGCCGGCGTGATCCATGCGACCTTGCCCGCCACCGGGTAGCGTTGCGGGTCGTCGGGCAACGACAGGAGCAGGTAAATATCCTCGCCGAGCTTGTACTCGCGCGTGGTGGGCACGAACAAACCGCCATCCGTGAAAACCGGGATGTAGGCCGCATACAGCGCGCCCTTTTCCCGGAACACCAGCTGGATCACGCTGGGCCGCGGCGCATTGGCAGCGGGGGCCGGGGTACCCAGCGGGCGGGGAGTGGCGGCGGGTTCGCTCATGGACTGAAGTGTAACGAAGCGGCTGGCGGCTGCATCGCCCCGTGGTCCGACATCACGTGACTTGTGGCGCAAGCGCCTCTTTGGCCTTGAGCACCAGCGATTCCACCATCAGCGGCCCGCTCCAGGGGTGTTCGGCATGGCGCAGCACGCCCCGAAGCTCTTTCGCCCATGCGTTCAGGGCCGAGACCGAACCGGGCTTTGGCATCGAGGCCGGTGGGAAATAGCGTGGAGGGGCGCCACAGGCGATGCACAGGGCGTCGTGGCAGAGCTTGTGCATGGCATCGAGCAGCCGCGGAAGCGGCCAGGTGGCCAGCGTGCCGGCTTCCCCGGTGGCCAACTGCCGAGGCAGGCGCGTCCAGGTCACGGCGTCCAGCCCATCCTTCGACCAGGCGAGCGCCTCGAGCGGCTGACCGCCAGCGGCCGCGAGCAGCACATCGGGTTGGGCGACCTGGTGTGCGGCCAGCCACTGGCGGGCCACCTCCGTATCCGGCAAGGCGAGCGGCACGGCCTGGCAACGGCTGCGGATGGTGGGCAACAGGTCATGCGGCGCCCCGCAACTCAGGATGAATCGCGCTTCACCGGGCGGCTCCTCGAGGGTCTTGAGGAGGGTGTTGCTGGAGATCACGTTCATGCGCTCGGCCGGATGCACCAGCACAACCTTCCCGCGGCCGCGCGCCGAGGTGGTCTGTGCGAACAACACCGCGGCACGGATGGCCTCCACCTTCAGTTCCTTGCTCGGCTTGGCCTTGGAAGCCTTGTCAGCCGATGTCTCATCGGTCGCCCAGCCCAGCGCTTCGCTCAGCGCCTCGGGCAGCAGCACCAGCAGATCCGGGTGTGAGCGGGCCTGCACGAGGTGACAGCCGGTGCAGTGGCCGCAAGCGTGGTCGCCGGCGCGCTCCTCACACAGCCAGCTCTGCGCGAGGGCCATCGCCAGCTCGAATTGACCGATGCCCTGCGGACCGTGCACCAGCAAGGCATGGCCGTGCTGCGTACGCAGTGCATGGGCCAGGGGCCCCGCGAGCCAGGGGAGCGGCAGCGCGCCGTCAGGGCCTACCATCCGCGCTGCACCAGTTCGGCCAGGAGCTGGCTCCACACCTCTTCGCGGGTGCGCGAAGCATCGAGCCGAACGAACCGGGACGGATCCTGCTCGAGGCGCGCCTGGTATCCGGCCCGCACCCGTTCGAAAAACCCGGTGTCCTGCTGCTCGAAGCGGTCCGGCGCCCGCGCCGCTGCCCGGCGCGAGGCCGCCACGGCGGCAGGCAGGTCGAACCACACTGTCAGCGCAGGTTGCAAACCTTCCTGCACCCAGCCCTCCAGCGTCGCGAGCACCCGATGGTCGAACCCGCGGCCCCCGCCCTGGTAGGCGAACGTCGCGTCCGTGAACCTGTCACACAACACCGTCCGGCCGGCCGCCAGGGCCGGACGGATCACCTCCCGGAGGTGGTCGCGCCGTGCGGCGAACACCAGCAGCGCTTCGGTGAGCGGGTCCATCGCGGTGTTGAGCACCTGCTCGCGCAGGCGTTCGGCCAACGGGGTGCCGCCCGGTTCGCGCGTCAGCACCACCTCATGTCCGGCAGCGCGCCAGCGATCGGCCAGCGCCTCGATGTGCGTGGACTTGCCCGCACCGTCGATGCCTTCGAAGCTGATGAATCGTCCACCCACGGAGTGCCTTTCGCGGTTCAGCGCTGGTACTGGTTCACAGCGCGGTTGTGGTCGGCGAGGTTGTCGCTGAACTGGCTGGTGCCGTTGCCCTTGGCCACGAAGTACAGCGCCTTCGTCGAATCCGGCCGGACGGCCGCCAAAAGCGCCGCCTTGCCGGGCATCGCGATGGGCGTGGGCGGCAGGCCTGCACGCAGGTAACTGTTGTAGGGGCCGTCGGTCTGAAGGTCGCGTTTGCGCAGGTTGCCGTCAAAACTGGGCCCCAGCCCGTAAATCACCGTGGGATCGGTCTGCAGCGGCATGCCGATCTTCAACCGGTTGACGAACACGCCGGCCACCAGCCCGCGCTCGGCCGCCACGCCCGTTTCCTTCTCGACGATGGAGGCAAGCACCAGCGCCTCGTCCATCGACTTCAGCGGCGTGCCCGGTGCCCGCTCCTCCCAGGCGACGGCCAGCTGGCGCTGCATCGTCCGGTGGGCACGCTTGAGCACGGCAAGATCGCTTGCACCCTTGCTGTAGGCATAGGTGTCGGGGAAGAACCGCCCCTCCGCCCGCTGCCCCGGTGCTCCGATCGCTGCCATGAGTTCGGCCTCGCTCATCGCAGCCGTGGTCTGCTTCAGGTCGGGGGCCCGGGCCAGTTCAGCACGGAACTGACGGAACGTCCAGCCGTCGATCAGGCGCACGCTGGCGAGCACTTCGTCACCGCGCACCATCTTGTCGAGCAGCGCCCGTGGCGTGGTGCCCTGCCCGATCTGATAGCTGCCCGCCCGGATCTTTCGAGCCTGGCCCGACCAGCGGAACCATTCATACAGCAAGAAGGCATTCGACCGCACGCCGGCCTGCGCCCACAGGTTCGCCACCTCGCGCGGTGATGTGCCGGGTTCGATCGAGACCTCGACCGAGTCGGCCGCAAGCGCCAATGGCGCGTGCAGCCACCAGGCGGCGCCGCCCCCTGCCGCAAGGGCGGCAAGCAAAATCAGCATCAGGCAACGGCGCAGGAACTTCACAAGACGGACGGGCACGGGGTTGGAGACCCCAAAGACAATGCGAGGGTCGGCCCCTGATCATAATCGCCCCATGACCAGCCATTTCAAACTCGACGGTGCGGCGCCCCTCGCGCACCTTGGCGCCATCCGCGCAACCGGCACAGACGCCGCTGCTTTCCTTCACGGCCAGCTGACGAACGACTTCACGCTGCTCGACATCACGCGTGCGCGCCTGGCCGGCTATTGCTCGCCCAAGGGGCGCCTCCTCGCGAGTTTCGTCGCCTGGAAGTCCTCGCCCGATGAAGTGCTGCTGCTCTGCAGCGCCGACGTGCTGCCCGCCACCCTGAAACGATTGTCCATGTTCGTGCTGCGCGCCAAATGCAAGCTGACGGACGCCACGGCCGAGCTGCAGCGGGTTGGCTTGGCGGGCCCGGCCGCCACGGCCTGGCTGGGCACGGCGGCGCCCGCGGCCATCTGGGGCCGCACCACGCACGACGGCGCCAGCATCGTCCGCCTGCCCGACGCTGCCGGCGCGGCCCGCTACCTGTGGGTTGCACCGATCGGCATCGCCGCGCCCGACCTGCCCCCGCTGGACCTGGCCGCCTGGCGTTGGGGAGAGGTGCAAAGCGGCATCGCCACCATCGAGGCGCCCACCGTGGACCAATTCGTGCCGCAGATGCTGAACTACGAACTGATCGGCGGCGTCGATTTCAAGAAGGGTTGCTATCCGGGCCAGGAGATCGTGGCCCGCAGCCAATACCGCGGCACCATCAAGCGCCGCACTTTCCTGTTCCTTGGCGCTGCGCCCGCGCAGGCCGGGCAGGAAATCTTCCACAGTGCGGACCCGTCGCAACCGGCCGGCATGGTCGTCAATGCCGTGACATTGCCCGGAGAACCAGGCGGCAGCAGCCTGCTGGCCGAAATGAAGCTCTCCGCCCTTGATGACGGCACCCTGCACCTGGGTACCACTGACGGGCCTTTGCTCACGCAAGCGCCTCTGCCGTATGGCATTTGAGCCCCCCAGTCGCTTCGCTCCTGCCCCCAGGGGGCGCGACGGGTCGCCCGGCGGAGCCGGGCTCGCGTGTGGCTTGATCTGCGGCTTCGCTTCGCTTGCCTGCCTGTCGCGTGCGCTGCGGGGCGTTGCTCGCTTTGCTCGCTCGCCCTCTCTCCTGTCACACCGCCACTCTCCTGTCACACCGGCGCAAGCCGCTGCCCACTGTGACAACAAGTCCGGCCTTGGCTCAAGCGAGGTCGTGCCCGGTTCCCCCTAGAACGCATGACTGCAAGCGTGGCATGGGTGCGCCACACTCCCGACCCCATCGAAACCCTTTGGAGTCCCTTTGAGCGCACGCTTGACCTGCTTCGCCAACGATGTCCGACCCGATCTGTTCGACCGCGAGCCCTTCCTGTTTCGGCACCAGCTCCTCGGCCACCCCGCGCTCGACATGGCGAACCTGGCCCGGATGATCCCCACGCTGCCGGACTGGCAGGTGCACTACTCGAGCGGCCGACTTCAGCGAACCGACAACTTCGAGACCGCGCACCGGGATCACGCCAATGGCATGTCCATCGAGGAGACGATCGACACATTGAAAACCTCGAACTCGTACATCATGATCCGCGAGCCGGACCGTGACGGCTCCTTCCATCCGCTGTACCGAGAACTCATGAAGGACGTGCATGGCGTGCTCGGGGCGCGCGGCATGGGCGGCCGGGCGAACGACCCGAAGATGTACCTGTTCATCTCGTCGCCTGACAGCGTCACGCCTTTCCACATCGACCGCTACACCAACTTCCTGATGCAGTTCCAGGGCAGCAAGCGGATCTCCGTGTTTCCACAGTGGGCCCCGGAGGTGATGGCCTCCGACGTCCGTGAAAGCCTTGTCGCCTATTCCGGCAAGCGTCCGTTGTGGCGGCCCGAAATGGAGACACTCGGCACCACCTACGATTTCCTGCCCGGTGATGCCCTTCACATCCCTTTCGTGGCCGGGCACCATGTCCGCAACGGGCCCGAGGAGGTGTCGATTTCGCTCTCCCTGTTCTTCAAGACCGACGAGAACCTCATGTGGACCGACGCGATGGTATTCAACGACCACCTGCGCCGCCGCCTGCGATTGAAACCGAACGCCGTGGGCACCCACCGATGGCGTGACACCACCAAGGCAGGCCTGTGGCGCTGCGCCAAACACATCTCGGCCCACAAAGGCAAACTGGCCCTCGGCGCCCTGGGCGCCCTGAGCACCCTGGGCACCCTCGCCCTGGTCGATTGATCAGACAGACAGGAAGAGCGCAGACAGGCAAGCGAAGCAAGGCCGCGTGACGGCCGTGCCAACGCGCCTCAACTGGCTTGGCATCGCTCTACCGCGAGCACACCCACTGCCCCAGGTGGGCACCGGCTTTCGCCGGCGTCACAGGAGTGCAAGTGCGGACAGAGAGAGAGCGAGAGGCGAGCGAGCAAAGCGAGCAACGCCC
>Ga0207679_10000242_pt1 | contig 41718 bp, 32 predicted proteins | sample KBSC73metaG_FD_184320 | JGI IMG/M metagenome (GOLD analysis project Ga0207679, IMG submission 184320) | Corn rhizosphere microbial communities from Kellogg Biological Station, Michigan, USA - KBS C7-3 metaG (SPAdes) (version 2) | ecosystem: Host-associated > Plants > Roots > Rhizosphere > Soil ... | reverse complement strand
CGCCCTGGGGCACCTCAAAGCTCTCCAGGACTCGGAGCGAGGCGTCGAACGAGTAGATCCGGCGGGCCTGCCGGGACACACCGACCAGCACCTCGTTCCTCTCGTCGAACGCGATCGCGTCGAGAGGCGCTTCCAGGACGGCGTCGGCACCAGGGCGGCCGGAGCGATCGAGCGATTGGATCCGATCCCGCATCAGGACGTAGAGGCTCCCCTCCCGCGGCCGGTAGGCGAGCCGGAGCGGAGTGCTCGAAACGCGGGCCAGCGGGCTCGAGGTTCCGCTCAGGGCGTCCAGTTGCCAGACGACGTCCGAGCCCTCCACGAGGTAGGGATGACCGATCCCGAAGGGGTGAAGGGCCGCATCCACCACTCTTGCCCCGGTCGCGGTTTCGAACGCCCTGACCGGGCGTGGTGCGCTCCTCCCGGTGAGCTGGATCGGCGAGAACAGCACCAGCCGGTCGAGGTCGTAGGAAAGGCCGTACTTGGGAAAGATCGCCATGTAGGCGTCCATGTAACCCGAGCCGAAGTTCACCAGTCGGTCCTGGGTCCGGATCACGCACCCGCTCGGAAATCCGTTTGCGTCCTGCCCGCAGAAGTACTCGGTCTCGGGATGAAACTGGCTTCCGTTCGGTCCGAAGGGCGACTGGGTGAAGAAGCTGCTGTCCATCCCGCTCGAGTCGCCACCCCGCGCAGGATCGTTGACGAAGACGAAGTTGGGGTCCACCCCGTCGTCGCCTCCACCGATCAGGCTGACGACGTGGCCGCCGACGCGCATGTGCGCCTCGGGCTCATCGGCGTTCGTGTACCAGCCCATCGCGATGTTGACGAGCCCGCCCCAGAACGCCGCCATGGCCGCGTCACGGACGCGGGGAGACCAGTCACCCGAGGCGACGACCAGCGCGACGATGAACTGCCCGGGGGCGACGGCGCCCAGCCAGGATTCCACCGCCTCGTTCCCCATTCCACCACCCTTGATGGGATCCGTTCCGATGAAGGCGCCCATGAAGAGGAGGTTGAAGGTGATGGTGTTGTACGCCGCGAGAGAGGCCGTCTCCCAGTTGCCCGGCCCCGGCGAGACCGCCGGGTAGCCGTGGTTGGCAATGTAGGCCATCCAGTTCAGAGCGGAGGTGGGCCCGCAGTACATCTTTCCGTCGTTCGGCAGGCCGAAGACGGGTCCGCGCTGCGAGAACGCGCGCTTCTGATCCAGATCCGTGACGCCGGTGATCTGGAAGGAATAGTTAGCGCCGTCGTACTGGAAGTCGTCGGCCCTGGCGACGCCCGGTATGACCAGGCCGGTCAGCAGCGTGAGGGAAGCGACGAGAGAACGGCTGCGCGCGCGGCTCGGCAGGGTGCGCGTCTTCATGGCTGACTCCTCCCCCACGGGAGCAGGCGACGGCCGCAGTGCCGTCGCCACCCCGGTGCAAAACCCACGCGGGGAGCCAGTCCGTACGCCTATTTCTTCTGCTTCGCCATCTCTGCCGCGACCAGGGCCGTCGAGAGGCCGCGGGCCCGGCACCGAGCACTGCCACGCGGAGGGACTTCACCCCGCGACGCTCCCGGCTCGTCCAGGAGTGTGGCCGGTCAGGACGCCTCGGGGTCGAGGCCCGTGGCGACGACGAAGCGAGAGACCATGTTGTAGCCGGCGATGGTGCCGATGAGCTCGACGACCTGCTCGTCCGGGAGCACAGCGCGAATCCGCTTCATCGTGGCCGGCTTGACCTGGATGTTACGCGTCATCTCGTAGGTGAGGGCGAGGGTGGCGAGCTCCGCCTCGTCGAAGTGCTTGCCGTCCTTCAGCGCGGCCGAGGCATTCTTGAGGGTTGCGAGCTGCTCCCTGGTGCCGCCAGCCTTGAGGTACTCGCCCTCGTGCTGGAACCATTCGTAGTCGGCCTTGTTGAGCACGCCGATGGACATGATCGCGGTCTCGCGGAGCTTGGCCGGCACCGCGAGCTTCTGGCGGATGGTCCCGAACATGGTGTTCCAGGCCTGGGCGAAGGCCGGGCTGTTCAGGAGCATCCGATCGAGGTTGAGCAGCTTGCCTCCGGGGCGGCGGGCGCGGATGGGCCCGACGATGTCGGCGGGCCCGGCGGCATCGCTGTCGGGGCGCAAAGGAAGGCCGGACCTGGACACGTTCGAGGGCTCCGCGGCGCTCGCCGAGGCGAGAGGAATCGAGCATGCGAGAAGTACCGCGGCGACGGCCAGGCGAATCGTTTTCATGAGGAGGCCCCTTTGCCTGCAAGTGCGGGCTGCCATCCTGGCCGATCCCGGTGCGTGGGAACCCACGCTCGGCCCCAGCGGGAAGGTAGAGTGTCGTGTGTGGCTCGCCTGCGCGCAGCGCGAAGCTCGGTGCAGCACGGTTGCCTGTTCCTGGTGGTCCTGAGCAGCGCGGTCGCGCACGGGGAGCAGTGCACCTTCATCGCCCGAACGGGGGCGAAGGTGTCTCCGCGCTCGGGGAACTGCTCGCTCGACAATCAGTCGATCAAGAACGGGAAGGAGGTCTGTACCCACCAGGGGAAGATCATCTCCGAGACCACCTTCCACGGAGGCGAGCCGCAGGGGCCCGCCTGGTACACGGACTACAACAACCAGAAGCTGGAGGTCCGGTGGAAGGGCGCGATCGTCGACGGGCCGGTGAGGGTCCTCGACAAGACCGGTGCGCTCGAGTGCACGATGACCGTGGTCAACGGGAAGACCGAGGGGGTGGTCCGCGAACTCTGGCCGGGCGGCAAGCTGAAGCGCGCAACGCTCTTCAAGGCCGGTGAGGCATCCGGCCCGAAGCTGGGGCTGCTCGAGGACGGGAAGGTCTTCGAGCTGACCTGTGGCGAAGCGTCGTTCACACCGGAGGACCGGAAGCTCTGCGGGTTCGAGGGCGGGGTCTCGGTGGTGCAGTTCGTCCAGTCCGACGGCCGGCCGCGGTCGTACCTCGCGCGGTACCAGAAGGGAGTGCTCCTGGAGGAGGAGACGGTGGACGACCAGGGGCGCCCGATGGTCCGGAAGCACTCGGGCGACCGGGTGGACGTGACGCGCAAGTTCGAGAACGGGAAGACGTACCGGAGCTACTCGACGGTGAAGGGCGACTACGACGGCGACTTCAAGGAATGGACCGCCGAGGGCCACCTGGTCGAGGAGAGCAAGTACGCCACGGGCCGCGTGGCGAGCCGTACGCGCTACTACCAGAACGGGAAGCCGAAGCAGGAGCTGACGGTGGATCCGAAGTCCGGCGTCATCACCGCGAAGGACTTCTACGACACCGGCACGCCGAAGAAGACCGGCACCTATCAGCCATGCCGGAACGACCGGTGTCTCGACTGGCCCACGCCCGAGGGGACGGTGCGCGAGTTCGCCGAGGACGGGCGGCTGGAGCGCGAGAGCCAGTACGCGAGCGGGCAGCTGGACGGGGTGCGCCGGGTGTTCCACCGGAACGGGAAGGCGGCGAGCGAGGAGACCTTTGCCCAGGGGAAGCCGCGGAAGCTGCGGTGCTGGGCGAGCGACGGGAAGGTGCAGCTCGAGGAGGAGTACTTCGAGGACGGCTCGCGGAAGGGCAGTGGCCCCGCGCCGTCGAGTGAAGAGCGCGCGCGACTCTGTCGCCCGGAGAGCTGACGTGCTTGGCGAGCCCCGGCGCGCGAACCCGGGCTCGCTGTGGGGGGGAGCACGGGGAGGTTGGCCGTGCTCGTCAATCCGCGTGGAAGACGTCGATGGTGGGGAACGCGGCCCGCCCGCGGATGCAGTCCCAGAGGTACACCGCAAGCCCGGGGTCGCCGGTCCAGAGCGAATAGCGCAGGTCGCCGAAGCGCGCCCTGTCGGCTTCGAACTGCGCGATGGCGTGCATGGCGAAGGAGCGCGCACGCCGCAGCCAGATCGAATCGCGCGTCCGCTCGAAGAGCGCGAGGAACGCGTAACCATTCCCCGCCGTTCCGTGACAGAGATTGCTTCCCTTGCGCAGCGGGCCGGCGGCCCAGATCGCCTCGCCACCTGCCAGGAGCAACTCGTCGATCTCGTCGCCGGGAAATCGGCCGAGACACACCAGGACGCCGGGCGCGCCGTGACAGATCTGCATGAGCGTCGCTCCTCCCGTGGCCAGCTGCGTCCGCCAGTTCGCGAGATTGCCCTCGCGGGTGACGGTCCGCGCCACGGTCTGCGCGATGACCGTCCGCCAGCTCTCCCAATCCTCGCCGGTCATGAGATCGCGGCCGGCGATCAGCGCTGCCGCGGTTCCGGCGAATCCGTGCACGGCGCCGAGATAGGTGCTCATGCGTCCGTACAGATCCTGCACCCAGTACCGGCAACCGAGCTCCTCGGACCACGACAGCTGGGACCACAGCTTCCGGGCCGAGGCGAGAAAGAGGTCGGCCCACCGAGCATCGCCGGTCCGCCTGAAGAGGAAGAGCGCGGCGAGCATGGTTCCCGGCGCACCCCACATCAGCTCACGCGCGGGATGCCCGACATTGGCTGCGATGAGGGCCTCGAGGCGATCCGCATCCGCCGTGTCTCCTGTGCGCCCGTGGCGGAGCATGAGCACGCTCGTCTCTCCCATCAGGTACGACGCGCCGCCAGCCACGATCCGCTCCGAGCTCAGCCACCGACCCACGCCGGTCAGGAGGGCGTCGAGCTCCGGGGTGAAGTCGCGGTGCGTCCGGACAGCCCCGGCTGCGTCCAGATGACCGAGCGCCCAGATGACTCCGCAGGCACCGTGGTACAGGGGCAAGGCAGGCTGCGTCTCGGCGCCCTCGACGTCGTTGGGGTGGAGCGGCCACCACTCGCCCGGCCGGAACCGTCCCTCGGTCTCGTCGACGATCCGGGCGATGGTCGATCGTGCGCGCTGCGCGCTCCAGGGGAGCGAGAGGAGAGGCTGGTGACGTGTCTCGTCGAACAGCATGTCCTCCTCCCATTCCGCGGGACGGATCCGTTGACCGGACGCCAGGGCGGCAGGACCCGCCGCCAGCTCGCCACCAGTCGATGCCTGCAACCGTGCCGCCCGCTGACATACTGCCGCCGTCCCCGTCGGGCGAGCCCGGGAGCTGAACCATCCCGGGCGGCCGGAACGACCCTCTCCGGCCGGCCCGTGGTATGGCACCCGGGGTGAGGCTCTTCCGATGCGCCAGCTGAAGACGCTGAAGCGGCTCTACGACGAGGAACGGCACGTGGTCATCACCGAGAAGGGCAGCCCGCCCCGGGTGCTCTTCTTCGGCGAGGACTTCCTGCTGGAGGACCTGCCGCTGGACACGCGGGTCGTCTTCCCGCGCCTGCCGCTCCAGGGCGTCCCGAACGTGAAGGCGGCGATCCGCTGGGCGATCAACCACCCCGAGGGGATGGAGCCGCTCCACGCGCTGCTCCGGCCGGGGATGAAGGTGACGATCGCCATCGACGACATCTCGCTGCCGCTGCCGCCCATGGCGCTGCCGGACGTGCGACAGACGATTCTGGAGATCGTGCTCGAGCTGCTGGCGGACTCGGGCGTGGATGACGTGCATCTGATCATCGCCAACGCGCTCCACCGCCGGATGACCGAGGCGGAGATGAAGCGAATGGTGGGGTCGAAGATCTTCGACGACTACTACCCCGACCGTTATTACAACCACGACGCCGAGGATCCGGACGGGATGGTGGAGCTGGAGCGCACCAGCCTCGGCGAGGTGGTGGCGCTCAACCGCCGGGCGGTGGAGAGCGACCTCCTCATCTACGTGAACATCAACCTCGTGCCGATGGACGGCGGGCACAAGTCGGTGGGCACGGGGCTGGCGAACTACGAGTCGCTGCGGGCGCACCACAACCCGAAGACCATCCGGGATTCCGAGAGCTACATGGAGCCGTCGCGGAGCGCGCTGCACAAGAGCACCGAGCGCATCGGCCGGGTGATCGACAAGAACCTGAAGGTGTTCCACATCGAGACCGCGCTGAACAACCGGATGTTCGACGGTCCGACGGGGTTCCTTGGCAAGCGCGAAGAGGACTACACCGAGTTCGACCGGCTGAAGTTCCAGGGGCTGAAGTACACGCTCTCCAAGCTGCCGCGGGCAGCGAAGCGGAAGCTGTTCATGCAGATCCCGGCGCCCTATCAAGTCATCGGGGTGAACGCGGGGGCGACGGAACCCTGCCACGAGAAGACGCTGGAGCTGTGCTGGAAGCAGTACTCGGTGCCGGTGGAGGGGCAGAGCGACATCGTCATCTTCCCGGTGCCGTACATTTCCCCGTACAACGTGAACTCGATCCTGAACCCGCTGCTGGTCCAGGTGATGGGGCTCGGGTATCTGTACAACCTGAACCGGGGAGTGCCGCTGGTGAAGAAGGGCGGCGTGATCATCCTCTGCCACCCGGCGTACGACGAGTTCGATCCCGAGCACCACCCGAGCTACATCGAGTTCTTCAACCGTCTCCTGCCTGAGACGCGGGAGGCGATGAAGCTGGAGCACATGTACGAGCGAGAGTTCGCGGAGAACCCGAGCTACGTGCATCTGTACCGGAAGGGGCACGCCTACCACGGCGCTCACCCGTTCTACATGTGGTACTGGGGCGAGAACGGGCGCCAGCACGTGGGGAAGGTGATCTGCGCGGGCGCGGAGAACAACCACGTGCCGGAGCTGCTCGGCTGGGAGCGAGCCGATACGCTGGGCGAGGCGATCGACCTGGCCCGCGGCTTCATGGGTCGCAGCGCGAGCATCACCTGCGTGAAGACCGCGCCGATCGTACAGTGCGACGTCCGGATCTGAACCCTGTCCGGGAGGGAGATTCGATGGACTCGACTGCCTTCGTGCAGGAGCTGGAGACTTTCAAGGCAGAACGGCTCTTGCCGATCATCGGAGCGGGCCGGACATCGCTGGCGGACGGGGATCCTGGCGACACCACCAAGATGCTTCAGGTTGCGCTGGCGAACGAGATCAGTGTCAGCGAACTCGCCGCGGCGTGGATGCCGAGCACGACGGAGATCGAGGTGAAGCTCGCATTCGCTCGACAGGCCGGAGACGAGGCCGGGCACTTTCAGCTGGTCGCCGAACGGCTCTCGGCGCTGGGGTTCGACGTCGCCGGTTACCGGACGCCGGCTGACAGCCCGCTCTTTCAGTACCTGAAGAGCCTTTCCACCACCGTGGGGCGAATCGCCGCGGGCCTGTTCACGCTCGAGTCCATCGCCTACGCGGTCAACGAGAACTTCATGACCTTCTGTGACCGGCGCGGGGACTCCGAGACGGTCCGGATCTATCGCGAGTACATCCAGCTCGACGAGCGAGCGCACCAGCAACTCGGCCAGCGGCTTCTCGCCAAGTATGCCACCACCCCGGAGCTCCAGAAGGCGGCGCGAGATACGGTGGCCAAGGTCCTGGAGATCGCCGCCACCGCACGCACGCAGGCCGCGCAGCGGATGGGCACCGCCTGCTTCCCCGGGTGCTGAGGAGGTCAGTACCCGCCGGAGTTGGAGTTCCAGATCGGGCTGTGCGAGCGCCGCAGGTCCCGTGCGGTCACGAAGCGGGACTTCACCAGATCGACCGCGACCTTCCCGATGACGTCCTTGGCAACCGTTCCGCGGTACTGGGGAACGGTCCGGGCGAGACGCAGCTCGTGCTCGTAGGCCACCACCGGCTGCCAGCTCCAGGTCGCCGTCGCGGGCGCTCCTTCAGCGAACTCGGTCAAGGTGACCCAGCCGACGATGGGAAGGAAGGAAACCTTCGCGTCGCTCCCATCCGCGGTGTCGCAGAGCAGCACCTTCAACCCGAGGTCTCCGGCCGTGAGTGGACTGCAAGAGCTCGGGGACCCTGTCGGCCCAGTCACTGCGCACTCTTCCAGCAGAATGAAAGACGTGTGCCCTGAGTCTGGGTCTCGCGCTCGAAGCGGATGAGGACCTGGGCAGCACCGAAGTCGTCCGAGACGGGCACCTGGATGACAGCATTCCGGGTCCCCTCGGGGCACCCCGGCCAGGCGCAGGTGAGGAGTGCCTCGTGGTGCAGGGGATGCCTCTGCCGGAGGTGGTGGCAGACCAGGGGATCGCGTGCCCAGAGGGACGCGGAGACTTCCAAATTGGACATATGAGCTCCCGGACCTCGGGTTGCCCGGCAACCGGGTCGGGAAGTCAACTCACGGTCTACCACGTCCGAGGCGGGCCGGCCTCAGCCCGAGTCCCCACGCGCACTTGCGAACGCTCGGTCTGCCGAGCGGCTATCCTGGCGCGGTGAGCACGGCGAAGGTGATCGTCGCAGTCTTCGTCGGTTTCCTCTGCGCCGTCTCCGTCTTCACGGCGGCCGCGGGGCTGACCGGCTCACTCCTCGCAGCGCTCTCCATCTCCGCGACCATCACCACGCTGGTCTCTCTCAGGGTCCGTCGCCGCCTGGCCGCACTGGAAGAACAGGCCGCAGGTCGGGGTCTGGTCGTCGTATCGGGCGTGGCGACGGTGCTCGCCGTCTTTCAGCTGGTGCGATTGACGGTCTTCACCGTCGCTCCCACCCGCGACGATTTCGCTGCGGTGCCCTGGAGCACGTTCAGCCGTCATCACTACTGCGCAACGGCCTACTTCGTCGCCGGAGGCGCCGCCCGCGAAGCGACGAACGTCTACGACAACACGCTCTACGACCATCCGGACAGCGTCGCGACGGCGCAGCGGAGGCCAAGGACGATCGATGGCTTCAACGTCGACGTTTACGAGTATCCACCGCCGTTCCTCCTGCTTCCCCGGCTGCTGATGCGGGTGGCGCCAGGCTTCACTCGGTTTCGGATGGTGTGGTTCGGGCTGAGTTCGGCCTCGCTGCTCGTGGCCATGTTGCTCGCGGCCGCCGCGCTACCTCGGGCACAGGCCACCCGGGCGGTGCTGCTCATGCCACTCGTCTGGGCGGGGCTGTCCACCATCGGCGGGCTGCAGATGGGCAACTTCCAGGTGATGACTCTCGCCATCTCCATGGCCGCAATGGCGATGTTTTCTCGACGCCACGATACAGCAGGCGGAGCGCTCCTGGGCTTCGCGGTGGTGGGCAAGCTCTTCCCGGGGATGCTCCTCATCTACCTCGCCGCGCGTCGAGCGTGGCGACCGGTGGTCGCGACCTGTCTCGGAGGCATGCTCATCGTTCTGCTCGCGCTCTGGGACATGGGCCTGGCTCCGCTCGCCGCGTTCGTCGACCATCTGCCGCGTCTGCTCGGCGGAGAGGCGTTCGCTGTGTTCAGGAATCCTGCGGGCGTCGCGGCCAACCTCTCGATTCCGGGGCTCGTGTTCAAGCTCCGGTTCTTCGGTCTTCCGGACATGGGCTTCGGGGGTGCGAAGGTGGTGGGTTGGATCTACACGGTGATCGCAGTGGCGGTGACGTTGCTCCTTGCTCGACGCGGCCGTGGTGGTCCGGTCGCCTGGATCACTGTGCTCGTCCTCGCCACGCTCCGGAGCCCGTTTCTTCCCGCGTCCTACGCGGCCGTCGCCCCACTCTGGCTCCTGACGCTGCTCGGTGCCGAGAACGTCGTGCGAGCCCGGACGCTGGCCTGGATCGGCCTCGCCTGGCTCGCGCTCGAGCTTATCTGGCCGGTGGACTGGCCACTCGATCCGCGGGTCGCCTCGGCGATCAATGTCGTGCCGATGGCGACGATCCTGGCGCTCGTCGTGCTCGCCGTCCGGGCGGACATTGGGACCGCGGAGCTTCGAGCGACGACGGACCTTCCGGCCCCGACCGCGGCGACGGGATGAGGGGTCGGCCGATCGGCCTGATTCCTACGACGCTCCGAACCCCCGGTCCCTGGCAAGGACGATCGCCTGGGCCCGGGACCAGACCCCCAGCTTGTCGAACAGGTTGGAGACGTGGTTCCGGACTGTCTTCTCGCTGAGGGAGAGTCGTTCTGCGATGTCGGCGTTGCCCAGGCCCTCGGTGAGGAGGGTCAGCACCTCGCGTTCGCGAGTCGTCAGCTTGCGGAAGATCGGGTCCTCCCCCACGGTCTGCCCCAGCCCGGTGAACTCGAGGACGGCACCTCGGAAACGATCCCACGCCGGTTCGGACTCGAGGAGAATGTGGTTGCTGGAATCCAGCTCGACGAACTCGGCCCCCGGAATCGCCGAGGCGATGAGCCGACCCTCGGCCAGGGGAACGGCCTGGTCGTTCCGGGCGTGGACCACCAGCGTCGGCGTGCGTACCCGTTCCAGCTGATCGACCACATCGCCCTTGGCGTGCACCTCCATGAGCTCCGCGGCGACCTTGGGCGAGGTGGTCTTTCGGCAGAGCTCGTTGAACCAGCCCATCTGCTCCTCGGTCGCTCCGGGGATGAAGCGGGAGGTGAAGATCTGCCGGAAGGCCGGATTCTCCTTTCCCCAGCCGAAGCGGATCAGATCGGTGATGGCCTGATAGGTCCGCAAGCCTTCCGGGTCTCCTCGATGAGACCAGCCCCGGGCATAACCTCCGTAGATGAGTAGGTGCGAGACCCGATCCGGGTGGCGGGCAGCGAACGACACCGCGGCGACCGTGCCCTGGGAGATCCCCAGCAACGCAAATCGCTCCCGCGGCGCGACCGCGGCCACCAGCGCGTCGAGATCCTCGACCCATCGATCCGGGGAGAGGTCCCCCAGGTTCCAGTCGCTCATCCCGCACCCACGCTCGTCGTAGCGGACGAGCCGGAAGTGGTCGGTGAAGAAGCGCAGCCAGTGGCCCCACACCGGGCTCTCCCACTCGTACTCCAGATGGGTGAGCCAGTTGGCGGCCTTCACCAGGAGCGGCCCGGCGGAAGCGTCCGCCCAGGCCAGCTGCACTCCATCAGGGGTGCGGAGGTAGTGAATGCGCTGTCGCGGCCGCTTTTCCACGAAACGTCCCGTTCCTGGCGAGAGTCGGGACGATTGTCCCGCGATCCGAGGGGGAAATCAGCTCCACCCGGGACAGGATTCCCATGGTGAAGGCCGGCCCTCCCGCGCATCGTCTTCTCCAGGAGGACGCACCATGCTGAGCCACGCGTATGATTACCCATCCATTCTGGAGACGTCACAGCGGATCAACTGGAAGCTCGAGGACGTCATAGGCGGGCGGACCTTCGACTTCTCCCGCCCGTTCCTGCCCGACTCCCTCGCCGGGGTCTCCGGGATCCGCTGCCTCGACGACAAGGAGAAGCTCAAGCTCAATCACATCCGCGGCTTCACCTACCTGTCCCTGTTTGGCCTGGTGGAGGAGTACATCGTCCCTTCGGTGCTCGACCACGTGAGAGGGGTTCACGAGGGTGAGGAGCGAAGGGCTCTTCTCCGCTTCGCCGAGGAGGAAGCGAAGCACATCGAGCTCTTCCGATGGTTCGTCCGGGAGTTCAAGTCCGGATTCGACACTGACTGCGGTGTGATCGGTCCAGCCTCGGAGATCGCCTCGGCCATCCTGGCGCACTGCCCGCTGGGCGTGTTCCTCACCACCCTGCACATCGAGTGGTTCACCCAGAAGCACTACCTGGAATCGGTGAGGGACAACGCCGCCGAGCGCCTCGACCCACTCTTCTGCAGCCTCCTCAAGCATCACTGGATGGAGGAGAGCCAGCACGCCAAGCTCGACACCCTGATCGTCGACGAGATCGCCAGCGGCCTGGGACGCAAGGAGATCGAGAAGGGGATCGACGATTACATGGACATCGGCAAGTTCCTCGATGGAGGACTGCAGGCCCAGGTCCGCATGGATCTGGAAAGCCTGCAGAAGGCAATCGGGCGTGTGCTCGGAGCCGCCGAACGGGCGGAGATCGAGGCGGCGCAGCTGAAGAGCTACCGCTGGACGTTCCTGCTCAGCGGGATGACCCACCCCAACTTCGACCGCAGCCTCCGCGAGCTGAGCGTCGACGGACACCGGCGGGTCGGAGAGCTGGCCAGGGCCATCGCCTGAGGAGAGCCACCGCGGGGATGGCGGGCGGAAGGGCGCTCCGGGTCAGTCCTCGTCGTCCCAGTCGAAGACGTATTCGTCCTCGGACGTGTAGACGGCCAGCTCGGCGATGGGCTTTCCGGACGAGCTCTGGTCGTTCTCACGGGCGGAGATGTTCCCTGCCTCCCACGGGTTCTTCGGCAGGGAGTGCTCGGCCAGAAAGTCTCGGGCCTGATCCTCGACCCAGCGCCTCGCCTTGAAGAGCTCTGCGGCGGCGTCGGATCCTGCGGCGAAGGTCATCGTGCGAGGAGGGGAGGTCCGGACCTCGGCGGTATAGGACTGGATCGGGCTGGGGCTCATCGCAGGCCTCCTTCCTCCGCCCCTCGTACCACGGCCCCCGAGACCCAATCCCTGTTTCGGAGGCCGGGTTCTGACCCGGACACTCCTGACGGTCAGGCGTGCTGGCGAATGAAGGCGCCCGCGTGCGCGAGCGCTTCACGTCCTGCCTCCAGCCGTGCATTCCACACCGGCCAGGCGTGGATCATGTGCGGCCAGACCTCCAGCGTCACCGGCACGTCGGCTGCGCCGGCTGCTGATGCGATCCGGGTGGCGTCGGCCAGCAGTGTCTCAGCCGAACCCACCTGGACGAGCAGCGGGGGAAGCCCCGACAGGTTCGCGTAGAGAGGCGAGATTCGCGGATCCTTCCGATCCATGTCCTTCGGCAGGTAGGCCTCGGCGAGCTCACGCAGGTAGCCCTCGTGGATGAGCGGGTCGACCGCCTCCTTCGTCGTGAGCGTCGAGCCGGAGAGGGTCAGGTCCGTCCACGGCGAGACGAGCCAGCCACATCCCGGGAGCTCCATCCCGGCGTCGCGCAGATGCATGAGCAGGGCCAGCGTGAGTCCACCGCCAGCACTATCTCCACCGACCGCGATGTCACGGGCGGCCACGCCATGCTCTCGCAGGAAGCGCCACGCCTTCAGCGCGTCCTCGAGCGCCGCGGGGAATGGATGCTCCGGGGCCAACCGATAGCCGACCGCCAGCGTGGGGCGTCCTGCCTTCCTCCCCGCCTCCGTCACCATCCGACGATGGCTGACGATGGAACCGGAGCAGTAGCCGCCGCCGTGAAAGAACAGGAGGACCTGCGAGTCGTCGCCTCCCGGGACGCGGGACCACTCGCCCGGGAGGCCGACGAGATCAACGGCCTCCAGCGTCACGTCGTCCGCGACCGGCCAGATCGATCCGACCTCGTCGAGACGCTGCCGCCGCTCCGCCCAGCCGGTCGGTCGCGGCTTGGAGCCCAGCAGCTCACGGATGGCGTCGATCTCAGTTCGAGCCATGGCCTCCATTCTCCGTACACCTTTTCCAAACCTTCGAGAATGGCCTGCCCGTCGGGCTGCGCCCTCATCGAGCGAAGCTGCCCACATTCCTCACCGTGCCCTGAGCGAGGCACATACAGTGCGCCCCATGCGGCTTTCCGCTCTCCTCGGGCTCGCCCTCGCGCTCCTTCCCCTCTCCGCCCTCGCGACCCCGGCCACTCCCCAGGACGTCGCGACGCTCTTCGCCCAGTGGCGCGAGTTCCAGCGGCCGCCCCGCGTCGAGGGTGTCCCCGACTACTCGCCCAAGGCGATGAAGACGCAGGCCAGCGCGCTCCCGGGCTGGCTCAAGCGGGTGAACGCGCTCGACGTCTCCGGCGCGCCGCTTCCGCTCCGCGACGACGTGCGCCTCATCCGGGCCGAGATGAGCGGGCTCGACTTCAACCACCGCGTCCTCAGCCCGTGGACGCGTGACCCGGCGTTCTACGTCACCGTCTTCGACGAGCAGTCGGACCAGCCGGCCCGGGAGGCTGAGTATGCCGACGCCGCTGTCGAGCTCTGCGCCTTCAAGTTCCCGCTCTCGGCCGACGCCGAGCGCGAGATCCTGGCCGGACTACGAGTCGTTCCACCGTTGCTGGCACAGGCCAGAAGGAACCTCACCGGGAACGGGAAAGACCTGTGGCGCGGAGCCGGCGGTCTCATCCAGCAGCAGACGACAGCGCTCAACGCGCTCGTCCCCAAGGTCGCCCCGAATGCCGCGCTCTCCTCGGCGGTCAAGTCGGCGCTGGCCGCGACGGAGGACTACCGCCGCTGGGTCGAGAAGCAAGCGACCACCAAGACCGGACCCTCCGGCGTGGGAGTCGCCAATTACGACTGGTACCTGGCGAACGTCGCGCTCATCCCCTACACCCATGCCCAGCTGGTGATGCTCCATGAGCGCGAGCTCGGCCGCGCCCGCGCCACGCTCGCCCTGGAGGAGCTGAAGAACCGCTCGCTTCCGCCCCAGCTCCCCGCCACCACCGTCGAGGAGCACCAGCGGCGCTTCGACGACGCCCTGAAGATCTGGATCCGCTTCCTCCGGGAGAACGACTTCATCACCTGGGAGCCCTGGATGGAGTCGGCCCTCGCGGTGCTCCCCGGAGGCTTCGATCCCAAACCGCCGCTGGAGTTCTTCGCCGAGACCGAGGCCCGCGATCCACTCCCCCTGCGACTCCACATGTGGCACTTCATGGACATCGAGATGCTGGCCCGCCATCCGCCGGCCGATCCGGTCCGCGCGCGCCCGGCGCTCTACAACATCTTCGCCACGCGCACCGAAGGATTCGCCACCGCACTGGAGGAGCTCATGATGCACGCTGGCCTCTTCGAGGGCCGTGCCCGGTCGAGGGAGCTCGTCTACGTGATGCTCGCGCAGCGTGCGGCGCGCGCGCTGGGAGACCTCCACATGCACGACAACACCTGGACGCTCCAGCAGGCGAGCGAGTTCACCTCCAGGGCGACCCCCCGAGGCTGGCTGCGGCTGGACGGGCGCACCGTCCATGGCGAGCAGCTCCTCTGGCTGCGCCGGCCAAGCTACGGGACGACCTACATCGTGGGCAAGGCCATGACCGACGAGCTCATCACCCGGATGTCCAGGAACGGCCCGCTCCCGATGAAGGCCTTCCTCGACGGGGTCAATCGGACCGGCCTTCTCCCCATGTCGCTGGTCGTCGAGGAGCTCTCCGCGGCACCCTGAGAGGAACGATGGACCGGCCGTTTCCCGGAGCAGTGCGGATTCCAGCGGACCCACTCGACGTCACCGTCGACTTCCTGGAGCGCCTCGGGTTCCGCCTGGAGGAGATCGCTCCCGCCGATGATCCGGCCGAGGCCCTGATGACCGGACACGGGCTGCAGCTGAGGCTGGAGCGCCCTTACCGAGGACAGGTCGAGCTGGTTCTCCCGGCCGGCGGAACGCTGGCCCCGGGGCGCTACGCCGGCCCGGCCGGGCTGGTGGTCGAGGTGGCCCCACCGAGAGCGCCGATCCTCTCGCCTGCTGCTCCGGACTTCGTCCACACACGCTTCGCCGAGACGCCGTTCCACGAGGGCCGCGCCGGCCTCCTCTACCGAGATCTCTTGCCCTCGCGGCTCGGCGGTCGCTGGATCGCCAGCCACATCCGAGCGGCGCGGGGCGGTGCGGTCGAGGATCGCGTGCACCACCACTGGGTCAGGCTCCAGCTGATCTACTGCCTCGCGGGAGAGGCGGAGGTCGTCTACGAGGACCAGGGACCGCCGTTCGCCTTCCGCGCGGGGGATCTCGTGCTCCAGCCGCCCGGGCTCCGGCATCGGGTGCTCTCCGCGAGCGAAGGCTTCGAGGTCGTGGAGATCGCCTCTCCGGCCTGGCACCCGACGTCGATCGATCACGAGATGGTGTTGCCTTCGGCAACTCCAGCACCGGACCGCCTCCGCTCCGGCCAGCGGTTCCTGCACGCCGTCGCCGACACCTGTCCGTTCGAGCTGCTCGCTCCGGGCGTGGAGGCTCGCGACCTCGGACTTCAGGCCGCGAGCGGGGGGCTGGCGACCGCCCGGGCGTTGCGCTTCCAGGATGCCGGAACGGTGGAGCTCCGCCAGGCGGATGACCTGCACTTCCTCTTCGTGAGCGAGGGCGCGGGTTCGGTCGAGGGCGGGACCAGGACGATCCTCGCGACCCACGACGCGGTGGCGCTTCCCCCGGGGCCCTTCCTGCTGGCCGGATCGCCCGGCCTCCGGGTTCTCGAGGTCGGCTCGACGACCGGCCCTCGCGGCCTCTCGGCGGACGACTAGCCCGTCGACGCCACGTGGTCAGCTCTCGCCCGGGACGGCTGGTGGACAGCGCGACTGGCACCGGCTTGCCGTGCCGTGGGAGCCGAAGCCTCCCCGAGGTAGGGTCGGCGCCGGGCCGGAGGGCTCACCGTGAGCGACCGCAAGACTCAGGGCATCGAGGCGACGAACCAGGCGTTCCGCCAGTACGACCAGGTCGACAAGCGGCAGGAGTACCACCTCGCCGAGGCTCGTCACGCCGAGGCCTTCGACGTGGAGACCCGCATTCCCTCCTGCGACATCGGTCGCTTCCTGCGCGGCGACGAGCGCGACAGGCAGGCCTTCGCCGGCGAGCTGGGCGATGCGCTGCGCCGGCTGGGCTTCGCCATCCTCGAGGGCCACGGCGTCGACACCACGCTCTACGACGAGGCCGACCAGCGAATCCTGGAGCTGGTCACCACCGTGCCACTCGAGGAGAAGCTGCGCTACCGCGCGCAGCGCTTCGGCTCGGTCAACCAGGGCTACTTCCCCATCCGGGAGACGTCCGACATCCATCCGGATCTGGTGGAGGGCTGGGTGTTCTGTCGGCGCGCGTTCGACCTCGACGATGACCCGTCCTACCGGGAGTCCGACTTCTGGCCACGGCCCGGGGACGAGCCGCTCTTCCGCCGGGTGGCCGAGGCGCACGGGGGGCTGATCCTCCCGGTGATGCAGAGCCTGCTCCGGTCGCTGGGCTGCGACCCGCACCTCTACGACCGCAAGCTCACCGGCACCAACTTCGGGCTCCGGCTCAACTACTACCCCCCGATGTCCTCGGCGGACGAGGCCTCGGGAGGCGGCCGGATGCTCGGCCACGAGGACGTCGACCTCTTCACCCTCCTGCCGGCCTCCCGCGTCGAGGGCCTCCAGATCCTGAACCGGGCCAACGGGAAGTGGATCCGGCTCGCTGCCCCCCGCGGCTCGATCATCCTGAACACCGGCGACTACGTGCAGCGGATCTCCAACGACATCTTCCCCTCGACGACGCACCGGGTGAGCCCGCCCCGCCTGGCCGCCGAGCGCCAGCAGACGCGAGTCTCGTTCCCCATGGCCATCTATCTCTGGGAGGACGAGGTGCTGGAGGTCCTGCCCGGTCTCGAGCCGAGGAAGTACGAGCCCATCAAGGCGATCCACTTTCACACCCGGATCACCAGCAAGTACTACGGCGACGACTACGCGGTCGGCTGATCCGGCGCGCTCGCCGTCCCGTCCTCCGCGACGACCAGCCGGCTCACCAGGCCGACGAACCCGAGCGCCGCGAGGCCGATCAGGGTGATGCTGGGCTGCTCGATCATCGCGCCGATCAGCAGCACGGCGTAGATGCACAGGAACAGCAGCGGGACCAGGGGATAGAGCGGGACAAGGAACGGCGCCGCCGCTCGTCGGGCCCGGAGCTTGAACAGGACCACAACCATGAAGCCGTCGGTCACCAGGATGAAGGTGATGGCGAGGGAGAGCAGCCGCTCGAAGGTCCCGGTTGCCGCCAGCAGCACGGCGACGACGGCGACCAGGAGCAGGGCGGTCCACGGCGTCCCGCCCGCGTTCACCCTCGACAGCGCCCGCGGGCCCAGCCCGTCGCGCGACAGGCCGAAGACCACCCGCGGCGTCACGAAGAGGTTCCCGTTGAGGGAGGCCAGAACGACGAGGAGCGCGAGCCCCGACATCACCGTTCCGGCCCGAGGTCCGAACATCGCCTCGGCGGCGTCACCCGCGACCAGCGTCGACCGGGCGATGCGGTCGAACGGGAGGACGTGGACGAACGCCGCGTTCAGCAAGAGGTAGAGCGCGGTCACCGAGGCGATGGCGCCGAGGAAGACCCGCGGCAGCGAGCGATCGGGATCCTTCATCTCCTCCGCGATCTTCGCCGCGTCCGGATAGCCGTAGTAGGTCCAGATCACCGCCTGGAACGCCACGGCCATGGCGCCGAGGAGTGCCGTCCCGGTCGGCGCACCCGGGAGACTGCCCGTCCACCCTGCCCCGCTTCCGGCGAACGCGGCGACGACCAGCACTCCCAGGAGCGCCAGGACCTTGGCCGCGGTCACGAGATTCTGGGCCATCGTCCCGAGGCGGACTCCGACCAGATGAACCGCGGTGACGGTGACGATGAGCGCCACGCCCACCGCCGAAGCAGCCCGGGGAGGCCAGCCCACCAGACGAGACAGGTAGTCGCCGCAGACCACGCCGATCGCGGCCACCGCGGCGCAATAGGTGAGCGCCTCGATCCATCCGACCACGAACCCCGCTCGTCGCCCGAAGCTCTCACGCGCGTAGACGTACTTCCCGCCCGCGTGGGGGTGCCGGGTGGACAGCTCGGCAAACACCAGCGCGCCGAGGAGACCCACCGCGCCTCCCAGCGCCCAGGCGACGAAGGTGAGCGCCGGGCGTCCCAGCGAGCTCGCGACGAGGCCGGGAGTCCGGAAGATCCCCGAGCCCACCATGATGCCGACGACCAGCGCCAGACCGTCACCCCACCCCAGCGTCTTCCTCAGCCTCAGGGGCATCGGGCGCACAGGCGTCGCACTCTAGCCCGAGCCTGGAACGAGCCGGGGGCTGCGCCGTGGATTCTGTGGCCCTATCCTCTTGGCCGTGAGCGACGGCGAGCGCCAGGTCGTCCGGACGATGTGTCCGATGAACTGTCACCCTACCCTGTGCGGGATGCGGGTCGAGATCCAGCAAGGGCGGGTGGCCCGGATCACCGGCGACGTGGACAATCCCGACAGCCGCGGGTTTCTCTGCATCCGGGGGCACGCGGCACGGGAGATCCTCGACAATCCCGATCGCCTCCTCCATCCACTGGTCCGCGAGAAACGCGGAGACGAGCTTCGCCGGGCCACCTGGGAGGAGGCGCTGGACCGCATCGCGTCGAGGATGCAGGCGGTAGGCCCGGAAGCGGTGGGGCTCTGGTCCGGGCACGGGGTGTTCGCCAACAACTACGGAACCCGGATCCACTCTCATCTCCTGCGCCGCTTCGCGAACCTCCACGGCTGCCAGTGGTGGAGTCCGGCCATCATCTGCTGGGGCCTCGGCGCCTTCGGTCTCGGCCTGACCGGGGTGCTGGAGACGAACACCAAGGAGGACATGGGCGAGCACTCCGAGCTGATCCTGCTCTGGGGCGCGAACCTGGCCAGTCAACCGAACACCGCTCGCCATCTCGACGCCGCAAAGCGGCGGGGGGCGTACATCGTCGTGGTCGACGTGCGCCAGACCGAGGCGGCAGCTCTGGCGAACGAGGTCGTGCTCCTCCGCCCGGGGACCGACCCGGCGCTGGCTCTGGCGATGATGCAGGTGATCGTCGAGGAGGGACTGTTCGACCGCGACTTCGTGACCCGGCACACGGTCGGGTTCGACCAGCTCGCCGCCCATCTCCGGCAGCACACGCCGGCGTGGGCCGCCGGGGTCACCGGAGTCCCTGCCGAACGCATCACCGCGCTGGCCCGGCGATACGCCACCACCCGACCGGCGATGATCCTTCTCGGCGGTAGCTCGATGCACAAGGGCAGGAACGGCTGGCAGGGCGGCCGGGCCGTGGGATGTCTCCCTGCACTCACCGGCAATCTGGGTATCGCCGGCGGCGGCCTCGGCCCGCGCCACGGCAGCTCCTCCCACGGTCAGGCCCTGACCAGCATCGTCGCCCAAGAGCGGCGCCCGCCGGGCCGGTACGTTCCCAACCAGATGCCGCGGATCACCGAGTCGCTCCTCGAGGGGACGGTGCGCGTGCTCCTGCTCTTCGGCACGAACATGCTCTCGTCGTTCGCCGATGCGGAGCGCGTGGCCACCGGGTTGGCCCGGACCGACCTCTGCGTCTCGTTCGATCTCTTCCTCAACGACACCGCGCGGCGCTTCGCGGACGTGGTCCTGCCGGGCACCTCGTGGCTCGAGGAGATCGGCTGCAAGAGCACGAATACTCACCTCTACCTGATGCCCCGGGTGCTCGAGCCGCCGGAGGAGGTGCGCTCTCCGATCTGGGTGCTCCGCGAGCTCGCGAGTCGCCTCGGCCTCCACGACTTCTTCCCCTGGGCGAACGAGGAGGGCCCGATCGATGCCATTCTCGATCATCCCTCCACCGGCCGGGCCACGGTGGAGGCGCTCCGCCGCGAAGGTGGAATGCGGGCGCTCCACATCTCTCACGTGGCCTATCCGGACCACGCCTTCGACACTCCATCGGGCAAGGTCGAGTTTCACAGCGAGCGAGCGGCGGCGCTCGGTCTGGCGCCGCTGCCCGTGTACGAGGAGCTTCCGTCCTCTCGATATCCGCTGGTCTTTCGCCAGGGCCGCACGCTGACGCAGTTCCACGGCTTCTACGATCATGGGCGGGCCCTGCCCACGCTGGCACGGGCCGATCCCGAGCCCTTCCTTTGGATCTCTCCGCCGGATGCCACGGAACGAGGCCTCGAGGATGGCGCGCCGATCCGTATCCACAACGAGCGCGGTGAATTCCGCGCCCGCGCCCGGGTCACTCCCAAGGTTCGCCCTGGGACGGTGTGGATGCGTGACGGCTGGGAGGGGCTCAACCGCCTGACCTCGGGTGAGAGCTGCATCCCGGACGCCGCGGTCGACCTCTTCGCCTTCTCCGCCGGACAGGCCTCTTTCGACGCCATGGTCGAGGTCGAGGTCATCTGAGGCATCGCGACCTTCGGTCGGCCGAGCTGCTCGGTGTCTCCGGGAGTGCGACAGTGTAAGCACCTTGACGCCTGGTCAGCGGGGCGCGAGCGAGGGAGTCTTGCGCGGTGACGTCCCCCGCCCTCGAGCTCGCCACCTCGATTGAGCTTCCCGGATCGAGCGTGCGAGCCCAGGCCCGCTGGATGGCGCGCGCGGGAATCGTGGGGCTCGCCCTGGCCACCGTCGTGGCCCTGCGCCTGGGAGCCGTCCTCCCCGAGCTCGCCAACCGGCACCCGTCGACCGACGACGCCGCTCGCACCGCCAGGCTCGACGCCGAGGCCGCCGCCGCGCTGCTCCGAGGCGACCTGCTGGAGCTCGCCGGCCTCCTCCTCGGATCGGAGAGGGCGTCCCTCCTTCCGGCCATCTCTGCCCCGGCGCATGCGCTCGCCGGCTCGGCCCAGACGCTCGACGTCGAGCTGGCCATCACCCTCGCCTTCACCGCCCTGCTCTTCGTCGCGCTCGGTCTGGCCACCCGGTGCGTGGGCCGCTCGGCGAGTGAAGCGCTGATCGTGCTGGCCATCGCCACGCCCATCCTGATGGGCAATCGCGATCTGCTCGGTCAGGCGGTGAGCGGGACGTCGGAAATGCCCTCCGCGGTGTTCACCCTGGCGGCGGCCGCTGCCTGGCTCGCCTCGCGAGCTTCGCGGAGCTACCGGCCGTGGACGGTCGCTGTGCTGGGCAACGCGCTCTTCCACCTGAACTTCCAGGACGGCCTGATGTTCGGCCTCGCGGTGTTGCTGGTGGAAACGAGCCAGGCCGGTGGGGTGCGCCCCCCGCGCGCCGTGATCTCGGCGCTCTGGAGAGGAGCACGGAATCCGGTGGGCCTGGCCCTGCTCACCCTGGCACTGACGGTGCTCCTGGGCGGATGGTGGCTGGTCGGCACCGGGGACCGGACCGCCACCATCTTCGGGCGTGAGCTGGGCCTTCGTGATCTCCGGGGCCCGGTCGCAATGGCGGTGCCGGTGCTCTTCCTGTTCATCGAGTACTCGTTCTGGCGGGAGCGAGTCTGGCTGGCGGCCGAGATTCCTCGGCGGGCGAGGTTCCTGTGGAACTGGATGCTCACCCCGATGATCGCCTGGCTCCTCGTGCCCTTCACCGGGCGTCTCCAGGCGCTCGGGCTGAGCGTGGCCTTCGCCGGTGACCGGTCGCTGCTCTCGCTGCCACGCGCGGTCTGGGAAGGCTGGATGCCCTCAGACGCGCGCTGGATCGTGGTGGTCCTGCTCTGCGGCTCGGTCGTCGCCGCTTTTCGCTCGGCAACGACGCGACTGGCGTTGCTCTCGCTGGGCGCTCTGGTCTTCTTCCAGATCGCGTTCCTCACCCTGTGCCATCAGGGGAATCTCGAGCCACGGCTCATCGTGCATCTCGCCCCGCTGGTGGCGCTCGCCGCTGCCGCCTGGGTTCCGGCGGTGCCCCGCACTCCCCGTCTGCTGATCGGCGGCGCGGCCGCCGCGCTCCTCCTCTGGACGGTCCTGCCCCTGTGGCGCGGTCCGGAGCTGGTGGCGACGCTCTCCCGGGGACTGGAGAGCGCGCCGAACGGCCCGCCGTGAGGTGGCCCGGACCCGGGACGGATTTTCCGGGAATGGTGCAGCGAGCCAGTCTTCCGAAGCTTCGAACTGCTGGCCGCGGCGCCCCGGCCACCGTCGCGGTCGCCTACAACTGAGGCCCGATGCAGGCTCGGCGAGCAGGCCGTATCCCGATGCCGATCGCGGCGCTCGCGCTGTTCGGATACGCGTGCTCGCACCACGCCGGCGACGCCGGGGGGAACCTTCCCGCAGGAATGACCAGACCGCGTGTGGCAAGCCCCATCGACTGGTCATATCCCCCGGCGACGACCGCCGGGGTGGCGGGAACGCTGAGCATCCGGTGCGTCATCACGGAGGACGGCCGGGCCGAGGACTGCCAGGTTGCGAGGTCCATCCCCGAGCTCGACCGGTGGGTGATCGCCAAGCTGGAGGGCGCGTCGTTCGTCCCGGCGACCTATCGGGGGGCGCCAGTCCGCAGCTCCTACCTCATCGACCTTCGCTTCGACATTCCCGAAGCGGCGATGAGATGGCGCCCACCTCTCGACCCGGGCCAGATCGCCGCATGTCAGGGCAGGAATGCCGGGGGGTGCATGGCCGCTGCGCTCGCGCTCCTGTTTCCCGACGGTGGAACCCGCGAGGTGGACCGCGCGAGTCGGTTGCTGGGTGCTGCCTGCGCCGCAGGCCTCTCTGCTGCGTGTCGCCAGCTGGACGAGTCCTTCCAGGGACCACGCCTGCTGGACGACGTGTCGCCGCCGTCGAATCTCGAATTCAGAGGTGCGGAGGGGGAAGTCGTCTGCTGGATCTCCAGGATGGGGCAAGCCCATGACTGTCGCGGACCGGGCTCGACGCCTGCCGCGTGGTTCATCGATACGCTCACCCGTGCCCGGTTCGCCCCTGCCAGGTTCGAGGGGGAGCCATTCGAGACCGAGTTCGTCGTCGGTTTCTCCTTCAGGAAGTACTGACCCCGGTCCGGGTGGTAGATCCTCCCACCGTGTTGGCTCGCGCCGGTTCGGATAGGGTCGAGACTCCTCCGGGCTCCGATCTCGCTCGAACCATGTCCGCCCTTCGTGACCTCGAGTCCTCGCCCGAGGTGGATCAGACCGCTCGCGACTCTGCACAGCGGCAGGTTGCGGTGCGGACCGAGAACCTGGCCGTCGTCTTCACCGACATCGTCGGATACACGGCTCGAACCGGTCGCCAGTCCCGGGAAGAGAACGCGCGGATGCTGGCCGAGCACGATCGGCTGCTCCTTCCGATCGTCCGGGCCTTCGGCGGGCGGAAGGTGAAGTCGATCGGGGACGCGCTGCTGCTCACCTTTCGCTCTCCCACCGACTCGGTCCTCTGCGGAATGGCCCTCCAGGACCGCCTCGCCCAGCACAACACCTCGCTGCCCGAGTCCGAGCGTCTGGTCATCCGGGTGGCGATCGGTCTCGGGGAGGTCCGCCTCGAACGCGGCGACATCTTCGGCGAGCCGGTCAACGTCGCCGCCCGGGTGGAGCACGAGACCCCGGCCGGTGAGGTCTGGCTCACCGATGCGGTCCAGCTCTCCATGAACCGGGCGGAGGTTCCCCTCCTGGAGGTCGGGACACGCGAGCTCAAGGGGATCTCTCGACCGGTGCGGATCTGGCGCGTTCAGCGGGCGGAGACCGGATTGCCCTTCGGCGGCCAGGCGCTGGCTCGCGCGGAGTCGTCGAGGTCGCTGCTCGACCGGGTGCTTCCCCCGACAGTCCTGGCGGAGGACCTGAAACGGCTCTCGCCCGCGGCCTGGGTCCGAGGATTGCCGGGGTTTCTCTGGGGCACGCCCGCCCGCCGGCGTGTCTCCCTGGGCGTGACGATCGCCGCGGTGCTGGCGGCGACGTTGATCGGCCTTTCCGCTCTCCGGCCTCTGGCTCGCGTCGAGCGAGCGCTGGCTCGCGGCGATTCCGATCGTGCCCTGCAGCTGCTCGACGGCAAGGACTCCAGCGCGGAGACGCTGGCCTTGCGGGGACGGGCGCTGGCGCTCGCGCGGCGTTCGTCGGAGGCCCTCTCGACCTGGGAGGCCGCGGCCAAGCTCGATCCCGCTTCCCTCGATCGGCCCGAGATCCTGGCGGAGCTGGAGGAGGAGCTGGGTGGGCCGCGCTCGCAGGCGGCCGCGGATCTTCTCGGTCGCGCCGGCTCACCGGGAGTCCGCCGGCTGGTGAGCGCCACCCGCTCCGACAGCTACCGGCGCCGCTGGGCCGCGATCGATGAACTCAAGCGCCTCCATCAGGACGACAGCGTCGACATGCGCGACGTCTACCTGGCCGACCTGAAGGTGAAGGACTGCAACGTGGTCACGCGCGCGGCGGGAAAGCTGGCGGACCTCGGAGACGGCCGAGCCATCGAGCCGCTGCGCGAGGTCGCCCAGCGCAAGGGACTCCTGGGACTGACCGAGGCCTGCGAGGCCCCGGCGGCGCGCGCCGCCCTGAAGAAGCTCGAGAAGCGCTGAGGACTGCGCAACCGTTCGTTTCCTCGCGCAAGGTCTGCGGGGCGTCCGGCGAGCATGCACGGCCGGCGGGAAGCCGCACACGACACCGGGGACGCGGCCTTGCCGCTCGGCCCTCTGAACCTCCGGCTGGATGCAAACCACAGCGAGCGGTGAAGGGCGCCACTGCTACCTCTCGCAACGCGCGCTTCTATCTCGGCCCGGGGCAGAGCACTTGCATGCGATGCACCCGATGAAACATCTGGGAAAGACGCAGCCGTTCCGCGGACCCGATGGGTCGATTCTCCCCGGGAGTATCGCCGAGGTCCGCTATCTCCAACTCGGCGGGGTCGCCCAGTGGGTGATGCTCCGGGGCGAAAGCCTCTCCAATCCTCCGTTGATCCTCCTCCACGGCGGACCGGGCATGCCCGAGTCGGGGTTGTTCCGTCGGTTCACCTCGCCGCTGGAGAAGCACTTCACCCTCGTCTACTGGGACCAGCGCGGCGCCGGGAAGTCTTTCAGCCGCACCATTCCCCGGGCGTCGATGACGGTCGAGCAATTCATCGCCGACCTCGACGAGCTCGTCGAGTACGTGCGTCGCCGCTTGTCGAAGGACAAGGTCGTCATCTACGGGCACTCCTGGGGATCGGTTCTCGGCGTGCTCTACGCCGCGCGCTATCCGGCGAAGGTCGCCGCCTACGTGGGGAGCGGCCAGGTCGGTGACTCCGTGGCCGCCGAGCTCGCCTCCTATGCGTTCGCGCTCGCCGAGGCAGAGCGCCGCGGCGACCGATCGGCTCTCCGGAAGCTGCGGGCGATCGGGCGCCCACCGTACGACGCCCGAAAGTTGTTCACCGAGCGGATTCAGGTGAGCCGGCTCGAACGTGATGAAGCCGTGACCTCGCCGTGGACGATCTGGCGCGCCGTTCTCGGCAGGCCCGAGTCGTCGATCCTCGATCTTCCCAACGTCGTGCGCGGCTTCCGGTTTTCGCTCCAGGCCATGTATCCCGAGACCTCGCGGCTGAACCTCCGGGAGCTCGCGCCCACCCTGCAGTTACCCGTGTTCTTCCTCCTCGGGCGAAAGGACCACTGGGTCCCTCCCGAGACGAGCGTGGCCTACTTCGAGGCGCTGGTCGCTCCCGCGAAGAAGCTCGTCTGGTTCGAGCGTGCCGGGCACGAAGTCTTCGTTGATGAGCCGGAGGCGTTCAACGACGCCATGGCGCGACTCGTCCGGCCCGCCGTCGCATGAATGGAGGTCGAACCATGAGCGACCAGATTTGCGGCTTCACGCGGAGAGACTTCGAGCAGGTCCGCGACGCCTTCGTCCGGAACTTCGAGAAAGGAAAGGAGCTCGGCGCGGCATTCTGCGTCTTCCACCAGGGGGAGAAGGTGGTCGACCTGTGGGGCGGCATCCGCAACGCGGCCACCGGCGAGCTCTGGGAAGAGGACACGATGGTCCTGGTCTACTCGACGACCAAGGGCCTGGCCGGGCTGGCGATGGCGCTGGCTCATTCCCGCCGCCTCTATGAGTACGACGAACCGGTGAGCACCTACTGGCCGGAATTCGCCCAGCAAGGAAAGGAACGCATCACCGTGCGGCAGCTGCTGGCGCACCAGGCAGGGCTGTTCGAGCTCGACGAGCGGCTCGATAGCAGCATCGTCGCCGACCCGGACCGGCTGGCGATCCTCCTCGCACGGCAGAAGCCGGCCTGGCCCGCCGGGCAGCGCCAGGCCTACCACGGCATCACCCTCGGCTTTTACGAGAGCGAGCTCCTGCGGCGCGTGGATCCGAAGCACCGGACCCTCGGCGAGTACTTCCAGGACGAGCTGGCCGGCCCGCTGGGTCTCGACTTCTACATCCGGCTCCCCGAGACGATCCCCGATCGGCGACTGGCCCGGCTCCGGAGGGGCAGCATGATCCGGGCCCCCTTCACCTTTCCGTTTCGATTCTTCCTCGCGGTCATGACTCCGCGCTCGCGCATCCACCGTTGCCTGAGGGGCTCGGAGCTCCCGGAGAAGACGGACCGCATCTACGCGCGCAACCTCGAGGTCCCCGCGGGTGGTGGCGTCGGGACCGCCCGTGCCGCGGCGCGCGCCTACAGCGAGTTCACGACGGGGGGAAAGGCGCTCGGGCTGCGTGAGGAGACGCTCCGGGAGCTCATGGCGCCCCCACGCCCACCCGCGCACGGCTTCCGCGACGCGTGTCTCAAAGTCCCGATCCCCTTCTCGCTGGGCTTCGCCAAGCCGAGCGCGCGAGACCCGTTCGGGCATCCGACGTCGTTCGGCGCCCCCGGCACCGGAGGCTCCTTCGCCTTTGCCGACCCGCACGCGAAGCTCGGGTACGCCTACTTCCCGAACCAGATGGGGATGCACCTCGAGGACCCGAGGGAGCTGGCGCTGCGGACCGCGGTGTACCGATCGATCGGCGAGCAGCGGCCGTCGCGGACACGCACCACACCCCGCGGCATGGGGGTGGGTGACCTCGCGACGAGCCCGTTCTAGATCATCCGGTCGATCCAGGGGTCTCGGGGTCAAGGCATGGCGATGCCCGGCGTGCAGGTGCCCAGGCAGCGACCGTCGGTGCACTGGTTCAGGCACATCGACCGCGAGACCTCGCAGTCGTTGTTCACGCCCGGGCATTGCCCATCGTTCGAGCACCGGCACCGCCCCTCCGGAAGGATGCACGCCCCAGACGGGCACTCGGCGTCGGTCGCGCACCCGGCCTGGCTGCAGGCCTTCGCCATCACCACGCACGCCCCATCCCCCCCACCACGGCAGTCCGCGTCCACGGCGCAGGCGACAGGATCCGCGTTGATCGGACAGTCACTGGAGAGGACGCACCTTCCCTCGTCCCGGCAGGTGTTCGCCGCGCCGCAGTCGGCGTCGTACCGGCACAGGGCGCCACTGGCGTGCACCGCGCAGGTCGCGTCGAAGGAGCGGCCCGCTGCGTCGGTGCTCAGCTCCGAGCCATCCTTGACGCCGTCCTCGCACGAGGGCTGACAGGTCCCACGTGCACAGCTTCCCGAGAGGCAATCGCTGCTGGATGCACAGGCGCTGTTGAAGGGACAGGCGTCGGGGCAGATCCCGCCACAATCGACGCCTGTCTCACCCTCGCCGTGCACGCCGTCGCTGCAGCTGGACTGCACGCAGCGGGCGACCAGCTCCTGGCCGCTCTGTAGCAGCTCGCAGACCCCGGAGCTGCAGGCCCCATGGCTGATCTTCAGCGTCGTTCCGCTGGGACCGATGCTGAACCCTGGCGGCCCGTAGTCGGTGGTCTCGTCGCCTGCGCGCAGCGAGCACGGACGGGTGGCGTTGAGGACCAGGTGTGGCTTGCGGAGCAGCGGCGCCAGGTCGGTCCGGTAGCTGCTGATGCACACCACCTCGTCGTGCTGTCCCTCGGTGATGGTGTCAGCCCGACCGTAGGGTTTGTGGTAGGTCATGACGTTGTCGTCGAGGGGCCAGGTCAGCAGCCCGACTCCGGCCACGTGGGTCACGCTCCCGTTCGCGTTCAGCTGGTAGCAGGCGTTGTGGTCGTACGCCGGCCCGCGATCGGTGTGCATGTCGCAGCAGGCGCTGATGCCTTCCTTCCAGATGACGCACGTGCCCTCGGCGCAGAACGATCCCGAGCCGCAGTCCGAGTTCTGGGTGCACTCCCGCTTGATGCAGAATCCGCCCCCGCAGTAGGTGAGATAAGCGGTGCCCCGACTGCCGGTCACGCCCTGACAGTCGGAGTGCTGGGTGCAGGCCGCACCGAGGTTGTTCCTGGGCCCCTCCTGGAAGCAAGGCGGCGCGTCCCAGGGCGTGTCGCAGACGTGATCCCCGTCGAGCGCGCAGTCCCTCTTCAGGTTCTGGCAGAACCCCTCGGTTTCCCCCGGGGGGATGAGGCAGTTGCCCGGTTCGGCATCGGCCCCGTTGCACTGAAAATCGGCGGTACAGGCGTGGAGGCGATCGAAGACCGGATCGGGAAATGGACGCTGGAACCAGCTGTCCCGGGACTCGGCGGTGTCGGGGGACAGGTTCGCCCGGACGGCGTTGCCATCCTGGGGATGAGCGAGGCCGAGGCCGTGTCCGAACTCGTGGCCGAACGCGCCGGCCCCTCCCCGGAGGAGCAGATAGCGGTACTCCTTGTCGTTCTTGGGGAAGTGACCGGAGAAGTCGATCCCGCCGGTGTCCGAGAGGTAGACGTTGATCTCACCGCTCCGGTAGGCCTGCGGGAACTGAGCGAGCAGGTCCTGGACGGTGTTGGTGGCTCCTGCCTTCCCGATCGGAGCAGGAAGCTCGAGGTAGCTGCGGCAGCGGTCCGTCTGCGGATCGGAGACGAACACGGAATCGGAGGGAACGGTGAGCACGCGGAACTGGTAGTCGAGCTTGATTCCGAAGCGGCCGTAGAACGCCGCCGCGGTACCCATGGTGTCGAAGATGTCCTGATGCAGCTCCTCGAGGGTCTTCGGCCGGTCGGTGAAGAAGGGACAGTTCCCGAGAGCGTCGGTCGCATCGGAGCGGACGATCCAGAACACGACCGGAAAGACCAGCTGTCGGTCGTCGGAGAAGTAGAGGTTCTCGATCTCCTCTCGCCGCAGCCGGGCGAAGAACGGATCGTAGCACCACTCCGGGACCGGACCCTCGGTACCGACGAAGTTCGAGGGGTAGCATGCTCCGATCTGGCCGCTGCTCGGGGGCTGCCCGGTGGCGATGCGACACACGTCGAGACCCATCGCCCAGCAGTCCGAGTTCTCGTTGCAGGTGCCGAAGCCAAAGGCGTAGCCGGAGACGAATCCGAACTCGCTGCCCTTCTCCATCGCTCCCATGCCGGCCTGCAGCCCGAGATCCGCGACGAAGGCGCGGTTCTTTGCCGCGTGGCAATCCTCCTCGTCCGGTCCGCACTCGCTGAAGCAGCCTTCGAACTGCACCCCGGCGGCGATCAGCCGGTCGACCGACAGAGGAGAATCGATCACCACCGTCTCGGCGTGGCCGCAGATCACCTTCTCTCCTCGAGCGATGTCCTCCGGTGGAAGCAGGATGACGGTGGTTCCCGCAGCGCGGAACGTGTCCCGGCCCGGGCCACCCCGCATCACCGTGACCCCGGCCTTGGCGATGAGCTCGTCGTCGCCGGGTCCCCCCGAGAGATGGCTGCGGACCCGGTGACCGGAGGTCCGATCCGGGCCGTCGGTTCCCTCGACGCAGGCGTCCTGGAACGGCGCATCGAAGAGTAGCCCTCCCGCAGTCGTGGGCGCATGCACCGTCTTCCGACCCGAGGCGTCGGGGAACCGCTGGAGGACGGTGCGGTCGCGTTGTTCCATCGAGCCGAGCGCCAGATCGATCGCGTGGTCGCACGCGGCCACCTGCTGGAAGACCGCCGCGTTGCTGATCCGCAGGCCCGCCGCGGCCTGGGTCAGGTCCGCAGCGAGCGCGAAGCTCGGCTGCTCGGGCGTCCCCGGCGAGGTCTGGTTGAGGAAGATCGACGCCCCTCCGCTCCGAGAGCTGACCAGGAGGTCGAGCCGGCCATCCCGATCGAAGTCCACCAGGACCTCGTCGTCGACCTCCGGGATCGTCGGCACGAGCCCGACCCCGGCTCCATCCACCACGGTGAACTTTCCGGCACGGTCCTGGAGAAGGATTGCCAGCTGGCGCGGCCCGGTCTTCACCACGAGGTCGAGCAGCGAGTCTCCGTTGACGTCTCCGACCGCCACCGTCACCCCACCCGAGAACCCGGGAAAGGAAGGCGCCCCGGAAACGGCGACGTACTTCTGCGTGAGCTCGTCGAAGAGGAACAGCGGCTGCGCGGCACCGCCCACGTACAGCAGGATCCGTCGAAGGGGATCGCGGCTCACCAGCACCCCGAGCTGCTCCGCCGGGCCAGTCAGCGGAAGCGCGTCCTGGTCGAGCAAGGTGAACGCAGCGGCAGTCCGGCTCAGATCGTTCCGGAACACCCAGGAGCTGCGTTCCTGGCCGCGATTGACGACGACGAGGTCGAGGTCACCGTCCCCGTCCTGGTCCAGGAGGTATGGCGTCAGCTGCGAGCCGTCGACAGCGAGCGCGGAGGCCTCGCGGCGGCAATCGAAGCGCGGTGAACCACTGTCGCGGAGACAGTTGAAGAGGACGCGGCAGGTGCCGCGGGAGGTCCCCGGTTCGGCGGTGCAGAGGACGAGGTCCAGGTCGCCGTCTCCGTCGAGGTCGCCGGAGGCGACCCTCCGACCGCTGGCGCTGGTGGGAAGGGCGAGGCTCGAGGTCACGTCGACGAGCGCCACCCCGGTGCCCCGCTGCTGCACCCGGATCGGTCCCTCGGCGAAGTCCCCCACCGACACCACGTCCCCGTCACCGTCTCCGTCGTAGTCGGCGAGCAGGACCTGCTCGAGCGCTCCCGTCGGCACCCGGGGCCTCTCCTGCTTGTCCGACTTCTTCGACGTACACGCGCCCAGCGTCCAGGCGAGGAGCGCGAGCACCGCCACGACGGGAAATCCTCGACGCGTCATGGCTCCTCCTCGGGTCGGGCTCTCGGCTGCCGCTATCACCGTCCATGCAACCGGACAGCAGGAAGACGCCGCGCCCGTCCAGCAGCCCACAGCGAGGGCACGCTTGCTCGCCTGCTTGCTTGTCTTGCCGCGGCCGCCAGGCCCTCGGGTACGCCATCGAGTACCTCCTGACCGGCGACCCGGAGAAGCTCCCCCTCGCGCGCGCCGGCAACCGGTGGATCCTTGATGACGCCTGGGACACCACCGTGGGTGGCTGCTTCGCCGACCTCGATGCCGAGGGCACCCATGCTGCTCGCCCAGCGAGTCCGGACGCAGCGAGCAGATCGCGACCGGGTGCTCGCCGCCTGCGCACCCTCGCGGTGGCGCGCTGGTGCTCTTCCTCCTCGGCCACTACCTGGCGGAACTCGGGCTCCGCTCTATTTCGCGTTCCACGCGGCGGAGATGGAGGCCCGGGCGCGGGCCTCCACCCCGTACACCTTCCAGGGCAAGGTCGACGGCTGGGAAGATCTGGGCGAGATCCCCGAGAGCGGCGGGCTGCACAAGGTCCGGGTCAGCTTCTCCGAGCTGCGGTGAAGGGCGCGCCCAGCCCGGGGCGCCCAGCCATCGAGCACGACCTCCAGGTGGAGTGAGCAGCCGCTCAGCGGACGAACTCGCGGATCGACCGCGCGAAGAGATCTGGCTGGTCGACGAAGGTCATGTGCCCGGAGCTCTGAAGCACGATCAGCTTCGATCCCGCGATCTTCGCGTTCATCTCGCGGGACATCGCCGGGTCGGACTGATCGTGGTCGCCGACCAGGATCAGCGTTGGCACCTTGATCTCCGGAAGCCGCTCCACCCACTCGACCTCCTTCAGGTTGCCGTCGACGACGAACTCGCCGTGCGAGCCCCACATCTGGCGATAGAGCTCCCAGGAGTTCTTGGTGTTCCCCTCGAGCGGGTCGTAGTTGGGATCGGGGCGCGCTCCGTAGAGAGCCGGGAAGTACGCCACTCCCCAGGCGAGCTTCGCGTACTCATCCGTGTACCGGCCGTGCTCCCAGATCTCGCCCTTGCCGAACAGACCCGCCTTCTCCAGCGCCTCGAGTCGTGCGCGGCGGTCCGAGGGCATCGCCCGCTTCATCCGGGCCAGGGCCTCGTTGAGCTGTCGGGTGCTGGAGAACGTGCTGGCCAGGATCAGATGGCTCAGGTTCGCCTGGTACTTGAAGGCGTAGGCCTGTACCACCACGCCGCCGTAGGAGTGGCCGAGCAGCGCGATCTTCCCGAGCTGCAGGGCCGTCCGCACCGCCTCCACATCGTCGGCCATCTTCTCCACGGTGTACTGCTTCGTGTCCTCCAGCCGTGGCGATCGCCCCGAGCCGCGCTCGTCGATGAAGATCAGGCGGTAGCTCGAGGCGAGCTGGTACAGGTTCGGCAGCAGGTAGTCGTGCGAGGCGCCCGGACCGCCGTGCACGATCACCAGCGGTGGGCCGTGCCCGACCGACTTGACGTAGATGAGCACGCCCGCGTTGTCGACGAGGGCCTCCTCGATGGGCATGACCGAGGGCCGGACCGACGAGGCCGGAGTGGCACAGGCAGTCAGCACCGCCCCCAGCGTGAGGGCGATCAGCTTCCGCGGGCGAGGAGTCATGGGGACGAGGCTACTCTCGACGCAGCCAGCGGGTGAGCCGGAATGCGCTGGGAGATTCTCTCCGAACAGGAGGTGGTGCGGTGCTGGCCTTCGTCATCGGGGCCCTGGTGCCGGGAGCGTTCGCTCCGGGGAAGACGGCCGGGTTCGCCTCGCGCGCTGCTGCGCTGCGCCGGCTGGTCGAGGCGCTTCTTGCCCGGGCGGAATCACGCCCGGGCTCGGGCCCCTGTGTCGGCGGCGCGTCATGGTCGTCGTCTCTCCGTACCCTCGAGGTCTCGCCAGCGGCACGTGCTGCAACGCAGTTCGCCGCAACGTGCGACATGTCGATCCTGATTTGAACGTCGATGCGCACACTTCCTCCGACCGTCTCGCTCCGGCGGCAGACGTGGTCGTTCCGACCACCCCGCGTGCTCGCCTCGCCCCACGGTACAATTTCAGGGATGAGTGCTCCGTTTCGGTCCGGCGATCTCAAGGATGCCCGCCTCGTCGACGTGTTCGACGCCTGCTGTCGCGGAGGACAGGCCACCGTGGTCCGAGTCTTCCTCGGTCCGCCCGGCGCCATCGACATGCAAGGCGCGGTCTTCTTCGAGGATGGCGAGATCACCGACGCGCATCTCGAGGACACCGAAGGCCTCGAGGCGCTGCGGAGGATCTTGGGCCACCTCCAGGGCCGGTACGAGGTGGAGGTCGGCCCGCGCAGCGTTCGCCGCACCATCGATCAGCCCTGGCCATCTCTCGCCGCCTCGCTCGGGATCACGCCTGCGAAGGCGGTTCCGCCCACGCTCCGTGCCGTCGAGGCCCTCCGCACGCCTCCCCCCGCCCCTCAGGTGTCTGCGCCACGAGCGGTGCCGCCCCCGGCACCCCAGAGCGGCGAGCGCCCCGCGGTCGCCCGTCCGGTGTCGCCGATCCAGCCGCCGGCCCCGCCGCGGGGACCGGCGACCGCAGCCGCGACGGCGCGGCGTCCCGACAGCGCCGAGTTCCCGGTGAGCGCCACCGCGACTCCCGGTCCACGCCCGAGCCATCCCTTGGGGCCGCGGGCGCGGCCCCCGACCGGGCCCCACGCGACCGGTGAGGGCCCGGGGCGCCACACCGCTCCCTTCTCCAGCATCCGACACGATGGCAAGCCAAGCCCGGCGATGCGCACCGGACTTCTGGTGCTGCTAGCGATCGTGGTCGGAGGCGGGCTCGCCGCGGCCGCGAGCAAGCTCGGGCTGATCCAGCGATTCCGCGCCTCCGACGCAGCGCCTGTCGTGGCGCCGACGTCTGCCGCGGCTCCGGCGCGTTCCTCTGCGGCTCCGATCGTCGGCGGCGTCACGGAGACCGAGGTCATCCTGGGGATGGCTTCCCCGCTCACCGGCGCCTCGAAGGAGCTCGGCCGGCAGATGAAGATCGGCGTCGAGCTCGCGTTCGAGCAGGCCAACGCGGCCGGTGGAGTGAACGGCCGGAAGGTGAAGCTGCTGGCGCTGGACGACGGCTACGAGCCCACCCGGACGCAGGAGGTCATGCGCGAGCTGGCGGAGCAGCGCGGGGTGTTCGGCTTCGTGGGAAACGTCGGCACCCCGACCGCCGCAGTGGCGGTGCCCTACGCGCTCGAGCGGAAGATGCTGTTCTTCGGGCCCTTCACCGGAGCGTCGCTCCTGCGCAAGGACCCGCCCGACCGGTACGTCTTCAACTACCGGGCGAGCTACGTCGAGGAGACCGCGGCCACCGTGCGTTACCTGGTCGAGACCCGCCGGATACGCCCCGAGCACATCGCGGTCTTCGCGCAGGACGACGCCTTCGGCGAGGCCGGGTTCCAGGGCGTGGCCAAGGCCATGCGGCACTACAAGCGGGCCGCGGGCTCCATCCTGCGGGTGAGCTACAAGCGCAACACCGCGGACGTCGTCGACGCGGTGGACCGTATCCTCGAGGAGAAGAACAAGGTCGAGGCCGTGGTGATGGTGGCCACCTACCGCCCGGCGGCCCGCTTCATCGAGAAGGTCCGCGACCAGCGGCCGGGGATGATCTTCAGCAACGTCTCCTTCGTGGGAAGCCAGGCGCTCGCCGAGGAGCTGGTCCAGCTCGGGCCCCGCTATCCCCAGGGGGTCATCGTGACTCAGGTCGTGCCTCTTCCTACCGGTCAGAGCACGGTCGGGATCCGCTACCGGGAGGCGCTCGGCAAGTACGCTCCGGGAGAGAAGCCGGACTTCGTGTCGCTGGAGGGCTATGTCTCCGGCAATCTGCTCGTCGAGGGCCTGCGGCGAACAGGGAAGAACCTCTCCACCGAGGAGCTGGTGAACGCGCTGGAGACGATCCACGGCCTGGACGTCGGGCTGGGAGTGCCGCTGAGCTTCGGGATGTCCGAGCACCAGGCGTCCCACAAGGTCTGGGGCACGGTGCTCGACGCAGGGGGCATCTTCCAGTCCCTCGATCTGGAGTGACGGCGCGCCTTCTCCTCAGCGAGGACCGAACGGAGCTCCGGCATCGAAGCGGACCCTCGCCGGGAGCTGATAGAGCTGCTGCTTCGCGCCCGAGGCATCCACCCAGGGCCAGGTGAGGCCGTCGAAGAACGCCGGCTTCCGGGTGAGGTAGAGGGAGGTGGGCAACGTTCGTTCGGCGAAGGCCGGATCCCACTTCACCGAGCTGGTCAGGTAGTCGTAGTTGCCGTGGCGGACGGTGGTCGCCGCCACCCGCGCATCCACGGGGTAGGGAGGCCAGTCGTCCCAGCCCAGCTTGAAGATCGCGGCGGTGGTGAGCGCGCCCGACTCGTAGACCCAGCCCTCCATCCGCCCGGGGACTCCGAGCACGTTTCCGATGAAGCTGTGCCAGTAGGAGTAATAGCTCGCTCCGGCGGCACGGTGAGGGCCGTGGTCTCTCGAGGAATCGTCGAAGCTCTTGCGGAAGCCCCGCAGATGGTTGCGAAACACCGTGTGGTAGACGGCATTGCCGTGCGTCTTGTCCGAGTCCCAGTTGAACCCGTCGTTTCCCTCGAACAGGACGTGGTGCGAGCCGACCATGTGTGAGGCGTTCAGGCCCACCTCGATCCAGGTGGCGTTGGTGTTGATGTAGCCGTCGTCGACGTAGTTGTAGCCGAACACCGAACCGGCACCGGCAGCGCGAGCCACCATCACCTTGTTCGCCTTCACGATGATCGAGTTCTCCACCAGCGACTCCGAGCTGCCGCGGGAGAGGCTGATCGCGTAGCCCGCTCCACCAGGCTGGGCCCAGGCGGCATCGTGGACGTAGGAGTCTCGGATCTCGATGCGGAAGGAGCTGTCGATCGCGACTCCCTCGTCGTGCCAGACGGTGCTCTCCACCCGGCTGGCCCAGCAGCTGGCGGCCCACTGGAACCGGAGGTTGCCCTGGTCGCCTCCGATCAGCGTCAGATCCTCGATCCCGGCGTTTTCGGTGAACGGCTGGGTGAAGCCGGCGATCTGGGCGGTGTGCGAGGTGCGGTAGGCGATGTGAACGGGCGTGGTGAAGACGATGGTGTTCCCGTCCAGGCGCTCGATCTGCTTGATCTCGGCAGTGGGCCGGTCCTCCCTCGAGAACCAGCTCAGCGCATCCGGGAAGGGATCGTCCGTCACCTCCTGCTTGGGGATGTGGCGCTGCCAGACCACCCGGAGGTCGGGCGAGGCCCAGATCTGACCGCGACCGGCCGGATCCTTCTGCCAGATGGCGCCCGACAGCTCGTCGAGGACCACCAACTGCCCGGCCCTGAACCCCGCCGGGCTGCGCACCACGATCTCCCTGGCTCCCTTGACCGCATCGGTCGCCAGATCTGCGGTCGGGGCCTCGCCCTCCTTCTTCATCCGCGACGGCCCGATGACCACCAGCGGGGATGGCTTGGGTCCGGTGGCTTCCTGGTCGGGTCTTGCTCCATCTCTCTTCTGGAGCGTGGTCTGCCCCGGTCCGGCGCCACGCAGGGTGATGCCCTTGTGAAGGAGGAGGAAGCGCCCACCATCGATGGTGAACTTGCCCCGGGAGAGCAGCACCACTTCACCCGGTGAGCAGGCGTCGATCGCCTCCTGGATCGCGGCGGTGGCGTCCCTGGCTCCGTTGCCGTGGGCCGAGGCGTCGATCGTCCGACAGGTCTTGCTCCTCACCGGGATTCCACCGATCACTCCGGGCCGCCAGACGGTGCGCCGGTCGTCATCGAGGGCGCTCAGCGCCTTCACCGTCACGGTCGACGTGACGCCCGCGCCCGGACCGAGGACGGCGGTCACGTGGTAGGTCCCCTCGATCCTCGGCGCGGTGTACCTCCCATCGGAGTCGACCGTGCCTCCGGCCCCGCCCTCCCGAACCGACCAGCGGATCCCCAGCGCCTGCCCGCTGCGCGCAGGCTTCCCGCCCACCAGGGGGGTGAAGACGAAGGTGCCGCGCGGCTCGAGCACGACCGAAGGCATGTCGATGGCGATCCGGGGTTGTGCAACTCCAGCATCCGGGCGGCTCGCGCTGGCCTGGGCCGCTGCGGCAGTGCCCGAGGGAGCGCCGAGCAGCGGCGGCCCGACCAGGAAGGGAACGAGCAAGACGATCACGGGCCAGCGGGCTGGACGACGGGCCATGGGTCCACGCCGCTCGAGGCGGGTGCGGCTCGCCTCTTACCGCGCCGGAGAATCCCTCGCATCTCTCCGCCGGTCCGGCCCCTCCCGCGGACGAAGGGTCGGGACGGCTCGGACGATCGGCCGGTGGACGAGCGAGACGTCGCGGTGCGTGGAAGTCGGCCTGGACCCCATTCGACAAAGCCCGCCGGTGAGGCGTCGGTCCGTCAGTTCCGCGTGGGGAAGATTCCGCCCAGACAGATGACGTAGTTCACGCCCGCCGGCTCGAGGCCGCGCATGTCGGGGAGCGCGAAGGTCGTGGTCCCGTTGCCCCCGTACCTCGTTCCCAGCAGCGAGAACAGCGCCGTGTTCTGGGAGATGGAGAGCACCTGGCCGTGAGCGAAGACGGTTCCCCTCGGCGGGAAGCTGCCGGCGAAGAGGAACACCTGTCCGATGTACCCGTCGGTGAAGCAGCCCGTGCCCGACGGAGTGTCGCTGATTCCTCCGTCGCCGAATCTGCCGATGAAGGCGGTGACGCTCGGATCGACGCTCCCCGGCGGACCCGGCGGTCCCGCTGGCCCGGGCGGCCCCGCGACGCCGGCAGGGCCCGCCGGACCTGCCGGCCCCTGATCTCCCTTCGGACCCTGTTCCCCCGTGGAGGAGCAACCGAGGGTCAGCGCCGTCAGGAGCGAGAGCGAGACGAGTGCGCGCATGCGCGGAGCCTATCGAACCCGGTCCTTCACGGACTCCGGGAAATCAGCGTTCAGCGCCGGCCACCCACCTCGTCGAGATGTCGGAGGAGGTCGCGGGGGTCCTCGAACACTCGATACGCCCCCGCCCGCTCGAGCTCGTCCAGCCCGTAGCCGCCCGAGAGCAGACCGATGCCGAGCGCCCGGGCCCGGCGCGCCGCGAGCATGTCCCACACCGCGTCTCCGACGACGGTGGTGTCCTCGGCGTTCACGCCCAGCCGCTCGGCCGCGGCGAGGAACAGGTCGGGGTCGGGCTTGGCGTGCCTCACCTGGTCCCGGGTGACGACCGGAACACGGTCGAGGTCCAGCTGCAGCTTGCTCAGGACCGGACCCGCCTGCGCGAGACGGCCGCTGGTGGCGATGGCCCAGGGAATCTCCGCCTCGGTCAGCGACTCCAGCAGCTCCCGTGCCCCCGGCAGTGGACGGATGTCGCCGACGCGTCTCCGGAATGCCTCGGCGTGACCTCGCTGGATCCGCTCGATCCGCTCCGGCTCGAGCGCGAGGCCCGTCTCGCGGAGCAGCAAGTTGGTGAACAGGCCTCCGCTCATCCCCACCTTCCGGTGAATCCGCCACACGGAGAGGTCGATTCCCTCGGCGTCCAGCGCCTCGTGCCAGGCGAGCACGTGCTGGTACACGCTGTCGACCAGGGTCCCGTCGAGGTCGAAGAGAAAGGCAGTGCTCGAATCCCGCATCCGTCACCCCGTCGTCCGTCGAGCCATCGCTCACGACGTACCGTTGCACCAGGGGATGGACCGGTGACCGCCCCGGCCCGTTGTTCACGAGTGAATGTCCGGAACCGGAGGCGTCTTCAGGAAACCCCGTCGCGCGAGCCGAGCCGGCATCAGGAGCGCATGCGCGCGTACGAGCTCCGCCCCCGGCCCGAATTCGAGTCCCTCACCCGCGTGGAGCGTCCCTCGCCCCCGCTCGGGCCCGCCGAGGTCCGGGTCCGCGTGCGGGCGGTCTCGCTCAACTACCGGGACCTGAGGGTCGCCTGGAACGCGGTGAAGCGGTCGGCACCGGTCATCCCCCTCTCCGACGGAGCCGGAGAGGTCATCGAGATCGGCAGGGAGGTGAGCCGGTGGAAGGTGGGCGATCGGGTGATTGCCAGCTTCTTCCCCACCTGGATGTCCGGACCGCTCTCCGACTTCCATCACGCCAATGCGCTCGGCGGAGGGCGGGACGGGATGCTCGCCGAGGAGGCGGTCCTGCCCGAGACAGCCTGGGTCCGCCTGCCCGACGACCTGAGCTTCGAGGAGGGCGCGACCCTCCCCTGCGCCGGCCTCACCGCCTGGAACGCGCTCTTCGAGTCGGGCTCTCTCGTACCGGGAGAGACGGTCCTCCTCCAGGGCACGGGAGGGGTCTCGGTGTTCGCGCTCCAGCTGGCCAAGGCTGCCGGTGCGCGGGCGATCGTCACCTCGAGCTCGGAGCAGAAGCGGCGGCGGGCACAGGAGCTCGGGGCCGAGCACGTCATCGACTACCGGACCGAGCCGAGCTGGGGGATAGCAGCCAAGGCATGGACCGGCGAACGGGGCGTGGATCTGGTGGTGGAGGTCGGCGGACCCGGAACGTTCGATCAGTCCACGGCCGCGCTCCGGTACGGAGGAACGATGAGCATCCTCGGCGTGCTGACCGGGACCAGCGGCCCGGTGAACACCTACGCCATCTTCCACCACGCCCTCCGCATCGTGGGGGTCTACGTCGGCTCGGTGGAGATGCTGGAGCGGTTCGTGCGCGCGCTGACCAGCAGCAAGATCCGGCCGGTCATCGATCGGGTGTTCGACTTCGAGGAGGTCCCGGCGGCCTACCGCCACCTCGCCTCCGGCGCGCACTTCGGGAAGGTGGTCGTCCGCCTCTAGCGCCGCGTCAGTCGCGGACGTGCACCAGCGGCAGGGCGATCCGCACCCGGTACCCGGGACCGATGCCGGACTCCACCCGGAGCAGCCCCCCGGCCTCCCGCACCAGTCTCTCGCAGGTCCCGAGATCCCCCTGCGGTAGCGGGCAGTGATCCGTCCGGGTGATGACCATCTCCAGCACCGAGACCTCCCGGGTCATCGAGACGAGCAGATCCCCCAGCCGCGCGTGGGCCAGTCCCGGTCCACGCGCAATCTCGAGCAGCACCCGGGCCAGCGCGTGGCGCAGCCGCGGCTCGTCGGCCTGGACCAGCGTCGCCGGCAGGATGTCGGTGCGGACCCCGCAGGAACGCTTCACCTGGGAGCTGACCAGCCGGAGCGCGCTCCGCATGCACTCGCCGGGGTCGACCGGTCCCGGCGAGTAGGGCACCGGCCGCAGGAACTCGCGGAGGTCGTGAATCGGCAGGTGTGCCCGGCGCGCGAGGAGCATCGCCGAGGCGAGCACGCGCCCGCATTCCTCCAGCTCCAGCGCCGGATCGGTGTCGGCCAGCGCCCCCACCTCGTCGGCGACGACCCCGATCAGGCCGAGAAGCTGCTCCAGCGGAGCCTCGATCTCCTCGGCGAGTGCCGAGGCCAGCGCGCCGGCGAGCCGCTCGCGCTCGGCCGCGTCGTCGATCGACAGGTCCCGGGCCCCGGTCCAGTCCTGGGTGATGTGACCGAAGTACTGCGTCGAATCCTTGCCACCGGGCAAGGGGAGGACCCGGCTGGTGAAGGTCCGCAGCCCGTGGTCAGTCGAGAGCTGCCAGCGCACGTCCAGTGGCTTTCTCAGCTCCTGAACGGCGTCCAGCCCCATCAGCCATGCCTGGACGAGGCCCGGGGGAATCCCGAGCTCCAGCGCCGTCCGGCCGCAGACCTCGGAAGGTGTCTTGCCCAGCTGGGCCGCGCTCGCGGCGTTGACTTCGTGGAAACGCGCATCCGCTCCCTTCCGGGCGAGGACTCCCATCGGCAGGGGGGCATGGCTGAAGAACGTTTCCCAGGGGATGGGAAGGACGGACGACGACGGCGAATCGGGCATCGAGGGGGGGAGCACGATCCGGCGTCGGCTCAGGTCCAGGGTCGAGAAGGAGCGCGGTCGAGTAGCTGCTCCGTCCCCCGGCCGTCGAGCCAGGGCATTAGCGCGCCTCATCCTTTCCATCGCCCGGTCGCGCATGACCGTGCTCTATCGTCGAGCTGCTTGCCTTCCGCGTCCGCGCACGCCGCATTCTCCCCCGCCCCTCGCGGGGCGCTCGCGACAGCCAGCCTTGCCTACGCAGCGGCTCTCGCGGTCGCGCTCACCACCGGATGGGTGCTCCGCGGCCGCGGCCCCATCCAGGTCACCGCGCTCGCCGACGTCGCGGCCACCCTGGTCGTCTTCGCCTTCAGCGTGAGGCACGACAACTCGAGCCTCTACGATCCGTACTGGAGCCTCGCGCCTCTGCCCATCGTCCTCTTCTGGGCGGGCCGCGCGCCCGCGGGGCCCGACCTGCGTGCAGGCCTCGTGGTTCCCCTCGTCGCGGTCTGGGGTCTCCGGCTCACCGCGAACTGGGTGGCGCGCTGGCGCGGGCTCGGAGACGAGGACTTTCGCTACGCGGAGATCCGGGCCCGGACGGGGCGGCTCTACTGGCCGGCGAGCCTCCTCGGAATCCACCTTTTGCCCACGGTCTGGGTTTTCCTCGGGCTCCTCCCGACCTGGCCCGCGCTCGCCGGCACCGGGCACCCACTCCGGACGCTGGACATCCTCGCCATGGCGGTGACCGCGGCCGGTGTCGTCCTCGAGGCGGTCGCGGACCTGCAGCTGCGCCGCTTCCTCCGCTCGCGGCGACACCCGGGCGCGGTGCTCGACACCGGGCTCTGGCGCCTCTCGCGGCACCCGAACTACCTCGGGGAGGTCACCTTCTGGTGGGGCCTCTGGCTCTTCGGTCTCGCGGCCGACCCCCGCTGGGCCGCCG
>Ga0207679_10000241_pt1 | contig 41728 bp, 45 predicted proteins | sample KBSC73metaG_FD_184320 | JGI IMG/M metagenome (GOLD analysis project Ga0207679, IMG submission 184320) | Corn rhizosphere microbial communities from Kellogg Biological Station, Michigan, USA - KBS C7-3 metaG (SPAdes) (version 2) | ecosystem: Host-associated > Plants > Roots > Rhizosphere > Soil ... | reverse complement strand
TGTAACTGGTTGTGTTGGTCGCGAGCCCCTGATGCCACTGCTAGCATCGTGATCATGCTGGCCCGCCTGCAACGTTTTGTGACCTTCTGCCTCGTCGCGTTCGCGGCTGCCTGGGCGAGTCTGGCGGTGGCCTTTGGGCACCCGATCGCGGCTGCAGGCGGCGTGCTGTTGATCGTGTTCGGCTATCTGGCGTTCATGGGGCTGGAGTTCGTGGTGGTTGCATGGCAGCACAAGGACGATCCGACCCCCCGCGCGACCGCCGGCCAATTGTTTCGGGCATGGTGGGGCGAGGTGACCACGTCGCCACGGGTTTTTTGCTGGTCGCAGCCATTTCGATCCAACGCCTGGCCCGATCACCTGCCGCAACGTGTTTCGTGCCGCGGTGTCGTGCTGGTGCACGGCTTCGTCTGCAACCGCGGCTTCTGGAATGCCTGGCTGCCGCGACTCAAGGCCTGTGGCGTACCGTATGTGGCGGTGAATCTCGAACCGGTGTTCGGCGGGATCCGTGACTATGCGCTCGCCGTGGGTGCTGCGGTGTCCCGCATCCAAGCGGCCACCGGTCAAGCGCCCGTGGTGGTGGCTCACAGCATGGGAGGGCTTGCGGTGCGCGCCTGGCTGGCCATGGAGGGCGGTGATGTGCACCGCGTGATCACGATCGGCTCGCCGCACCATGGCACCTGGGCCGCGCGGTTCAGCCTGTCGCCGAATGCGCGTGACATGCGGCGCCAGAGCGAGCTGCTGGCATTCCTTGAATCGAGGGAAGCCCCGGAGACGCGGGCCCGCTTCACCTGCTTCTACAGCCATTGCGACAACATCGTGTTTCCGCCGTCGACTGCGACGCTGGAGGGTGCCGACAACCGGCACGTGGAAGGTGTGGCGCATGTGCAGCTTGTGGATCAGCCGGTGGTGTTCGATGAAGTCCTGCGCTGGGTGACGCCGAGTTCGGGGCCTGAGCAGGGGGCTGGGTTCACATCGAGCAGTGTCGGCGAACCATCAGCGGCCAGACAATCACACTGAAGGGGGGCGTTGCCGGATTCGAGACGGTTCACGCGTCTACCTTGTGAACAAATTGCAGCGCCGCATCGTGCGAGAGGTTCAGCAAGCGGGCCAGGTCGGCAATGTCGTCGGGAATGGCCGCGTTGTCCCACCCCTCGGCACTGTGGCGGGCCAGGCGGATCGCCAGCACGACGTTCTGGACGGTCGGATGCTCAGCCTGCTTGTCGTCCGTGATGCGGATCAACAGGTCGGGCAGACGCCAAGCCTTCATGAGGGCATGTTGCAGGTCGCCCAGTTCGATGTTGAGCACGGCCCGCTGTGCGGTGGCGGAGCGCAAGGACGGCGAAGCCTGCTGTGCCGCACGAATGCGCAGAGCCAGATGGGGGGCATGGCACCACAGCAGCATCTCGGCGAAGTCGTGCAGCAGGGCGGCCTCGTGAATGACGGCCGCATCGAGGTCCATGCGGTGCACGGCGAAGGCAAATGCGAAGCGGGCGGCACGGTGCGCCCGGCGCAGCACGTTTTGCAGGCCTTCCAACGCCGCTGGAATGGATGCGAGTCGGTCCTCCACTGCGGGTTGCGGTCCGAACGCGGCAAAGAAGGGGGAGATGCCCATCATGACCACCGCAGCGGTCACCGTCTCCACATCGGTCACACGTCGCTCGGGGCGGTGCGTGGCCGCATGTGCCAGGATCTTGAGCGTCATGAGTGGGTCGTCGGCCACCATTTCGCCGACCAGGTTGGCATCGACCTGATCCTCGTTTGAGCGCATGGCTTCCAGTGCATCGGTGGAACTGCCGAGCACCGGGATCTCGGCCTGCCGGAACCAGGTGGTCCAGGTGTCGAGGTCCGGCAGCGGCGTGTCCAGCGGCACGAAAGTGTTCACGATTTCCTCACGGACAGGGTCGTCCGGTTGGATATCGGCAAGACGGAGACCGGCCTGAAGGACGAGCCCTTCAGTGTTTACCCAGGGCGGCTTTCACCTCCAGGCCGACCTTGCGGTTGACGAACTGGAGGGTGGCCACCTTCGACAGGTCGACCTCACCCGGCTTATACAGGCCCGCCTTGACCATCTGCGCATGGAAATCGCGAATGCGAGACAGGTTCATCGCGCCGATGCCCTGTTCCAGTGCCTCGCCTGAGTCCACGATGCCTTGTTCTTTCATCAATGCCACCGAGGTTTCGATTTCCTCGAGCGTCATCTCAGGATTGTCCTTGAGCATCAGTGCGTTGGCGGCACGGCGGTCGCCATACAGGTATTTGACCCAACCGATCGCGGAGGCGTCGACGAAGCGGCGCACCAGGTCGGGCTTGTTGCGGACCGTGTCGGTGCGGGTTTCGATGACGGTGGAATACGTGCTGAAGCCATGGTCGGCCAGGAGGTGCACCACCGGCTTGAACTTGCCCTGGTTCTGCACGTAGATGGGTTCTGCGACCGAGTAGCCTTGCTGGATGGCCTTCGGGTTCGCCAGGAACGGACCCAGGTTGTAGTTGTAGGGCTTGAGCGCTTCATCGCGAAAACCGTGTGCGACTTTGAGCCACTGCCACCAGCTGAATTGCCCGTCCTTCGCGATGAGGGCCACTGGGGCGTTCTTCAGCGAAGCAAAGGTGTCATAGCCCTGGCCAGGATGGGCGATGAGCGCCTGCGGATCCTTCTGGAACATCGCGGCCACCACCACGGTGGGAACGCCGTTCTTGACGTTGTCGAAGCTGTGCAGCAGGTTGCCTGTCATCAGGAAGTCGATGCGGCCGGCAGGCAGCAGCGGCCGGTTGTTCACTTGCGGTCCGCCGGGAATCAGCTTGACGTCCAAGCCGTACTGCCGATACGTGCCGTCGGCGATGGCCTGATAGAAGCCGCCGTGCGCGGCCTGGGCCTTCCAATTGGTGGCGAATGTGACCTGGTCGTTGGCGTGCGCCACGCCGGCGAACAGGATCAGCGCGGCAAGCGTTGGGCGGGACAGGATCGTCATGGGAGGCTCCGAAGGGTCAGGGGGCGGACCGGGGCATTTCCGATGCGTGCCACGGGCCCAGCAGGGCGCGGGCCAGCCGATCGAACAGCCAGAAGATCGCCACGCCAGTGAACACCAGCAGCACCAGGGCTGCGAACATTTTGGGAGTTTCCGTGCGGAAGCTCGCTTCGAGGATGCGTGACGCGAGCCCGGTTTCGCGCCCGGCGGCACCGGCGACCATTTCTGCCGTGACCGCGCCGATCAGGCTCAGGCCGCCGGAGATTTTGAGCCCGGCGACGAAGTACGGCAAGGCAGTGGGCACGAGGAGCAGTCGCAGGCGCTGCCACGGCGTGGCCCGGTAGAGGCGAAACAGGTCACGGTGCCCGGCATCGGCGGCTCTCAGGCCGATGACAGTGTTGGAGAGAATCGGAAAAAACGCCGCGACCCAGGTGCAGAGCAGCAATGCCGCCGTGGTGCTCTCCACGTAAATGAGAATCAGCGGCGCCACTGCGACGACGGGCGTGACCTGGAGCACCACGGCGATCGGCAGGAACGCCCGCTCGAGCGGGCGCGACAGGGCGAACACGGACGCAAGCAGCACGCCGCCTGCGACTGCGAGGATGAGGGCGCCGAATGTGACTTTCAGCGTGAACCACCAACTGCCTGCGAGCGATCCGGCATGGGCCCAGAGCGTCTGTGCAACGAGGGAAGGCGCGGGCAGGGCGTAATGAGGAATGTCGGCCAGTCGCACGAGCAGTTCCCAGCCAACGACGAAGCCGGCCAGCGCTGCGCCGGGCAGCAGTCGGTCAATCATTTTGCGGCCGGTCATGCCGGGCTGCCTGACATGGCGGCTTCCAGGGATGCCGACAGGCGTCGGCACACATCCGCGTACCTGGCCGAAGTCCTGAACCCCGGCGCACGAGGGTACGGCTCGTCGATGCTGACGCTGTCGATCACTCGCCCCGGACGTGCCCCCATCACGATCACTCGTTGGCTCAGGAACACGGCTTCGAACACGCTGTGGGTCACGAACATCACGGCCATCGGGGCAGCGTGCCAGCCCGACAGCAGGTCGGCGTTGAGCCGTTGGCGGGTGATCTCGTCGAGGGCGGCGAACGGTTCGTCCATCAACAGAACGTCGGGGTCGGTGACCCTTGCGCGCGCGATGGCGGTGCGCATTTTCATGCCGCCTGACAACGCGGCCGGTCGGGCGTGGGCGAAGTCGGTCAAGCCCATCTGCCCGAGCAAGGCCTCGATGCGGGGAGCGGCCGCCTGGCGTGACACGCCCGCCAGTCGCAGTGGCAGCCACACGTTGTCGAACACGTCGGCCCAAGGCAGCAGGGTGGCCTCCTGGAAGACGAATGCGGTCCTGGCGCGATTGGAGGTGCGCCATGCCGGCGCATCGACGCGACCGGTCGTCGGCGTCTCAAGACCGGCCACGAGGCGCAGCACAGTGCTCTTTCCGCATCCTGAAGGGCCGAGCAGGGACACGAATTCGCCTGGCGCGACGGTGAGCGAGACCGACTGCAACGCGCGGGTGCCGGAGGAAAAGGTCTTGTCGACGGCTGTCAGCGAAATCACGGCATCGGGCATGGCGCGAGTGTGCCGCAAGCTGGTTCGGTTCCTTCGTGCGGGACGAGTTGTAACGACTTCTGCCAAGAACGGCGCCATGGACGCTTGGTCGCCTGAACTGGTTGCAATTGCAGTCGTTTACGGGGGTGTCGAACGGCATGGAAGTGCTTAGCATCGAATCGACGCCGCCGCGATGGCGGTTCGAAAACAGTGAACGATGGATCAGTCACGGTCTGGTGTTCGGCATGCGGGCACTGGGCTTGCTGCAGTTTCATACTGGAGCCGCTTGTCGCGAGGTCACCATGAGCACCATGCTGGCGCAACGTCACCCGAACAACCTTCTGTGCAAGGGGCATTGGGCAGGGGTGGTCGCTGGCGTGCCGATGGCCTTGAGCGGGCTGGGTGTCGGTGCCGCGCGGGCCGATGACCTCATGGCTGCTTCGACCGTCAGCACGGCACCGGTCGCAGGCGAGCCGATGAATTCACTGCTCGGGCGCGTTGCAGCGGCCGTCGCCCCGCCAAAGGTCATGGTTGAGCAGACCCCCGTGGTGGACGGCGAGCGTGCGTTCACTTTGGGCGGGGTCAGCTATCGGTGGTGGACCGCCCAGGGGGCGTCGAACTTCGGGCTTGGGATCGGGGCCGTCGGGAACTTCGCGGGCTACGACATCGCTGGCACGCCATCGCTTGGAAGCAGCTCCCCGTTGCTCATGGTCGGGTACCGCTATCAGATGAACACTCGCTCCATCCTGTTTGCCGACGCATCCGGCGTGCGGCGCTTCGATGCGGACACGACGGACAGGTACAGCACCAAGGTGGGGGTGGAGTGGAAGGCTCGCAGCAACGGTCTGGGTCTCGACGGGGCGTCGAGGAGCTTGACGTTCCAGCTGGACTCGGGCTACCGGATGTCGCTGAAGGTGCGCCGAAATGGCATCGGCGTCTATCTGAAAGGGCAGTTCTGAGGGTGTGATGGCCCCGGGGAGCGGGACGGCGACCGTTGGTTCCATGCGGGACCGACGACTTTGTCACGCAGGTGGCTGAATGTGAGAGAGCGGGGGCGTCGGGAGCGCCGTCCCGCTGGTACCGTTCTTCGTGCGTTTTCGTCTGTCCCATGCCGTGAGGTGCGGGGCAGCACATTGGATCAAGGGGCGCGCGGATGGATTTGGCTTGGATGGCCTTGGCGGGTGTGGCTGCGGGGCTCGGAATGGTTTTCGGAGGCGCTGTCGCATGGCAGCTGTGCTCGCGCCGCGCCGCGCGCCGCCAGCGCCAGCTCGCCGCTGCCGCGCGCGAAAAGCATCTGGCAGGCACGGAGCGGTTGCGTGCGGCGAACGCCCGGCTGCAGGCCGCCCTCGACGAGGAGAAGCTCGCAGTGAAAGGCCGTCTGTCCAGCGCAGCGGCTGAGCATCGTGCTGCGCTGGCGCGTGCCGAAGGCCAGCTCCAGTTCGCCTATGCCGAGATCGACCGCCTGCAGGCGTCCGGCAGGCACGCAGGTTTGCCCCCCGGACACACCGATGTGCACGGATTTGCACTGACGCTTCCCTTTTCGCGGTGAACTGCAGTTGCCAACACCCCCTTTGGGGGCCCCGCACGTGAGCGGAGGCGGCCGGGGGCTTTCGTAGAATCCCGACTTTGGAGCCAATCGAGTGAGATCAATGGGCACGAGCGTCGTGACCCAACGGGGACATGAGCCGGCGCACCCCGCGAAGTGCCTGCGAATCGCCCGACCCACCCGATGAACGTGTGAACCTCGAATTTTCGATCTCTTCATGGGCCGCCTGTGGTCCCGAACTCGCAACGCCCGATTCATGGCGGGCGTGGGCGGCCGAGCCGCGGGTGCCCGCCGGCGAGGTGCAGGCGAGCCTCCCGCAGGTGCCTCCCATGGTGCGGCGGCGGTTGAATGCCCTGGGTCGCACGGCGCTGCAGGCGGCCTTCGATGTGCACACGCCTGCGCCGGAGGTGCCGGTGGTCTTCGGCTCCCGATATGGCGATGCCGGGCGCTCTCTCGAGCTGCTGGCCGAACTGGTGCGAGGCGAGCCGCTGTCTCCCACTGCCTTCGGTCTCTCGGTGCACAACGCCATCGGCGCCATGTACTCGCTGATTCGAGGAGATCGAGCCAACTATGTATCGGTCGCTGCCGGTTCGGGCACGGCTGCCGCAGCCGTCGTCGAGGCGGCAGGCCTGCTGGCCGATGGCGCACCCGAGGTGCTCGTGGTCTTCTGTGATGCGCCGTTGCCGGGCGCCTATGCGGTGTTCGAGGACGGCCCGACCACCATGCATGCCTGGGCCTGGCGGGTGACGCCACCGCTTGCGGGGCAGGAACGTTTCTCCTTGTCGGCCGCACCGGCGGCAGGCGCCTTGGCCCCGGAATACCCTGAACTGCCGTTCGGCCTCGACGTGATGCGTTTCGTCGCGTCCGGAGCGCCGTGCCTGCAACGCGTTGCCGGCGAAACGGTCTGGACGTGGCGGCGCCACCATGCGTGACCACCTCGATCGCATCTGGCGCATCGCCGGCACTGGCCTGTGCTTCTCGGCATTCGGCCTCGGAGGCTTGTTGCTGCGCGTTGCCGTCTTCCCGCTGGTCCGGCTGGTGACACCCGATCGCGAACGGCGTGCCGTTCGGGTGAAGGCCATCATCCGCGGCACTTTCCGGGTGTTCGTGGCAATGATGTGCCGCGTGGGCGTCTTGAGCCTGGAAGTGCACGGGTTCGACAAACTCAGACGCGGCGGGTGCCTGATCGTCGCCAACCATCCGTCTCTCGTGGATGTGGTCTTCCTCGTATCGCTCATCGACCGAGCCGATTGCATCGTCAAGGGATCGCTGGCCCGCAATCCTTTCACCCGGGGTCCCGTCGTGGCGGCCGGATTCATCTGCAACGACAGCGGTTCGGGCCTGGTGGACGACTGCGTTTCATCGCTTCGGCGAGGCAACAACCTGATCATCTTTCCAGAAGGTTCCCGCACCCCTCTGTCCGGCGTGTTGCCGCTGCAACGGGGCGCCGCCAACGTCGCGGTGCGCGGCGAGGTGGACATCACGCCCGTGCGCATCCGCTGCCATCCGCCCATGCTGACCAAAGGCACGCCCTGGTACCGCGTGCCGCCGCGGCGTGGCCACTTCATCATCGAGGTGTGCGATGACATCCCGGTGGCGCCGTTTCTGCAGGCGCGGTCCGCCGCCATCGCGACGCGCCAGCTGACCGACCATCTGACCAACTACTTTTCCCAGGAGATTCGCCGTGCCCCCACTTGAGCTCGAGATCAAGGAGCTGATCATTGCCGCGCTTTCGCTGGAAGACATCCGCCCCGAAGACATCGACGCGGAAGCCCCGTTGTTCGTGGAAGGGCTCGGGCTCGATTCCATCGATGCGCTGGAACTGGGCCTCGCGCTCCAGAAACGCTACGGGGTGAACATGTCGGCCGATTCCGCCGAGACGCGCAAGCATTTCTCGAGCGTCAAGGCCCTGGCGGCGTTTGTGGCGGAGAACCGCAAACCCGTTGCTCCGACCTGATCCTTGCCCCATCTCTCTTCAAGCGCCGCCGCCATGACTAAAGACGACATCTTCCAACGGATCGTCACCATCCTCCACGAGACGTTCGACATCGAGCCCGACCGCATCTCGCCGTCGTCCGCATTGAAGGATGATCTCGACATCGACAGCATCGACGCCGTCGACCTGATCGTGCAGCTCAAGCCGATCGTGGGGAAGCGACTGCAGCCCGACGCCTTCAAGTCCGTGCGCACGGTGCAGGACATCGTCGACGCGCTGTACGTGCTGGTGCACGACTCAGCGGCCTGATCGCGTCCGGCTTCGACTTTCTCGATGTCCGTCCGCCCATTGACCGTGCTGGTGGGCCTGGTCACGCTCGCCTACCCCTTTCTGGTTTACGCCGGTGTGGAGCACTTGCAACCGCAGTGGCTCGCTTTGCTTCTTGGAGGCATGGCGCTGCTGCGCGCCCTGGTGTCCGGCACGATGTTCTGGTGGGCAGCGGCCGCCGGCGCCGGCGTTCTGGCGGTGCTGGGTTTTGCCGGCAATTCGCTGATGCCTCTGAAGCTGTACCCACTGTTGGTCAATGCGGTGATGCTGACCGTGTTCGCCGTGAGCCTGCTGCGTCCGCCCTCGGCCATCGAGCGCATGGCTCGCCTGACCGAACCCGACATGCCGCCGGAAGGGGTGGCCTACACCCGGCGCGTCACACAGGTGTGGTGCGGTTTCTTCGCCGCCAACGGCCTGATCTCGCTGGGCACCGCGCTGTGGGGGTCCAATGAAGTCTGGGCCCTCTACAACGGGCTGATCAGCTATGGTCTGATGGGGCTCTTGTTCGCCGGTGAATGGCTCGTGCGGCGCCGTGTGCGAGCGCGCATCGAAGCGAAGGTGGCCCATGGCTGAGTGGCTGCCCCTGACCGAAGTGGCTGCGCGCCCCGGTATGGCCGACCGGCCCGTCGCGCACGTGCGCGGTGAATTGATCGGCCGGCGCGAATTCATTTCCGGTGTGCAGGCCTGGCGCGCTGCGTTCGAGGCGGCACCCGGATCACGCGTCGCCTTGTATTTCGAGGATACCTTCGCGTTCGCCTGTGCCTTGTTCGGGGCCTGGCACGCGGGCAAGCATGTGAGCCTGCCGGGCGACGTGCAGCCCGGCACCTTGAGCCGCCTGCTGCCGAGCGTCGACGCATGGGCGGGCGACCTGCCTCGCGCCTTGTTGCCCCAGCACGGCTCACCTCATGTGGAGCTGGCGCCACTCGACCCATGGCGCAGCGGTCTTTCCGTGCACACCTCGGGTTCCAGCGGCGAACCGTTGTCCATCGCCAAATCGCTCGCTCAGCTCGATGCCGAAATGCAAACCCTGCAGGCGGCCTTCGGCGCGCAGCTGGATGCGCGTGGCCCGGCCCGTGTGTTGGCCACCGTGTCGCATCAGCACATATACGGCTTGCTCTTTCATGCCCTGTGGCCGCTGGCGGCTGGCCGGGTGCTGCAGGCTGAGCGTCTGCCCTATCCCGAGTCGATGGCGGCCCAGCTCGGTGGTGGTCCGACAGTCCTCGTCACGAGCCCGGCGCACCTGAAGCGATTGCCGGAGGCACTGGACTGGTCCGCGGCGCGCTCCGGGCTCGTCGGGATTTTCTCGTCCGGTGGCCCGTTGTCGCTTGAGTCCGCGGCCTCGGCAGCCGCACTGCTCGGGCATTCACCGATCGAGGTGTTCGGCAGCTCCGAGACCGGTGGCATCGCATGGCGGCAGCGCGCCGTCCATGGCGATCGTTGGGCCCCGTTGCCGGGTGTCGAATGGCAAGCCGTCCAGGACGGTCACCTGGCGGTACGTTCACCTCACCTGTCGGATGACACTTGGTACACCACCGCTGACACGATCGAACCCGATGGTGAAGGTTTCCTGTTGCGTGGCCGCGCCGACCGCATCGTGAAGATCGAAGAAAAGCGCATCTCGCTCACTGCGATGGAGCAGGCCCTCCTTGCAGCGGGCGATCTCGCTGACGCGCGCGTGATCGCGTTGCCGGGCGACCGGTCGCTGCTCGCGGTCGTCGGGGTGCCCAGCGCCGCGGGCCGGGGTTGGCTGGACCAGGGCAAACGAATGCTGAACGACCGCTTGCGGGCGCAACTGCTCCAAGTTGTCGAGCGCGTGGCCTTGCCTCGCCGTTTCCGGTACCTGGATCAGCTGCCGGTCAACGCCCAGGGCAAGACGCCGCTTTCGACGCTGCAGGCCCTGTTTCGAGCTGCGCAGCCTGAACCGGAATGGCTGTCTCGGGAGCCGCTGAAAGCGGTGGCCCGGCTGGACATCCATGGGGACCTGCTGGCGTTCGAGGGCCATTTCCCCGGCACACCGCTGTTGCCGGGCGTGGTGCAGATTGACTGGGCCGAAAACTTCGGGCGACAGTGCTTCCCGTTGCCGCGCCGGTTCCTGCGGCTCGATACGTTGAAATTCCAGCGTCCCGTGCTGCCTGGCACTCAGGCGGACCTCACGCTGACTTGGCGCCCGGCCGACCGGGTGCTGGGATTTGCCTATGTGTCGGAGGCCGGGACCCATGCCTCCGGCTCGATCGTGTTTGGAGCAGATGATGATGCGTGACGGCGGGGCCTTCCTGCCGGTGGTCGTGATTCCCGTCTACAACCACCCCGATACCATCGGCGGAACGGTGGCCGCTGTGCGCAGCCACGGCCTGCCGTGCGTGCTCGTCGACGATGGGAGCGAACCCCGTTGCGCGGGCGTGCTGGACGCGCTCGCGGCCGCCGGTGACGGGGTCACGCTGGTGCGGCTTCCAGTGAACCAGGGCAAAGGCGGGGCGATGATGGCCGGCCTGCGGGAGGCGCTGCGACTCGGGTACACGCACGCACTGCAGATCGATGCGGACGGGCAGCACGACGCAAACGACATCCCCAAGTTCATCGCAATGGCACGGGCGCGGCCGGGGAACCTCATTTGCGGCACGCCCTTGTACGATGCCTCCGTTCCGAAGGGGCGCTTGTACGGGCGGTACATCACGCACGTGTGGGTCTGGATCAACACTTTGTCCTTCGAGATTCGTGACTCGATGTGCGGCTTTCGCGTCTACCCGCTGAAGGTCACCGTGGCGGTGCTGGACGGTGCAAACATCGGTCGGCGGATGGATTTCGACATCGAAGTGCTCGTGAGACTGGTCTGGCGAGGCCTTCGGCTGGTCAACCTGCCCACGCGCGTGACGTACCCGCTCGACGGCATCTCCCACTTCAAGGCGTTGCGGGACAACGTGCTGATCTCGCGCATGCATGCGAGGTTGTTCTTCGGCATGCTCGTGCGCTCTCCCTTGCTTTTGCTGCGCAAGGTGACCCGGTGAAAACAGCGCATTGGGCCGATCTGGGCGAAAGCACGTTTGCATGGGGCATGCGGTTTCTCGTCTTCGTGCACAACACGCTCGGTCGCGTGCCATTCCTGCTGGTGCTGTATCCCGTGGTCTTCTACTACCGCATGGCCAAGGGCGTGGCCCGGCGCGCGTCCATGGAGTATCTGCAGCGCCTGGACACTGTTCATGGCAGCCTGGGCGGGGCGCCGTCCTGGCGACATGGGCTGAGGCACTTCCTTTCGTTCGCCGACACCCTGCTCAACAAGATGCTCGCGACGAGCGGTCGCTATCGCTTCGATCGCCTGCGTTTCGTGGGCGTCGATGCGGTGCTCGGCATGATCGCGCGCGGCCAGGGAGGCGTGTTCGTCACCGCACACATGGGCTGCCTCGAGATGTGTCAGGCAGCGGTCAATCACCAAGGCCGGCTTCGCCTCAACGTGCTGGTGCACACGGCGCACGCCGAGCAGTTCAACCGCCTGCTGGGTCGACTCGACCCGGACGGTCGCGTTCGCCTGCTGCAAGTGCGGGACATCACCCCGGCCACGGCCGTGATGCTGGCCGATTGCGTGGCCCGTGGCGAATTCGTGGCCATCGCGGGCGATCGCGTGCCTGTGGGCGGTGGCCGCACGGTGCGGGCACCGTTCCTCGGCTGCGAAGCCGACTGGCCGGTGGGGCCGTACGTCCTCGCCAGCTTGCTCAAATGCCCGCTGTACCTGATGGCATGCGTGCGCGATGGCGACGGCTACGCCGTGCATTTCGATTGCCTTGCCGAACAGGTGGTGCTTCCGCGCAAATCCCGCGATGAGGTGTTCGCGGCGCTTGCCGGTCGTTTCGCACAACGAATCGAAAACCTGGTGGCCAAGGCGCCGTACGAGTGGTTCAATTTTTTCCCGTTCTGGGGTTCCCGATGACAACTTCCACCCACGACCTTCCTCGCGTCCTGTTCGACGGCAGCCCCCTTGGCCTGGCCGACATCGTCGCACTGTCCGCCCGCCGCGCGCGTGCTGAACTGTCCACCTCGCCGGCGTTCACGGGGCGCATTGCTCGGGGTGCGGAGTTCCTCGACCGGTTGCTGCGCGAAGACGGGGTTGTGTACGGTGTCACCACGGGCTACGGCGACTCATGTACCGTGACGATCCCGCCCGAGCTGGTCGCCGAGCTGCCCCATCATCTGTACACGTACCATGGCTGTGGGGCAGGGCGGTTCCTCACGCCGGAAGAAACGCGCGCGGTGCTCGCGGTGCGTCTGGCTTCGCTGGCACAGGGCATGTCCGGCGTCAGCATGGCCTTGCTGCAGCAGCTGGAACAGCTTCTCGTTCATGACGTGCTGCCGCTGATTCCGTCGGAAGGATCGGTGGGGGCGAGCGGCGACCTCACGCCGTTGTCGTACGTGGCCGCCGTGTTATGCGGCGAACGGGATGTGCTGTACCAGGGCGAGGTCAGACCCGCCTCCGAAGTGCTGTCGGAACTGGGCATCGCCCCGCTGCGCCTTCGCCCGAAGGAGGGGCTCGCCATCATGAACGGCACCGCGGTGATGACCGCGCTCGCCTGCCTGGCGTTCGAACGCGCCGAAAGGGTGGCCCGCCTCGCCACGCGGCTCACCGCCTGCAACGTGGTCGCAAGCAGCGGCAATGCCCATCACTTCGACGAAACCCTCTTCTCGGTCAAGCCGCACGCCGGGCAACAGCGCGTGGCCGCGCGGCTTCGTGCCGACCTCGACACAGGCACCGGCGACCGCGCCAGCCGCAACGAGCAGCGCCTGCAGGACCGCTACTCACTTCGCTGCGCTCCGCACGTGATCGGGGTTCTCGAAGACGCGCTGCCGTTCTTCCGCACGCTGATCGACAACGAACTCAACAGCGCCAACGACAACCCCATCATCGATGGTGAAGGCGAGCGTGTGTTGCATGGCGGCCATTTCTACGGCGGACACATCGCGTTCGCGATGGATGGATTGAAAAACGCGGTGGCCAATGTGGCCGACCTGCTCGATCGGCAGATGGCGCTGCTGGTGGACACCCGCTACAACCATGGGCTGCCGTCGAACCTGTCGGGCGCGACCGGTCCGCGCGCAGCGATCAACCACGGGCTGAAGGCGCTGCAGATCAGCGTGTCGGCGTGGACGGCGGAAGCGCTGAAGCAGACCATGCCGGCCTCGGTGTTCTCGCGTTCCACCGAATGCCACAACCAGGACAAGGTCAGCATGGGCACGATCGCTGCGCGCGATTGCCTGCGCGTGCTCGACTTGACAGAGCAAGTGCTCGCCGCCATGTTGATCACCGCGCGCCAAGGCCTGGCGCTGCGCCGCCGGGTGGAGCCCACCCTGGTGCTGTCGCCTGCCTTGTCCGCCTTTGAATCCCGACTGGCCGACCATGTGCCCCTCGTCGTGGAGGACCGTGCGCTCGACCGCGATCTTCAGGCCTTGCTGCAAGCCCGGCATGACGCCGTCTGGAACCCATGACCGTCGATCCGCCCGGTGCATCCATGATCCAGCCCGACCTGACCCACGAGCACACGCTGCGACCGGAGTTCTACGACGTGGACCCGATGGACATCGTGTGGCACGGCAACTACGTCAAATACCTGGAGGCAGCGCGCGCTGCGCTGCTCGAGAAGTTCGGCTATGGCTATCACGCCATGCGTGATTCAGGGTACGTGTGGCCCATCGTGGACATGCGACTCAAATACGTGGGCTCCGCGGTGTTTGGCGACCCCATCGTCGTGCGCTGCGAAATCGTGGAATGGGAGAACCGCTTGCGCATCAACTATGTGATCCGCGATGTGGCCACCGGCCGCAAGCTGACCGAGGCCTACACCATCCAGGTGGCCGTGGACATCGCAACCCGCGAAATGTGTTTCGTCTCTCCGCCGGTTCTGTGGGAACGCCTCGGGGTTTCTGGCTTGGAGCAGGATCGATGAAGCGCCGCATGTTCTGTGTGGCCGTCGCGGCCGTGATCACAACCACCGTGGCTTCTGCCGCCGACGGCGCCTTGCTCTCGCAGGTGCGCCAGCGGCTGGTCGACGCACCGGTGCTCAAGGGCACGTTCGAGCAGCGCAAGTCGATCAAGGGATTTCGCAACCCGCTCTTGTCGCACGGCGATTTCCTCGTCGCGCGTGACCGCGGCGTCGTGTGGGCGACGCGGGAGCCGTTTGCGTCGGCGCTGATCGTGACGCGTGACCGGCTCCTGTCGCGCCAAGCCGATGGCACGGTCAACACGAAGGTCGACGCGAGCCATGAGCCCGGCATTCGGGCGGTCAATGAAATGCTGTTCGCGCTGATGTCTGCCAACCTGACCGCCCTGTCCGCCCGGTTCGACATCGATGGTTCGCTTGTCGGCAAGGATGGTTGGAAGCTGGTGTTGCGGCCGCGGGAGGCGGCTCTCTCTCAATGGGTGAGCCTCATCGAACTGGACGGCGACAGGTTCGTGCGCAAGGTGCGTTTCAGCGAAGCGTCCGGCGACAGCAGCGAAATCGTGCTGGCCGGGCATGCCACCTCCACCGCCTTGACACCCGACGATGCGGCCCGCTTCAACTGAGCGGCGCGCCTGGGCCGTCGCCGCATTCGTGTGGCTGGCGCTCGTGCTGGTCGTGGCCGTGCACCAATGGAAGTTCTGGCGGCACCCGGCGTTCGACACCGATGTGCTGGCGCTGCTTCCTGAAAACGAGCACGAGCCGGAAGTCAGCGAGGCCACGCGCCGTCTCGCCGATGCAGCCTCGCGCCAGGTGATCGTGCTGCTGGGGTCGGCGGACTGGGCCAAGGCTCGCGCCGCCGCCGCTGCCTGGCGCACCGGCCTGGCGGCGGGCCCCTCTCCACTCAGACCTGCAGCGGGCCTCGACACCCGCACGCTCGACAGTGCCGTGGGCTTCTATCGACCATGGCGCGATCGCCTGCTCACGCCTGAGCAACGCCATCAGCTCGGCGAGTTGCCTGCCCAGGCGTGGCTGCAGAAGGCGATGGCCGCCTTGTATCAACCGGCCGCCGGGGCGCGTTTGACCGATTGGGCCTCTGACCCTCTCGGCCTGTGGACGGGATGGTGGTCCGAACGTGCGGCCGACACACGGCTGCGCCCCCGAGACAACGAACTGTGGCTGAGCGCGGACGGACGTGAATGGATTGCGCTGCCTTTCGAGGTGACTGGCGGTGCCTTCGCGCTCGATGGCAATCCGGTGCTGGGCGACGCACTCGGCCGGGCCGACGCCGCTGCCCGGGCGATCGACCCCGCGGTGATGCTGTTGCGTGCCGGCGTGCCGTTGCATGGCGAAGCGGCCGCCGTGCAGGCCAATGGAGAAATCAACACCATCGGCTGGGGATCGCTCGCTGCCGTGCTGCTGCTGGTATGGCTTGCATTCCGTTCCTTGCGCCCCATCGTGCTCGTGGCCCTGTCGCTCGGCATCGGCGTGGCGGCCGCACTGTCGGTCACCGCATGGGTGTTCGGCCAAGTCCATCTGATCACCCTGGTGTTCGGTGCGAGCCTCGTCGGGGTCGCAGAAGACTACGGTATTCACTATTTCGCCACGCGCCAGGGCCATCCGGATGTGCGCCCGCGGTCAATGATGCGCCAGCTGCTGCCCGGGCTTGCGCTGGCCCTCGCCACCAGCGTCATGGCTTACCTGACACTGGGACTGGCACCGTTCCCCGGGCTCCGGCAAATGGCCGTGTTTTCGGCGGTGGGCCTGGCGGCCGCCTTCCTCACCGCGGTGTGCTGGTTCCCGTGGCTCGATCGTGGGGCCGTGCGCTCCACGCGATTCGCCGCCGCCGTGGCGCGAAGTCTGGCCGTATGGCCGCGCCTGAAACTCTCCCGCGGGGCGCTCGTGGCCTATGCGGTCGCCTTGTGTGCCTGCATCGGCGGGTGGTCTCAACTTCATACCCGCGATGACATCCGCCAACTGCAGGGCTCTCCAGCGGCGCTGGTGCAATCGCAAAGAGAGGTGGGTCGCCTGCTCGGCGTGCCGAGCCCCGCACAGTTCTATCTTGTCCGCGGGGCCGCACCAGAGCAGGTGCTGGAGCGGGAAGAGGCGTTGAAGGCGAGGCTTGACGATCTCGTGCGCTCCGGCCGGCTCGCGGGATACCGAGCGGTGTCCGACTGGGTGCCGTCGGCCGCACGCCAGAATGCCGATGCCCGATTGACAGCGCGGATCGAGGGCGACGTGGTGTCTTCGCTGAACGGGCAACTGGGCGAATCGCTGGCGCGGGCGGCGTTCGATGCGGCACCGCTCACACTGGACCGATGGCTCGCCGATCCGGTGTCTGCACCGGCTCGGGACTTGTGGCTGGGCGCCGTGCGCGGCGGCGTCGCGAGCGTCGTCATGGTGCGTGGTCTCAGTGACCCGAAGCTGCTGCCGCAGCTGGCCTCTGCAGCCGACGGGCTGGATGGCGTGCGTTGGGTGGACAAGACGGCCGAGGTGTCCGACCTGCTCGGACGTTACCGCGGGGCGATGACGTGGCTGCTGCTGCTGGCCCATGCCGCGGTGTACGCGGTGTTGTGGTGGCGGCTGCGGCACCTCGCATGGCGTGCCGCGGTGCCGACGGTCATTGCCACCGGACTGACCATGGCCATCCTCGGGTGGATGGGGCAACCGTTCCAGCTCTTCAACGTGCTGGCGCTGGTGCTGCTGCTCGGCATCGGCGTGGACTACGGCATCTTCCTGCTCGAACACGATGGCGACCCGTCGGCCTGGCTGGCCGTTGCGCTGGGTGCGGCCAGCACCTGGCTTTCGTTCGGGCTGCTCGGCCTGTCGGCCACGCCGGCACTGCGCGCGTTCGGGTTGACCTTGTTGTTCGGGGTGTTGCTTGTCTGGATGCTTGCGCCGATGTTCCGGCCCGGGGTCAGTGACCGATCCTGACGCGCACGGCAGGCATGGCCATTTCGCGGCCCATCATGGCGCGAGCGTAGAGATACTCGCGGCGATCGCGCTCGCTCAGGCCGTCCATGTCGACGTGACCTTCTGCATCGCAGGGGAAGGCCAGCACTTCGCCGTTGGGCACCAGCGGCTGAAAGCGCAACTCGTAGCAACATGGGTTCATGGACGATGTATTCATGGTTTTGCTCCTCTCTGATCGCGGTCGATGACAACCTCGGAGTCAGAGTAGGCGCACACCTATGCTGCTGCCATGCCCCATTTGTGGGAGGCCGTCATCAAACTGACGGAAGTCACATCCGTTCGTGAAGTAGTACCTGCCTGGTACCCACCTCATTCAGGGGGTGGCGGTCGCTCTGGCTGCAGCTGTGCCGCGCGCAGGGTCCACGCGCCGCAGGCACAGCAATCCACCCAGGAAGAATGCAGCCGTGGCCGCCATCGCCATGCGGTGGTTGCCTCGAGTGAGCAAGGCCAACACGCCATAGGTGACTGGCCCCACGATGGCCGCCAACCGCGTCGCGAAGGTCCACAGCGAGAAGAATTCGGCGCGGCGGTCCGCCGGGGTGAACTGGCTGACCATCGCCCGGCCGGCCGATTGGCTCGACCCCATGCACAGGCCCGCCACCACGGCCGCCGCCCAGAAGAGCCGAGGCCCGGTGGCCATGACGGCGAGCGCCGTCATCGCGATCCAACCGAAGAGCGTGAGGCGCAACGCCGGCTTGTCGCCGATGCGGTCCTGCCAGTAGCCGAACCCGAAGGCACCCAGGGCCGAGGCGATGTTGACCAGGAAGATGAGGAGCATCGTGTCGGCATCGGTGAAGCCAATGGCCTCTTTCGCAAAGACGGCTGCAAGCGTGATGACGATCGAGATGCCCGCCTGGTAGCTGGTGCTGCATGCGAGGAACCAGAGGAAATCGCCGTAGCGGCGGGCCTGCCGAAAGGTGGTGGCCAGCCGTTGCAGCGAATCGGCGATGCCGGACCGTTCGCTGGGTGACAGGGCCGGCTTCGCGCGCTCGCGCAGCAGGGCGAAGGTCACCAGCGATGCGATGGCGTACACACCCGCCGTGATGAGCATGGTCACGGGGACATAGGCTGTGGCCGGCACCCCCTGTGCGCGGGCGGACAGCACGTAGGCGAGCGACAGGCCGAGCGCCAGCATGCCTCCAAGGTAGCCGAGGCTCCAGCCCCAGCCGGATACGCGCCCGACCGAGTCGTACCTTGCCAGCTCGGGCAGGAACGCCGCGATGAGGGACTCCCCATACGAATACGCGACGTTCGACGCGATGACGGCGAGCGCGGCGAACCACAAATCTCCCGGGCCGGCAAACGCGAGGGCGCAGGTGCCGAGCACGCAGGCCATGGTGGCCAGTGCAAGCAGGCGCTTCTTCGCAGCGTGCAGATCGGCCCATGCACCCACTGCGGGCAAGGTGAACATCACGATCAGGCTCGATGCGGCGACCGTGAGGGTCCAGGCCAGCGTTCCCCATGAGGCGCCGCCGGTCACCACCGATACGAAATACGCATTGAACACGGCGGTCAGCACGACGGTCGTGTAGCCGGAGTTCGCAAAGTCGTACATGGCCCATCCGAACACCTCGCGCTTGAGCACGCCATCGTTGAGCGCGTTCTGGGGAAACAAGGCCATGCCCGGCAGTGTACCGGCGCGTCACAATGGCGCATGGTTTCCACATTTGTTTCCCAGGGTTCGCTTGCGCAATTGCGCGCCTATCAGTTCGCAGGCCTGTTGCCAGGTCCGCGGCTCATCGTGCTGGGTGGCGTGCACGGCAACGAGGTGTGTGGTCCCATCGCCATCCGGCGGGTGCTCGCTGAGTTCGAGCGCGGCGAGCGGGTCGTGCGGCGCGGGCTGCTGACATTCGTGCCGTTGGCCAACCCGCTTGCTGCCCAGCAGGGCAGCCGCGAAGGCGAACGCAACCTGAATCGGCGGCTCGCGCCGAGTGCCGACCCGCAGGACTACGAGGACCACGTCGCCAACGTGCTGTGCCCGTGGCTTGCCGCCCACGACGTTCTTCTGGACCTGCATTCGTTCCATACCGCCGGCCGGCCGTTCGCGATGATCGGCCCGCCCGACAATCCCGGACCGCTGGAGCCGTTCGCCCATGCCGATGCGGAAACCCGGTTGGCGATGCATTTGGGCCCCACGCGGCTGGTGGAAGGCTGGCTGGACACCTATGCGCGCGGTGTCGAACGCCGGCGGGCCCGTGGTGCATCGGCATTCGAAGCCGATCCCGGCTACGGCATCGGCACGACCGAATACATGCGCTCGTGCGGCGGCTATGGCATCACGCTCGAATGCGGCCAACACGAGGATCCGGAGGCGCCCGAGGTGGCTTACCGGGCCATCGGCCAGGCATTGGCCGTGTTGGGCCTCACCGGGGATGTTCCGCAGCCGCCCGCCAGCGAATTTCAGTTGCTGACTTTGACCGACGTCACCGATCGCCTGCATCCGGGCGATCGGTTCGCACGGGAGTGGTCGAGCTTCGACGCGGTGCGATCCGGCGAGCCCATCGGCATCCGTCACGATGGCACCGTGCTCCACGCCCCGGGTGATGGTCACGTGGTTTTCCCGAACCCCCGGTCAGAGCCCGGGCAGGAATGGTTCTACTTCGCCCGCCCTGGCAGGCGTGGGCAAATCCCCACTAAATCGGACTAGAAAACGGAGTCCCCTTCTTGGGTGAATCGGGTGCCGCTGCAATCGGCGAAAATCGCCCGCTTTGAAACGGATTCGTGGGGCCATGAACGAGGCGTTGTTTGCCGAATCGATGATCGACTGGGCGGCGGTGGACCTGCCCGACGCCTGGCCCGATCGGCTTGACTGGAGTCGCCCGACGACCATCTGGCACATGATTCGGCGGGTGCTGAGCCGTTCCCGCGGGCGCGTGACATTGCCTGAGGGTTTGCCCGGGAGGGAGCGCATCTCCAAATACATCCTTCAGGAATTCCACAACCTGCCCAACGGCAACTATTCGAAGCGCATCAGCGCCGGCTATGCACGAGGATTCGATCGAGCGATGCTCGGCACCATGACCTGGGGCCGCGCGCGGGTGGCGCAGGCACTGGCAGGCGCCCGGCGCGTCATCGACCTCGGATGCGGCGCCGGCCACATGGCCGGCACATTGAAAGCGGCCGGTGTGCCGGAGGTCTGGGGGCTTGACCCCTCGCCGTACCTGCTGCAGTGCGCCGCCAAGACGTACACGGGCATCGGCTGGTTGCAGGGCATGGCCGAACGAACCGGCCTGCCCGACGCGTCGGTCGACGGCGTGTCCATCTGCTTCCTGCTGCACGAAGTGCCTCCGAAGTACCTCGAAGAACTGCTTGCTGAATTGCGCCGCATCGTCCGGCCCGGCGGTCGTGTGGTGATGCTGGAGCCGTCGCCGGTGCAGTGGCGCCTGTCATGGTGGTCGGTGCTGCGCGCGCATGGCTGGCGTGGCGCCTACTTCAAATGGATGTCGCTCCGGGTTTTCGAACCGTTCCTCGAGCCGTGGCACCGCCAGCCGTTCGCCGAGCGCCTGGCCGCTCACGGCTTCCGAATGGAAGTCGACGACATCGGTTGTCCGTTCCGATTTATGCAAGCGGTCCGCGAAGGCGGGCCGGTTGAACCTTCCTCCTCCCATTGAACCGGTCCCCCCACATGTCCATTCATCAAGAGCAAGCCGACATCCTCATCATTGGCGCCGGTCCGGCCGGAGCGGTCGCCGCAGGCCTTCTGCGCAAGCAGGGGCGCCAGGTGCTCATCGTCGAACGCGAGCAGTTCCCGCGCTTTTCCATCGGCGAGAGCCTGTTGCCGCAAAGCATGGCCTACATCGAGGAGGCAGGCATGCTGCGTGATGTCGTGGAGGCGGGCTTCCAATACAAGAACGGTGCGGCGTTCGCCTGCAACGGGCACTACACCGATTTCGATTTCCGCGACAAATTCTCCGAAGGCTGGGGCAGCACCTACCAGGTGCAGCGCGCCAAGTTCGACAAGGTGCTGGCCGACGCGGCGGAGCGAGCGGGTGCCGAGGTGCGCTATCGGCAAGAAGTGGTCGAAGTGGACGTCGAAGGCGCTCGCCCGCGCGTGACAGTGCGCGGCCCCGATGGCCACACGCGCAACATCGAAGCCAACTTCCTGCTCGATGCCAGTGGCTTCGGCCGCGTCGTGCCCCGCCTGCTTCGGCTGGAAACGCCGTCTGACTTTCCGGTGCGGGGCGCCATCTTCACCCATGTGCAGGACAACATTCCGCCCGGCACGTTCGACCGTCAGAAGATCCGTGTCACCGTGCACCCGGAATTCCCGGACGTTTGGTACTGGACCATTCCGTTCTCCGATGGCCGGTGCTCGCTGGGTGTCGTGGCGCACAACGACTTCCTGACGAAATACTCCGGCACGGAGAGCGAACGCCTTCGCGCGCTCGTGGCCGAAGATCCCGCACTGTCGGCCCTGCTGGCCAACGCGGTGTGGGACACCCCCGCGCGCCAGATCGTGGGTTATGCCGCCAACGTGAAATCGCTCTGGGGCAACCGCTTCGCGCTGCTCGGCAACGCGGGTGAGTTCCTTGATCCGGTGTTCTCCAGCGGCGTCACCATCGCATTCAAGTCCGCCAGCCTGGCCGCCCAGTGCCTGCGCCGCGAAGCCGCCGGCGAGACCGTCAACTGGCAGAGCGACTACGCCGAGCCGCTGAAGGCCGGGGTGGACACCTTCCGGGCCTATGTCGAAGCCTGGTACGCCGGAAGTTTCCAGAAAATCATCTTCCACAAGGACTCCTCACCCGAAGTTCACCGCATGATCTCGTCGATCCTTGCCGGCTACGCCTGGGACACCAAAAACCCGTTTGTCGCGGAACCAAAACGACGTCTCGCCGTTCTGTCTGAACTTTGCGGTTGACCCGCCGGGATACTCGGCGGATTTGATCGGACTGGGAGGTCCCTTGCTGTCGAACAAGCGCTTTTCTCCTGCGGGCCAGTCGGCCCTCGATGCCCGCTTCGAAGCTCAAAAGATTGCCTTTGGGCCGGTCGTGTTTCACTGCGTGCGCCTGGCCTGGAAACACGGCATGCTCCAGGCGCTGTCGGAGGCGGGCGACCTGGGGCGTTCCATCGAGGAACTGGCGAACACGGGCCGGTGGCCCGTCTACGCCTTGAAAGTGCTGCTCGAGTCTTGCCTGTCTGCCGGAGTGGTGAGCCGTGTGGACGGCCGCTATGTGCTCGACAAGGCTGGCTACTGCGTGCTCAGCGATGGGGTCACACAAGCCAACTTCGACTTCGTGCACGACGTCTGCTACCGCGGGCTGCACGACCTCGATGAATCCTTGCGCACCGGCAAGCCGGCAGGGTTGGCCACGCTCGGACCGTGGCCCACGGTGTACGAAGGCCTGGCCCATCTGCCGGAACCCGCGCACAGGAGCTGGTTCGCGTTCGATCATCTTTACTCGGACACCTCCTTTCCGCTGATCCTGCCCGATGTGTTCGCCACCGATCCGAAGCGCGTGATGGACATCGGCGCGAACACCGGCAAGTTCAGCATGGCTGCGATGGCTGCCCATCCCACTGTCGAACTGCACCTTGTCGACCTGCCGGGCCAGCTCGCCGTGGCGCGTGACAACCTGGGCGCCGCCGGGCACCGGGGCCGTGCGCATTTCCACCCGGTGGACCTGCTGCGACCGGAAGCCGGGCTTCCCGGTGGCATGGACATCGTGTGGATGAGCCAGTTCCTCAGCTGTTTCAGCGAAGCGGCCGGTGCCACCATCATGCAGCGGGCCGCCGACGCACTGGCTCCCGGCGGCCAGGTGCTGGTGCTGGACACGTTCTGGGACCGCCAGCGCTACGACATTGCCGCGTACTGCCTGATCAACACATCTCCATACTTCACCTCGATGGCCAACGGCAACAGCAAGGTCTACGAATGCGATGACTACGTGCGCATGGCGGAGGGGGCTGGCCTGCGCCTCGTTGCATCGCGCGATGGCATCGGCTACTGCCATTCGCTGCTGCGCTTCGCGAAGGTGGCGCCATGACGTGGCGTGCGGCGGTTCTCGCGCTGGTGCTGGTCCTCGCCGGATGTGCCTCGCCGATGCGGCCGGCACCGGACGAACCCGGTGCAGATGCCGCTCCCGTCCTGCGGCTGCCGCCGGCATCGCTCGGGCGTGAACTGGCAGCCCAACAGCAGCTGGCCGTCACGGTGAAGGGCAAGACGAACCGCATCGACGTTCTGCTCGAGGCCGATGCCAGGGCCGTGCGCCTGGCCCTCGTCAGCATGGGGCAGACGGCTGCCCGCCTCGAATGGGACGGCCAACGCCTGACCGAGACCCGCTCGCCCTGGCTGCCCGCAGTGGTGTCAGGTGAACGCATCCTGAGTGACCTGCAGCTCGCACTGTGGCCCGAGGAGGCTGTTCGCGCCGCGCTGCCTGCCGGCTGGTTCCTCGATGTGACCGCATCCGGCCGGGTGCTGCGCCAGCACACCACCACCGTGGCCACCGTCGCATTTCCTTCACCATCGCGCATCGAACTCGATCAATTGCGCGATGGGTACCACCTCGTGATCGACACTCGCGGCATGCCATGACCCCTGTGTATCTGCAATCCATGGGCGTTGTCAGCGCCCTCGGGCTCGGCGCTGCGGCCATGCGCGACAACCTGTTTTCGACCCGCTTCAACGGGGTCGTGGAGACCGACCGCTACACGCCTGGCCGGCCGTTGCACCTCGGAATCTTGCCCGCGGATGTGCCGCCTCTGTCGAACGCACCTGCCCGCCAGCGCAGCCGCAACAATGCGGTGCTGGCGTCCGCGCTTGCCGAGCTTCGCCCGCAAGTCGACGCGGCCATCTCCCGCTTCGGCCCGCAGCGCGTCGGAGTCATCCTGGGCGTGAGCACGTCTGGCGTCGAAGAGGGCGAGTGTGCCAGCCGTCTGTGGCAGCGCGAAGGCCGCTGGCCCGAAGGTTTCGACTATTCGCTGCAGGAGATGGGCAACGCGGCCGAATGGTTGTCGCGCGAACTCGGTGTGTGCGGCCCGTCCCACGTCATTTCCACCGCCTGTTCATCGGGTGCAAAGGCGCTCGCATCCGGAGCCAGGCTGTTGCGCGCCGGTCTCGTCGATGCGGTGGTGGCCGGCGGTGTCGATGCATTGTGCGAATTCACGATTGCCGGCTTCAGCGCCCTGGATTCGGTATCGGCCGACCGCTGCAATCCGATGTCGTCGAACCGCGCCGGCATCAACATCGGCGAAGGGGCCGCCCTGTTCCTCATGGGCCGCGATCCCGGGCCGGTTCGGCTGGCCGGTTGGGGCGAGGGGTCTGATGCCCACCACATGTCCGCGCCCGATCCCTCGGGCAGGGGCGCGGTGCACGTCATGGAGCAAGCCCTCGCAAGGGCCGGTGAGCAGGCGCATGCCGTGGATTACGTCAACATGCACGGTACGGCCACGCCGTTGAACGATGCCATGGAAAGCGCTGCCGTGGCCCAGGTGCTGGGCACCACGGTGGCCAGCAGCTCCACGAAACCGCTCACTGGCCATGCGCTGGCCGCCGCCGGAGCCATCGAAGCCGCCATCGGCTGGATGACGCTCGTCGACAATCCCACCGGCCGGCTGCCGCCGCATTGGTGGGATGGCATGCACGACGGCGCGTTGCCCTCCCTTCACCTTGTGGCGCCCGGTGAGGCCCTGGGGCGCGCGCCGCGCCTCGTGCTGAGCAATTCATTCGCGTTCGGCGGCAGCAATGTCGCACTGTTGCTGGGAGCAGGTTGACATGTCCTTGAGCCCCATCGAATGCTACGTGCCGCACCGCGGCCCGATGCTCCTGATCCACCGCCTGCTCGACGCCGGCCCGGCGCATGCCGTCGCGGAGGTCACCGTGCCGGCCGACGGGCTTTTCGTTCGCGACGGCCGCGCGCCCGGCTGGGTCGGCATCGAATACATGGCGCAGACCATCGCGGCCTGGTCTGGCGCGCGAGACCTTGCAGAAGGCCGTGAGCCACGCCAAGGTATGCTGCTCGGCACCCGGCGCTACCACTCAGCGGTGTGCGACTTCGTGTCCGGCTCCGTGCTTCGGGTGGACACCCGCCAGGAGTTCGTGGCCGACAACGGCCTCGGCATGTTCGACTGCCGCATCTTCCACCAGGACGACGAGTTGGCCACGGCTCGCCTGTCCGTCTTCGTGCCTGAACACGGCGCCAGCATCCTCAAAGGTATTTCCCCTTGAAGTCCGACTCCACCATCCTCGTCACGGGATCCAGCCGCGGCATCGGCCGGGCCATCGCGCTCAGACTCGCCTCGGCCGGGCACGATCTGGTCGTGCACTGCCGCAACGGCATCGATCAGGCGCAGGCCGTGGCCGATGAAGCGCGCGCGCTGGGCCGGGCGGCCCGCGTGCTGTCGTTCGACGTGGCCGATCGTGCCGGCGCCTCTGCAGCCTTGTTGGCCGACATGGACGCCCATGGCGCGTACTACGGCGTCGTCTGCAACGCCGGCATCGCCCGCGACAACGCCTTCCCGGCGATGACCGGCGAGGAGTGGGATGCCGTCGTTCACACCAACCTGGATGCGTTCTACAACGTGTTGAACCCGATCGTGATGCCCATGGTTCGGCGCCGCAAGGCCGGCCGCATCGTGACGCTGGCGTCGGTCTCCGGTCTCGTGGGCAACCGCGGGCAGGCCAACTACAGCGCGGCCAAGGCCGGCATCATCGGCGCCACGAAGGCGCTCGCCATCGAGCTGGCCAAGCGCGACATCACCGTCAACTGCGTCGCGCCCGGGCTGATCGATACGGAAATGATTTCGCCGGAAGTACAGGAAGAAGCAATGAAAATCATCCCGATGCGCCGCATGGGCCGCCCAGACGAAGTGGCCGCGCTCGTGGCGTTCCTGATGTCGCCCGATGCGGCCTACATCACCCGCCAGGTCATTTCTGTCAACGGGGGGATGGTGGGATGAAGCGAGTCGTTGTCACCGGTGTCGGCGCGCTGAGCCCGCTCGGCCATGATTGGCCCACCGTGCGCACGCAACTGCGCAGCCTGCGCAACAGCGTACAGGTCATGCCCGAATGGCTCGCCTACGAAGGGCTCAACACCCGGCTTGGGGTGATGGCCAAGCCGTTCGACCTGCCCGAGACCTACAACCGCAAGACCATGCGGAGCATGGGCCGCGTGGCGATCCTCGGCGTGCGCGCCACCGAACTCGCGCTGGAGGACGCCGGCCTCTTGAACGACCCGCTGCTGGGCAGCGGGCGCCTTGGCATCGCGTATGGCTCGTCCATCGGTTCGCCGGGCGCCATCGGTGCCTTCGGCAAGATGATCACCGGCAACACCACCGAGGGCATCACCGCCAACACCTACATCAAGTCGATGGCGCACACCGCGGCGGTCAACATCGGGGTCTTCTTCGGCATCACGGGGCGGGTGATCACCACGTCGAGCGCCTGCACATCGAGCAGCCAGGGCATCGGCTACGCCTACGAGACCATCCAATCGGGCAAGCAGGTGGCCATGCTGGCCGGTGGCTCCGAAGAACTGCATGCCATCGACGCGGCGGTGTTCGACACACTGTTTGCCACCAGCGTCCGCAACGATGCCCCGGATCTGACCCCGCGACCATTCGATGCGGCCCGCGACGGCCTCGTGCTGGGCGAGGGCGCCTGTACGCTCGTGCTCGAAGAACTCTCGCACGCGCAGGCACGCGGGGCGAAGATACTCGCCGAGGTGATCGGCTACGGCACCAACAGCGATGGCAAACACGTCACGCACCCCAATGCCGACACCATGGGCGTGGCGATGCAGCTGGCGCTCGAAGACGCGGGGCTGCCCGCCTCGGCCATCGGCTACATCAACGCGCACGGCACGGCCACCGACCAGGGCGACATCATGGAGTCCCATGCCACTTGCAAGGTGCTCGGCGAGCGCGTGCCTGTCAGTTCGCTCAAGAGCTACATGGGCCACACGCTCGGGGCCTGCGGATCACTCGAGGCCTGGATGACGCTCGAAATGATGCGCGATGGCTGGTTCGCCCCCACGATCAACCTGACCGACATCGATCCGCGCTGCGCACCGCTCGACTACATCACCGGGAACGGTCGGGATCTCGAGACGGACATCGTGATGAGCAACAACTTCGCGTTCGGTGGCCTGAACACCTCGTTGATCTTCCGGCGTTGGCCGCGCTGAGCCCCGCCATCCTCTGGGTCGACCGCACGGCGCCACTCGCCGCCGAAGCGGAAGAGGGGATGGCGCATGCACTGTCCGCACCCGAACGGGACCGGCTCGACCGCATCACATCGTCAAAGCGGCGGGCCGAATTCCTGGCCGGGCGACTGTTGCTGCGGCGCCTGCTGGCCGACACATTCGGTGGCTCGCCGTTCGACTGGGCGCTCTCCGCGCCCGACGGCCTGCCGCCCACGGTGCTCTCGCCCGCCTGCGCTGTTCATCTGGCGCTGAGCCACAGCGGCGATTGGGTGGCCGGGGCACTGTCGGCCACGCCGGCCGGCCTTGATCTCGAGACCCCGGGCCGTCCGCGCGACACGTTGACGTTGGCTCGCGCCGTGTGCACTCCCCATGAAGTGGCTGACTTGCAGGCGCTCGACGGCCCGGCGCGTGATGCTGCATTCCGCGAACTGTGGACGCTCAAGGAGGCCTGGCTCAAGCGCCGTGCCGAAGGCGCGAGCCCGGGGCGGTTGGCTGAGGTGGCCACGCGGAGAGGCGATGGCGGAGAGGCCTGGACCTGGGTGGACGCCCGCCTCACATTGGCCTGGGTGCACGAAGGGGGCCTTCCGCGGTGGCACCGACCCGGCCCGTTCGGTGAACAGCCACCTGCCCCTTGGCAGGTGACCGACCTCAATCACTGAAAGGCCACTTCAGCGAAGCTGCGCAGCTTGCGGCTGTGAAGCTGAGCCACCCCTTGGGAACGCAGCAGTTCCACCGCACGGATGCCGATCCGCAGATGCTGGTCCACCCGCTCCCTGTAGAAATGGTTTGCCATGCCCGGCAGCTTGATCTCCCCATGCAGCGGCTTGTCGCTCACGCACAGCAGCGTGCCGTATGGCACGCGAAAGCGGAACCCATTGGCTGCAATGGTGGCGCTTTCCATGTCGAGCGCGATGGCCCTGCTCTGGCTGAAGCGGCGCTCGGGCGTGGTGGCCGAATGGTGCGACGGCAGCAACTCCCAATTGCGGTTGTCGGTGCTCGCCACCGTGCCCGTGCGCATGATGCGCTTGAGCTCATAGCCCTTGAGCTGCGTGATCTCTTCCACCGCTGATTCGAGCGCCACCTGCACCTCCGCGAGCGGCGGCACGGGAACCCACAGCGGCAAGTCTTCATCGAGCACGTGGTCCTCACGGACGTAACCGTGGGCGAGCACATAGTCGCCGAGTGCCTGCGTGTTGCGCAGCCCCGCGCAGTGACCGAGCATGATCCAGGCATGCGGGCGCAGCACGGCGATGTGATCGGTGATGGTCTTCGCGTTGGCCGGGCCCACGCCGATGTTGACCATGGTGATGCCGGAGCGGTCGCTTCGCATCAGGTGATACGCAGGCATCTGCGGCAGCCGGGGGGGCGCGATGCCGGTGTCGTCTCCCGGTTCGCTGGGCAGGCCCGTGCGTCGCGTCACCACATTGCCGGGCTCGACGAATGCCATGTACTCGCTGTCGCTCTTGGCCATTGCCTCGTGCCCGAGGCGCACGAACTCATCGATGTAGAACTGGTAGTTCGTGAACAGGATGAAATTCTGGAAGTGGTCGGGCGCCGTGCCCGTGTAGTGACGCAGCCGGTGCAGCGAGTAGTCGACCCGTGGTGCAGTGAACAAGGCCAGCGGGAACTTGAGCTTGCCGTCCGGTCCCGGTTCTGGTTCGTGGGTGCCGTTGGCGATGCCGTCGTCCATGGCGGCCAGGTCGGGCAGGTCGAACTGGTCTCGCAGCAACAGCCGGCGTTCGCGGGTCAGGCTGCCTTCGAGGTGGTCGTTCTCGGCGAGCGAGAAGTGCACCGGGATCGGTTGCGAGCTGAGCCCCACCTCGAGCGACACGCCATGGTTCTTCAGCAGCAGCATGAACTGTTCGTGGTAATACTCCTTGAACAGGTCCGGGCGTGTCAGCGTCGTCTCGTAGGTGCCTGGGCCGGCGACGAAACCGTAGGCCAGCCGGCTGTCGGCACGGGCGACGGTGTCGGTATGCACACGCAGATAGGGATAACACGCCCTCACATGCTGGGTGAAAGATTCTCCGGCGACGAACCGCTGCAGACTGTCGCGCAAATAGCCGATGCCTGCGTTGTAAATGGTGGACGCGTGGGCCAGTGCGGCATCGGCGTCAGTGAAGGATTGCGCTTTGAGGAGGGTCGGGGTGGCCATGGCCTCCATTGTGCGGCGTCCGCAGGGCAGCAGGGGTGCCGCGCGCTGCATGAATCCCACGAAGAACACGCCTGATCGCGCGACTTGTGAAATCCTGCGAGCGATGCGAGGGCGCTCCCCGACTGATCACACCAAGCCAGGGGGCGGTGAAACGGGCATGATGCTGGCGCCCGTGCTCGCCTGGTTCACCACCCCTTGGACCACCCAGGCGAACGCCAGCAGCAGCGAGAGCACCAATGCGATGGAGAGCGGCACCACCAGTGAACGCAACCAATCTGGCATCCGGGAGTTCATTGCGCCACCTGTGATTTGGCCGGGGGCCACGGCGCATCGGGCCAGTGCTGTGCCTGCAGCGCCGGGTGCGCTGCCTCGTAACCGATGGCTTCCTCGGCCAACGACTCGTCGCGATAGGCCTCCGGGGCCGTGCCACCGTAGTACCAGCGGCGTACGTCTTCCATCCACGCTTCGTCGTTGCTCATGGGGTGCTCCAGGGGCTTGTCATCGCCTCGATTCATGCGACGGCATCGTGCAGCCGAAGTCGCATTCCGGGTATCAGGAGACCGAGCGACGCCTCGTAGGAGGATGACTACACTGGGTCGTTACCCACCGCAAGGACCTGCCATGGCCATCGGCAACATCATCACCGCACTCAAGGTCGTTCCCTGGGCCGATGTGATTGCTGCTGCGCCGGCCATCGTCAAGGGCGCGCGCAAACTGTTCTCCCGCACGGAGCAGCCGTCCCCCGCCGCCCCTCCCGAGGCAGGCCCGGACGAGCGCCTGCGGTTGTTGGAGGGGCGGGTCCAAGACCTGGTCGAACGCGAGCAGGCCTCGGCCAAGCTGGTCGCGGCATTGGCTGAACAGAACGCCTTGCTTGTGGAAGCCGTCGGTGTTCTTCGCGCCCGGATGCGGTGGCTCCTGGCCGCCAATGTCGTTCTCCTCGTGATGCTGGTGGTAGGCCTGGCGGTGTCTTGGGGGCGGTCTGGCCTTGCCTGACACAGTGCCTCATCCGGCAAACACGCATGCATCATCGATGGCGGGTTAACCCCCCGTGTTGGCAGGATGGATGCGATGCTTTTGGGCGAAGATGGCATTCACTCGTACATCGGTGAGGCAGTGTGCATGGCAAACAAACCCCCCATCCGGGTCGGCATCGGCGGCTGGAGTTACGCGCCGTGGCGCGAGACCTTCTATCCCGAGAGCCTGCCGGCCTCCAAGGAGCTTGCATGGGCGAGCCGGCAACTCTCCATGATCGAAATCAACAGCACGTTCTATGGGTCACAGAAGCCTGCCACCTTTGCCAAGTGGCGCGACGACACGCCCGCTGATTTCGTCTTTTCCGTCAAAGCCTCTCGCTATGCCACGGCGCGCCGAGTGCTGGCCGAGTCAGGCGATTCGGTGAACCGGTTCATCCACAGCGGCATTGCTGAACTGGGCTCCAAGCTCGGCCCCATCGTCTGGCAGTTCGCAGAGACGAAGGTGTTCGACCACGACGACCTGGCCGCCTTCCTTGACATGCTCCCGGACCAGGTCGATGGCCTGCCGCTGCGCCATGTGCTCGACGTGCGCCATCAGAGCTTCGCGGTGCCAGAGTACCTTGCGCTGGCACGCCGGCGTGGCGTTGCCACCGTGTTCGCTGATTCCGATGAGTACCCGATGTTTGCCGATCTCACCGGGCCCTTCGTTTACGCCAGGCTCATGCGAACACAAGCCACGCTGAAGGCCGGCTATGCCCCCAAGGCGCTCGATGCCTGGGCTGAAGCCGCCCGCTGCTGGCAGGAGGGCGGCGAGCCCGCCCACTTGCCCCGGGTGGAGTTGCCCGGTGCGTCGGGCGCTCCACGCGAAGTGTTCATGCTGTTCATCGCCGGGGCAAAAGAAAAGGCGCCGCTGGCGGCCAAGGCCCTCCTCGAACGGCTCGGCTGGACGCCACCGCCACACACCTGAGTTCCTGCGCCGAATCGCTGGCAGGTGCGCCTGTCGGCTACGACAGCCGGTGCTCCGCGGCGGTCGCACGGGCGCGTTGGTTGGACATCGGTACGTTGTCCATCGGCAAGGCCTGGCCTGCCTGCACCGCGGCGAGCCACTCCGCCGTCGTGGCCACGGCCGCGAAGTTGCTGTGCAGCACCACGATGAACGCGCGGTGAATTTCCTCGGCGCTTGCGCGGCCGGCGCTGTTTTCGTACGGCAGCGACCCGGTGGCGTCCGCCAGGAGTTCGGCCTTGAGTCCAAGGTGTGAAGCCTGCATCACGGTCGATACATCGCAGTTGTGGGTCATGTAGCCCACGATGGTCAAGGTATCGATGCCGCGAGCACGTATCCAGGCCTCGAAGTCGGTGTCCTTGAAGGCGCTCGGATGGTGTTTCTCGATCCAGTGGTCGTGTGGACGCCGGGCGATCTCCGGATGCAATGCCCATGTGGGCGTGCCTTTGCGGAACACCGGTGCACCGGCCGGGGAGGTGTGCTGCACCACGACCACCGGGATGCCGGCGGCGGTCGCCGCATCCATGGCGAGGCCGATGTGGCGCAGGCTGGCATCCACTGGTGGGTACTCGATGGGCAGGTGGCCAGTGAAGTATTCGTTCTGGACGTCGATCACGACGAGGGCGCGGCGAGGAGCGTTCATGGTTGATGTGGGTCGAGGCGGCCAGAAACATGGCCATGGATGCCATTCTCGAAAGTGCCTCCCGGGTGCAACAGTGGCCCGAGTGACATTGATCGATAGAATCGGGCCATGGCCTCCGCTCCCACCGTCGCAGTGATCTCGTTTGCCGGGATCAGCCCTTTCCACCTGTCGGTGCCTTGCATCGTGTTCGGCGAGGACCGAACCGACGGCGGTCTGCCCCGGTTCGACACCCAGGTGTGCGGTTGGGAGACAGGGGCATTGGACACACGAGCCGGCTTTCGCATTGAGGTGCGGCAAACACTGGATGCGCTGGCGGGCGCGGACGTCGTCGTGGTGCCCTCGTGGCACGGTGATCTGCGCCCGGCGCCGCCGATGCTCCTCGACGCGTTGCGCGACGCACACGCGCGCGGTGCCATCATGGTGGGGTTGTGCCTTGGCGCGTTCGTGTTGGCCGAGGCCGGCCTGCTCGACGGTCGCCCGGCAACCACCCATTGGCTCTTCGCTTCACAGTTCGCCGAGCAGTATCCGATGGTGCGGCTGAACGCGGACGTGCTGTATGTGGACGATGGCGACGTGCTGACATCCGCAGGCACGGCCGCAGCGCTCGATTGCTGTCTACATCTGATGCGCCGACTGTGCGGGGCCGAGGTGGCCCGGCGCGCCGCGCGGCGCATGGTGGTGGCTCCGCATCGGCAGGGGAACCAGGCCCAATTCATTGCGCAACCGGTGCGCGCCGTGGTGCAGGGAGATCGCCTGTCGGAACTGCTGGACTGGCTCGGCGGTCATCTCGACGAATCCCACACGCTCGATGCGCTGGCTCAGCGTGCCCGGATGAGCCGGCGAACATTCACCCGGCGGTTCCGGGAGGTCACCGGTACCACCGTCGGCCGTTGGCTTGCCAATCAGCGGCTGGCGCTCGCGCAGCAACTGCTCGAGACCACGCGCCGCCCCATCGACCACATCGCCGTCGAAGCAGGGTTCGGCACCGCGCTTTCGATGCGCCAGCATTTCGCGGCGGCGCTCGACACCTCCCCGTCCGCGTACCGGCGCGAATTCCAGGGGGTGTCGCGTTGAGCGGCAACACCTTCACCGTTCACGTCGAGCCGCTCGGCAGGGCATTCGAAGCGGCGCGCGACGAGACGCTGCTCGTGTCCGCGCGCGCCGCCGGCATGGTGCTGCCGAGCTCCTGCCGCAATGGCACCTGTCGGGCCTGCATGTGTCTGGCGGTCGCCGGCCGGGTGAGCTACCGCATCGAATGGCCGGGACTCAGTGCCGAGGAGAAGCGGGACGGGTACATCCTACCGTGCGTGGCTCGCCCTGAATCCACTCTGACCCTTCTCGCCCCGCATGCCAGGGTCGCCTGACCTATGCTTTGGGCGTTCAGCTTGTAACCGGGCGATGGGTGAGTGAGTGCTATCCTCGTTCGTGAACTGTTTCACGATCAGGGATGCAATGAGAAAATTTTGGAAAGCAGTCGGAGCGTGCTCCATCGCGGCGTCACTTGCGGCATGCGGAGGGGGAGACGATGCCCCCGAGGACTCCTCGTTCGTGAAGGGCAGCTTCACCACATGCGATCCGGTCGAGGGAGGGATGCTGGGGTCGGTCCGGGTGAGCGTCACCATCACGGACACGAGCATGCAAACCACACACCACGTCTATGCCGGCAGCCGCAGCTGCGGGGGCCCGGAAGCTGCGGTGGTGACATTTCCGGTTACGCAGTTCGCTGACGCAGGCACCAAGCTCGTGGCGGGGCCGAATGGCGGCGAGCTCCTGGCGCGCAAGGCCATCTTCACCGATCCGGCCGGGAGCGTCCAAGCGACCGTGTACACCGATGTCGACTACAGCACCGACAACGGTGTGCTGATCATCCATGACCCCAACTCGACGGGTGATCTGTACCACGTCAGGCTGCAGCAGCAGGCCGAGTCCGGCAAGGATGTGCTCGTTCGTTACAACGGGGTGCTGTATTTCGGTGGCGACGAGGTCGACTCGGAGCAGTACCCCATCCGCATCGACTATTCGCGGGGATTCACGCCGTTCTGACGCCGTGGCGGGCGCTTCGGGCTTTCCCCGAGGCGTTTTCACCTGAGAGCGCTCTCTCCGGAGTCGCTCTCGACGATCATGTGACCTTCAGGCCGGCCACGGCGGGATCATCCGGCGGATAGCGCAGGGCAAGACTTTCGAGCGTTCGCTTGAGCAATGTCGCGATCATCAGGTTGCGATGCGTCTTCGAATCCGCCGGCACGACCGTCCACGGCGCCCAAGGGGTGCCTGTGGCCGAGATCAGCGCTTCGTACGCGGCCTGATAGTCGTCCCACTGCTTGCGCACGGCGAGGTCGTCGACAGAAAACTTCCAGCGCTTGGTCGGATCGTCCAGACGTTCCTGCAGGCGTTGCCGTTGCTCATCTTTCGAGATGTGCAGCATGAACTTGCACACCGTGGTGCCGGTCTCCGACAGCAAGCGCTCGAAATCGTTGATGTGGGCGTACCGCTGCTTCGTCTGCGCTTTCGTGATCCAGCCGTTGACCGGTGGCACCAGCACGTCTTCGTAGTGGCTGCGGTTGAACACCATGATCTCACCGGCAGCAGGCACATGCTGGTGAATCCGCCAGAGGAAATCGCGGGCGCGCTCGGCCTCATTCGGTGCCTTCCAGCTGACCGTCTTGACGCCGAGGGCACTCATCCGGCCGAACACGCCGCGAAGCGTGCCGTCCTTGCCGCTCGTGTCCGTGCCCTGCAAAACCACAAGGAGTTTGTGGCGGCGGTCCGCGTACAACAGGTTCTGCAACGCATCGAGTTCAACCGCGAGTTGATCGACGAGCGCGCTGTCGCGCTGCTTGTCGCCGGATGAAAACGGCTTCTCCGAGGGTGACATGCGGGAAAGCTTGAAGCGCTTCGCGCTGATGCCGGCCTCGGCGTGCTGGTAAGGGCTTGCGTCCACGTGTCCGGAAGGCATCGACCCGGCTCCTGATCCCGAGTTCATCGAACTTTCATGCCAGTGTAGGGCGAGTTGCCCCACCCAGGACGGGGGGAGGCGCCCGCGTCGAAAGCCTGCACAATCCGCCGCAAACACCGGGACGGGTGCCGCGGCACCAGCAGTTCCGGACCCAGAGACAGCAGGAGTTTCCAATGGCCGCCCGATCCGTTCCCGTGAAGACCCCGGAAGCTGTGGCAGAGCTGGGCAGCCGTCAGCGACGGCTGAGCCAGCGTCATCGCACCGTGTTGCTGCTCGTCGACGGCAAGCGCAGCGAAGGGCTGGTGCGTCGCATGGCGTTGCAGGCCGGCGCGGCCGAATGCTGCTTCGATGAACTGGTCGAACTCGGCATGATCGAGCTGACAGTGTCGGACGCCGATCCGCCCGCCAGCGCCCCGATGCCGCTCGCTGAGGTACCGGCGCCGCAGCAGGCCGCTCCGAAGGGGCCGCTCGCAGGGCCCGATTCCGTGGTGAGCCTGCTGCCGCCCTCGCTCACCCTGGTGCCCGAATCCTCGCTGATCGATTCCAAGATCCAGGAGCTGCCGAACGGGAACCGTGAGGCACTCCAGGTGCTGCCCGGCGAGGGCCAGGACGTGGCTTTCGAGGAGGCCCGGGACCTGATGATGCGGGCGGTGCGTGCCGAAGCACCCGTGGCCGGCTCCCTGACATTGTTGCGCCTGCGCCGTGCCCGAACGCGTTCTGACCTCGAGGCCCTGCTGGAAGAGGTAGAGTTGCGGATCACCAAGCCTTTCAAGGGGCTGTGGGCCACCCAGACGATGTCGCATGTTCGAGAAATCCTGTCGACTCAAACGGTGACTTGATACAGCCCTCGTGCCTCGCATGAGTTTCCTGGCCATCGATGTCGGCAACACCCGTCTCAAGTGGGGGTTGTACGCGTCTCCTTTCCCGGGCGCCGCCCTGATCGCCCATGGCGCGGCCTTTCTCGAGACGATCGACACGCTCGCGGAGACCGACTGGAAACATCTGACCGCGCCGGGCAGCATGCTGGGCTGCATCGTGGCAGGGGAGAGCATTCGCCGCCGGGTCGAGGAGCAACTCGAACTGTGGGACATCGACCCGCGCTGGGTCGTCTCGTCCGCCCACGCGGCCGGCGTCACCAACGGCTACGACCATCCGGGCCGTCTCGGCACCGACCGGTGGGTTGCGCTCATTGGGGCGCGCCAGCGCGTGCTGTCACATGGAGGGGCCCGCCCGGCGCTGGTCGTGATGGTGGGCACCGCTGTCACCGTCGATGCGCTCGATGCGGAGGGCAACTTCGTCGGGGGGATGATCCTGCCGGGGTTCGGTGTGATGCAGCGTGCGCTCGAGATGAGTACCGCCGGCCTGAAGGTGCCCACTGGCGAAATCGTCGACTTCCCCACGAACACAAGCGATGCACTCATGACCGGCGGCTCCAGTGCGATGGTGGGTGCAGTGGAGCGCATGCACCGCAAACTGCGTGAACGGTGCGGTCAGGAGCCGGTGTTGCTGATGAGCGGCGGTGCTGCGCCCAAACTCGCGGCCATCACGGACCTGAAGTTCGAGACGGTCGACAGACTGATCTTCGATGGCCTGCTGACGCTCCAATCTCACCGCTTGGCACTGTGAATTTGAGGCCCCCCAGTCGGCTGGCGCCTCCTGCCCCCAAGGGGCGACCCCGGGTCGGCCGGCAAAGCCGGCCTCGCGGGTCGCTTGATCTGCGGCTTCGCTTCGCTTGCCTGCCTGTCGCACGCGCTGCAGGGCATAGCTCGCTGCGCTCGCTCGCCCCTCCTCTGTCACACCGGCGAAAGCCGGTGCCCACTGGGGCAATGGGTCCCGGCTTTCGCCGGGACGACGAGGGGTGGCGACGGGACCGATGCGAAGCGAGCTGAAGCGGGCCGGCACGGCGGTGTCTCGTACGGTCACGGTGGAGCTGGAGACAGTGGTCGTGCGGGGGATTCGTAGCCGAAGCGCCTGAGCAAAATGCGGGGAAGCTGGTGTTCAGAGCGCCTCTTTGGGGCACCTTTCTGGCGCGACAGAAAGGTGCCTCGGCTGCCGGGCCGAGACCCGGCGCGGCCTCGCCAGAGAACAAGAATTTCCAAGCAAACAAGGGGGGCGCATGAGGACGCAAGGGGGATGCCGGGCCCCCCGGCGACCAGCCCCATCAAAGGATGTAGCGCGAGAGATCCTCGTTCTGAGCCAACTCTCCAAGCTTCGCATCGACTTCGGCGGCGCCGATGGAGATGGCCTGCCCGCTGCGGTTGGGGGCATCGAAGCTGATTTCGTCGAGCAAACGTTCCATCACGGTGGCCAGGCGACGAGCACCAATGTTCTCGGTGCGTTCGTTCACGTCGCATGCGATCTGGGCCAAGCGGCGGATGCCGTCCGGCGAGAGTTCGAGCTTGACGCCTTCGGTGGCCAGCAGCGCCTGGTATTGCTTGAGCAGGCTGGCGTGGGTCTGGGTCAGGATGGCTTCGAAGTCGTCGACGGTCAGCGAGCCGAGTTCGACGCGGATGGGGAAGCGCCCTTGCAGCTCAGGGATCAGGTCGCTCGGTTTGCTCAGGTGAAAGGCGCCGGATGCGATGAAGAGGATGTGGTCGGTCTTGACCATGCCGTACTTCGTGTTCACGGTCGTGCCCTCCACGAGCGGGAGCAGGTCACGCTGGACGCCCTGGCGCGACACGTCGGCACCGCCCGTGTCGGATCGTGCAGCCACTTTGTCAATCTCGTCCAGGAAGACGATGCCGTTCTGCTCGGTGTTGGCGAGCGCCCGTGTCTTCATCTCGTCTTCATTGACAAGCTTGGCGGCTTCTTCCTCGGCGAGCAGTTTCAGCGCCTCGGCGATCTTGAGCTTGCGCGTCTTGCGTTTGGTCGGGGTGAACTGGGAGAACATGCCTTTGAGCTGCTCTGCCATGTCGTCCATGCCGGGCGGGCTCATGATTTCGAAGCTGGGCTTCGGTTCGGCCACGTCGACTTCGATTTCCTTGTCGTCGAGCGCACCTTCGCGCAGACGCTTGCGCATCACCTGGCGCGCGGTGTTGTCGGCCGGGGCGGGGCTGCTGGCCGTCAGGCCGAAGTCGCTGCCGGCGCTGCGTGCCGGGGGCACGAGGATGTCGAGCACGCGCTCCTCGGCGGCGTCCTCGGCCCGCGCGCGCTGGCGGCGCATCTGGTGTTCGCGTTCTTGCTTGACGGCCATCTCCACCAGGTCACGCACGATGGAGTCCACGTCCTTGCCGACGTAGCCCACCTCGGTGAACTTGGTGGCTTCGACTTTGATGAAGGGCGCGTCGGCGAGCTTGGCCAGCCGGCGGGCAATCTCGGTCTTGCCGACGCCGGTGGGGCCGATCAGCAAAATGTTCTTCGGCGTGATCTCGCCACGAAGGCTTTCATCGACCTGCTGGCGGCGCCAGCGGTTGCGCAGGGCGATGGCGACGGCGCGCTTGGCGTCTTTCTGGCCGACGATGTGACGGTCCAGCTCGGAGACGATTTCCTGCGGGGTCATCGTGCTCATTCAAGGACCTCGATGGTGTGTTGCTGGTTGGTGTAGATGCAGAGATCGCCGGCGATTTCGAGCGAACGCTTGACGATGTCCTGCGGGGGCAGTTCTGTGTGTTGGAGCAGTGCCCTGGCCGAGGCCTGGGCATAGGCGCCGCCGGAGCCGATCGCGACCACGCCCATTTCAGGTTCGAGCACGTCACCGTTGCCGGTGATGATCAGCGAGGCCCCACGGTCGGCCACCGCAAGCATGGCCTCGAGGCGGCGCAGGACGCGGTCGGTGCGCCAGTCCTTCGTCAGTTCGATGGCAGCGCGCACCAGGTGCCCCTGGTGCTTTTCAAGTTTGGCTTCGAAGCGTTCGAACAAGGTGAACGCATCGGCCGTGGCGCCGGCAAAGCCGGCCAGAACCTGGTCACGGTAGAGCTTGCGCACCTTGCGTGCCGTGGATTTGACAACGATGTTTCCGAGCGTGACCTGGCCATCGCCGCCAAGGGCAACGATGTTGCCTCGGCGCACGCTCAAGATGGTGGTGCCGTGATAATTTTCCATGGGATACAGATCCGGGCGGGTGGGCCGGGTTCAAGGCCGACCCGCAAAACAAAACAACAGGCGTCGATGCCCGTTATCGAGGGGGCAGGACACGAGGCCGCATCACACGATGCGGACCTTGACCTTCGCGTGTTCGTTGATGCCCATGGCGCCAAAGAACAGCGCCACGAGCCGATGGGCGTCGGAGAAGCTGACAGACCGGTTTTCGCTGCGGCGGGCAAGCACCCAATTGAGCAGATCGCCTGCCGCGATGAAGTCCACGCGGATGAGCCTCGCACAAGATACGTTGACGATGGTCGAGTTGCCCAAGTCTTCGTGCATCTTCGTCAGCGTGGCGCTGATGTCCCCCACCAGTTGGCCCGACAGCTCCACGCCTGCGACTTGCACCACGCCGGGCTCATCGATCAGCTGGGATTCCTGGAACGTCGTCGAGACGTCACTGACGACGGACATGGGAGGGGATTGCGTGCTCTGGTTGGCGCCGCTGATGCGCACCTGGCAGGTCACGGGTTCCCACGAGGGCGGTGATACCTCGTACGTCACGCAGTAGTCGATGGCGGCTTCGTCGAACTGGTCCGGCCGGTTGACCAGGCGCAAGGCATCGAGACGGGCTTGCCAGAAGACCGGATCGGCATCGCGCACCCCTGTGGGGGCGGCGTCCTGCAGCACTTGAAGCAGGCGTTCACCGCCGACCCAGCGCATGTCGAGCGACTGGCCCATCCAGCTTCGGAAGAGTTCGCTCAGGCGCGCACAGCCTTCGGTGTCGATGGAATGCAGGGCTGTCCAGTCGAAGACCCACGGCAATGGCATCTGCAGTGTTTGTGACCGCAATCCCGAGACCGTTTCAGCTTCGAGGACGGCCGGGCACACCCATCCGACGTTGCCGTCGCTGCGCGGATGGGCAGGCCGGCGTTCCTCCACCGCAGCCTCCGCCACCAGGCGTGGCATGGAGAACCACTGGGGGGCAGACCAGCCGAACTGCTGTGCGTACTCCAGGGCGAGGCTTTCAAACTTTTGCTGCTGGCCGATGGCTCGGTACAGGTCGAACAGCGCGAGCCACGTTTCCGCGTGTTGTGCCCGTGGTCCGGTGCTGGACGTGAGCGCCGAAAGCGACTCTTCGCACAGTTCGAAGTCGGCGTTGGCGAACGCGATGACGGCTTCGTCGAGTTCCGGGTCGTGCACGACCTCGTTCACCTCGGCGGCGAAGGGGCGGGCGAGTTCGATCGATCCGGCGTCGCCGTTGAGCGGTGACAAGCCTGGACTCATCACCACCACAGCCGGTGCCGCCGCGGCACTGCCGCGATCGGGTTCGGTCGCGGCGTAACCGATGGCTGCCGGTTGGGTGGGCGCCTCATAGAAAGATGGCGTGCGACGCGATGGTGAGGCGAGGCCATCCCCGACCATCTGTTGCTCGATCTCGTCGATCTTGGCCTTCACGCCACTGTACGGTTTCGCACCGCTCTCAGGCAGGCGGGCTTCGGAATCGTCGATTCTGGAGGACCCGCCGAGGGTGGCCAGCTGCTCACTGGTGAGGCCTTCGCGGCGGACCTTGCGCAGCATGTCGAATTCGCGCTTGCGGACGAAATCGTTGCGCCGCTTGCGCTCGATCATGGCTTTCAGTTCCGACTTGGCGTATTCGCTCTCACGCGCGTCTTCCATGGGCGCGCCGAGCTGCGCCCAGTCCGTGGCAGGGTTGGCCACGAACTTGACGACCTTTCGGAAAAAGCTGGAGCTGTCTTTGTTGTCCGCCATGTCGAGGAGAAATGGGTCGGGACGTCAGTCGCCGAACATTTTTTGTTTCAGTTCTCGGCGTTGCTGGGCCTCGAGGGACAGTGTAGCGGTCGGCCGGGCGATCAGGCGGCCCAGCCCGATGGGTTCGCCAGTTTCGTCGCAGAAACCGTAGTCGCCCGAATCCAGGCGGACGAGGGACTGGGCAATCTTCTTCAGCAGTTTGCGCTCACGGTCACGGGTGCGCAGTTCGAGCGCGTGCTCCTCCTCGATGGTGGCGCGGTCGGCCGGATCGGGCACGATGGAGGTGTCTTCGCGCAGGTGCTCGGTGGTTTCGCCGGCATTGCTGAGGAGGTCGTCCTTCAGGCTTTGCAGCTTGGCGCGGAAAAACTCGATCTGCTTTTCCTTCATGTACTCGCTTTCGGGCATGGCGAGCACTTCGGCTTCGGTCAGTTCGGCGCCGGGCTTGGTTTTCCAGGCGTTGGCGAGTTTGGGGTCGGCCTTTTGAGGGGTTTTGGTCACGTCGATCACGGAAGCATTCAGTTGACGGGAGGAAGGTCTCGGCGGCGCAAAGCGGTCCGCGAAGCGCGAGGTGGCCGGGGGAATGGCGGCCGGAGGAGGCGCGGCGGCCGCACGGGCGGCCGCGACACGCGGAGAAGAGGCCTTGATGCCCGACGGATCCGCCGTCGCGGCCACGGGCGAAGCCGCGGCATGACCGGCCGGCTTTCCTGGGGGCGATTCGGATTCGGCGACGGATGGGGTCGGCACGGCGTTTGACTTGGGTTGAACAGGAGGCTGCGCGGCCTTTGCTGCGGGTTTGGAGACGGCCTTCGGCTCGGCAGACTTCGCCGCCGGTTGGGTCGCGGTGG
>Ga0207679_10000239_pt1 | contig 42150 bp, 34 predicted proteins | sample KBSC73metaG_FD_184320 | JGI IMG/M metagenome (GOLD analysis project Ga0207679, IMG submission 184320) | Corn rhizosphere microbial communities from Kellogg Biological Station, Michigan, USA - KBS C7-3 metaG (SPAdes) (version 2) | ecosystem: Host-associated > Plants > Roots > Rhizosphere > Soil ... | reverse complement strand
ATTGCGCCACCGATGGCTTGAGGGGCTGGACAGGCCTTGCAACTGTTGGCGTCACCGGATGCCGGCGCCTGTTGATTGACGCCATCGACTGCGCTGCCGGGCCGGTTCTCCTGGACCTTGGCGCCCCGGTGTTTGTTGATCGAAGCCGTGCGCGGAGGCCTTTCGCGGCGAGCCGCATCGAGCAAACGCTTGAGAAGCCACTTCACGCTCTGCTCGGTCTGTGCGTTGCCCAAGGTGCCCAACTGAGACCGGAATTGGCCCTTGACATCCCGCAGGGCCGCGATGGTGCCTTTGATCGCTTCCTTGGCTTCGGATTGGAGTTCGTTGGTGGGATCTGCCGCAACGAGATGTCCACCCTTCTTGCCCATCCAGGCCATGCTGGCGAACATCCGGTTCAGGCGTGCCTGGACCATCGGGTCGTACATCTGCTTCTCGGCCGGAGGTGCAGTCTGTACATCGAACAAGCGCTCGTCCTGAATGCTGCGCTGAAGGACATCGATTAAGTCGCCGATCAGCTTGTCGGCGAAATCGGCGCATTCGACCAGCATGCCATCGAGCCGGTCGATCGCGCCTTCGGCAAAGGCGTCCAGTTCTCCGGCAAGCGTCTCGTTCATGTGCGAGGTGAGCAGTACGACCGACTCCTCTCCCAGGTTTGCGCTGGTCTGCGCCAGCTTTTGCCTGACCATGTGCAGCGTCGGGCGCAGCGCCATTCGTGCCGGGCTCGTTGCTCCTGGCACCACGCCGATCAGGTCAATGGCCCAGCCGGCCCAATCCGCAGTGTCGACCGTGGCCTTCTCGTTGTATTTGTCGACGATGCGTGCGACATCGACGACCACGCTGCTGAGCGCGATGAGGTTGCCCATCACCGGCAGCGTCCCCGCCACGGTGCTCAACCGTGCCAGCGTCACATGGTTGTGGCTGATCCTGCGCAGCCATTGGTCGAAAGCGGCGGCGCTTGTACCGACGTCCTCGGTCGCGATGGTCGACAGGGGCGCCACCGCCATCTGCGGTTCGCGTGCTGCGGGCTCGACCCGCGCTGCTTCGGTCATGAGTTGCCTTGTTCATGCGGCACTCTGGGCGAGCGCCATGGATCGCAGCCGAAACGGCGCTGCAGTGATGTGTTCTTGCTGGCTCAGGGGGATCGATGCGAGCCGCAAGCCAGATCGGTGCGAAGTGCCAAACGGCGCGAACACGCACTGAGCACGGGTTCACGGTCGAAAGGCAATCACTCACCGGAAGGGCTGCGGTCGACGGCGGGCTTGTGTTCTTGTTCCGTCCTCCCTGATGCAGCCGGCGGAAATCATAGGGGCCGCCGAGACGATTGCTGCAGATGCGTCACAAGTCATTACCTTGTGGGGACGCTGCGTGGTATGCAGTGGTGTGCCGCAATCCCTAGGGTGATGGCCTGTGGGGTGCTCAGCACCTTTGGTCATGGAAGTGTGATCGTGACGTTTGCTGCGGGAGGTGCAAGGCGAACCACGTCGTTGTATGCCGCCAATTGTTGTTCGGCTTGGTGTCGAAGCTGCCAATGAATGCCGATGTACGCCAACAGACTCAGGGCACCGAACAGCGAGGCAAAAACCCAAAGAGGAACTTCATTGCGCAAGTGATTCCTGATGCGGTCGGGCGGCAGTGCGTGCGGGGCGAACAATGGTCTGGTGCCCTTCAGGTGAGCGATGTCATCGCCGAGCTTTGACGTCAAGTAGGTGAGCTTCTCGCTGCCATCGACGAAGTACTTGCCCTGAAATCCCAGCAGCAGGCACATGTGGAACACCTCGAGAACCTGGATTCGCCTGCTGCCTTCCCGCCGCAACTCTTCCAGGTGATCGAAGAAGCGTTCACCTCCCAACTGGTCTCCGAAGAACTGGAGCTGCAGCGGTCGCTGCATCCATTCGTCGCGGATGCGGAACTGCGACATCAAAATTGCTTCATCCAAGGTCGCGGAGAACGCGTACTTGCACAGGTGAATGTCTTTCGCATCGCAGCCCAGGCGTGAGGCGCCTCTTTCCATGTCGGTGAGGAACTCCTTGATCGAGCGACTGAACGTCTCTGCGTCACTCGGCGCTCGCTTGGCTCGCAGCAGGAACAGCAGGTAGAAGCCGTCGTACATCAGGTCCATCAGCGTGCGAGCCTCTTTGGCCGGGTTGACCGAGGTGCTTGCATTCGACTTGATCGATGATGGCTCACCCGCTTTGAAGAGGGAGGGTGGCAAGGCGGTGGTGTTCATGGATTGATCGCGATCAGTTCGAGATTCAGGTCGTCAGGGCAACCAGGTGCGTAAATGGAAATGGCCTGAGCTTGAAGCATCCGCTCATACAGCGGGCCCCGCGCTTCGACCGCGAAGTAATAGCTGCCCGGGCGAACTGGAATGGCTGCCGGGACCTGTGGTGCATGAACAAGCTGGACGCCCGACATTGCGGAGAGCACCAGCTTTTCCACATCGTCCGGAGCGCCGATCTTGAAGCGGGCCGGGACTGTCTGAACGAGTTCTGCAGGAGACAGCGTCGCACTCACGCCTAAATAGAGGGTGGTGGACGAGGTGATTTGTTCCGCATCAAGTCGGCCCTGATGGAACGAGGGGCGAACTTCGGATAGCGCGATCGCGAAGTAACGCGTCGAGATCACGGTTTCGAGAAGTTCGCGCAGGATGTCATCGATCCGCTGGAAGCCGGGCCCCGGGTTGGCATGGTCGTAGGCTGGCAAGTCAGTGATGGTGAACCCTTTGGAGAACGTCATCAGCGCGCCAGCCAGCTCCAGCAGTCGTTCGAAGAAGCGCTCAGGATGCAGCCCCGGGTGACGCATCAGATGTGAGAGCGCCGCATAGGCACTGCTCGCGGTGTGCAGGAGCCAGAATGATGCGACATCACCCGATCGAAATTCGATGATGTTTTTCGATGGTTCGCGATGCAGGCCATGCAGCGCATCCACTTTCGCTTGCAGCACATCAATGATCCGCCTCAGTTGGAGAAGCAGCGCGGTGGATGACTGAATGCTCATTGACGTCGGGACAAACCGGTCGTCGGTTTCGTACTCTCCTGTGGCTCCGCGCCGCAAGCGCAACAGGGGCAAATGCACGAGATGTTGATATGGGTCGTGGTCGGGCACGAGCTTGACCGATCTCGTCAACATGGTGATCGGTGCTGACGCTGCGTTCGTGAAGAGGTCTGCGGACTGGGTTTGAACGGGGTAGTACCGAACGGCGGTGTCGGCCCGCGCTTGTGTGGTGGCGAAGTTCGTACCGCTTTCGTGCAATGACGCCATCGCTGCATAGACAACGAACTCGGGAGACTTGCCGAATTCAGCCTCGAGCGAGAGAGACTCGGGCAGTTCATCTTCCACCGGGGCGTTGTAAAGCTCGCCATCGGGCATCACGAGTTGCAATTCGAGTAACCGAAGTTGTCCGGCTTTCAATGCGTCTTGGTCGATGCTGATGTGCTTGAGTCCCCAAGCATAGGGATGGAGGTTGCGAACGGACTGTGCAAGACGCCACTCGTGATACGCGTCCTGGCGCTGAAAATGTTGAGGCCTGAGAAAGAGGCCTTCGCCCCAAAGAATCTTCGAAGTTGGATTCACGACTTGCCTTTTCCTTCTTGCTGCGTTGTCTGGGTGGCGGCTGTTGTTCTGCGAACGGGGCAGTCGACGGCGCTCTTTCGCGATGTCGCGCCGGTCTGTCCTGTGGGTGAGCCCGATGCAATGCTGAGGCCACATGCGTGTGCACCCAGCACGATGCCGTTGCCTACGGGAAGCTGTTCAAGCTCGAATGCATGCCGCCAAAGCTGTGCTGCCGGCGTGCGGTAGAGGGCGACCACTCCGACGTAGCTCGCTTCGCGAGCCCAGCGTTCATTGATGTTCTGCTGCTGTCCGGGTAGGAGCACGAGTTCGCGGCTCTCGATGAGTTCGTCGGCCAGCAGTTCCTTCTCCTTCGCCGCGTTCCCGAATGTCTCTTGGGGAGCGTTGAGAAACGCGGACGGGCTGCGAAGCTTGTAGACGCGAACGAGCAAGGACAGAGACTTGCCTTCGTCATCCACGTTGAGCGACTCGCTCGCGGCGATGCGCAGCTTCAACGTTCTCCCCGGCTTTGCGGCCTCCGGAAGGTCCGGTGAGGTAGGCAGTTCCGGCTTCTTGTAGCCGATGGTCTCGAGTGCTTTCGCACCCATGTTCGAGAGTCCCTCGCCGAGCGATGGAACTTGTGCGCAACCTGATGCCAGCACGGAGAGCGTGAAGGCGGCAATGCACGTTGCTGTTCTTGTTGGACTGTGCTTTCTGGTGGTGCCCATGTCTCCCGGTCCGCCTCGCAAAGCGTGAAAGTCTAGGGACATGAATTGCAACGTGTCACTGCCCCCATCAGGGGGGTGTCCGCGTTTTTTCTTCGCCAGTTGCATCAAGTAACGCATGGCGTGTTTGTGATATTCGCTTCAAGCTGTAATGCGCCGCTTCGCCATTCGAGCGACTGGGCTTGTGTGTTGTCGAACGCACCTTGCGCCAGAAGACCAACTCAGGGAGTGAGTGTGAATCTGTCAACGAACCCATGCGGGGCGCTCGTTCGCGCGACCCTGCTTGCTTCATCCATCGTCTCGCTCGCGGCGTGTTCGTCATTGACGTCGGCGGGCTTCGCGTCAGGGTCGTATGCCGAATTGATGAGCTCCGCAGACGGAGCCTTCAAGGCAAACCAGTCCGCTGCAGGCTTGTTGCTTCTTGAACGTGCCGCGAAATCCGAGCCGGCAAAAAAAGAACCGTGGCTGCGCATGGCGCAGGTTCAGTTTGAAGAGCGGCGTTACGGCTCTGCCATCAACGCTGCTGAGGAGGTTCTGCAACGGGACAACGCGGATGTGACGGCCAAGAGCATTCTGGCGGCCAGTGGTCTGCGTGTGTCCGCGAATGCGCTCGAGCAGCTCCGCGCGGTCGGTGAACTCGGTGGTGCACGCGACGAAGCGAAAGCGCTGGCGCGCACCATGCGGGACGCGCTGGGCGAATCGATCCTGCCGTCCGTGTCCGCGTCGGAGGCGAGAGCCCGTGCCAGCCGCCCGGCACCCCGGCATCCCGCGGCCACTGAAGTCCGACCGGCGCAGGTGCCATCCACTGGACCTGCGGCCGACACGTCGCCTTCAAGGGACGCTCCGATCCCGGCGAAGCCAGAGGCCGCAGAACCGAAAAGAAATCCGTTCAGCGCCTTGAAGGGCTGATCTCACCTGGTTGCAACACAGAGGACACCATGGCCAAGAAGGAAAGTATTCAGAAGCGCCTGGAGCGCATCCGCCCTCCACGCGTTCAGCTGTCGTATGACGTCGAGATCGGTGATGCGATCGAGAACAAGGAGTTGCCGTTCGTCGTGGGCGTGATGGGCGACTTCACCGGCCTGCAAGATCCGGAGAACCCGTTGCCGCGCCTCAAGGAGCGCAAGTTCGTCAATGTGGACATGGACAACTTCGACGACGTTCTGGAGGCCATGTCACCGAAGGCCAGCTATCGCGTCAAGAACGCACTGAGCGGAACGGGCGAATTTGGCGTCAACCTGACGTTCAAATCCATCGATGACTTCTCTCCGGAAGCCGTTGTTCAGGGCGTCGAACCCCTGAAAAAGCTCCTGGAGGCGCGGACGAAACTCTCGGACTTGCGCAACAAGCTCGCCGGCAACGAGAAGCTCGAGGACGTGTTGAGCGACGTTCTCAGCAACACAGAAAAACTCAAACGACTCGGCGACGAAGCCGGTGCCGAAAAGGAATAACGAATGACCGCTGCAACCCAATCAACCGAAGCCGCTGTGGCCGAAGTGGAATCGGTCAGTCTGCTCGACAGCATCATCTCGCAGAGCCGCGTGGCCAAGTCGGACACTGAGCGCCATCGTGCCAAGGACATCATCGGCGAGTTGGTGAAGGAGGTTCTTCAGGGGACGGTTGTCATCTCCGAAAACCTGTCGGCCACGCTCGACGCACGCATTGCTGAAATCGACGAGTTGATTTCCTCGCAACTGAGCCTGGTCATGCATGCGCCCGACTTTCAACGGCTGGAATCGTCATGGCGTGGACTCCACTACCTTTGCAAGCAGACCAGCACCGGCGAACACATCAAGATCAAAGTGTTCAACACCACGAAGAAGGAACTGATCAAGGACTTCAAGACCGCCATCGACTTCGACCAGAGTGCGCTGTTCAAGAAGGTCTATGAAGAGGAGTTCGGCAGCTTCGGCGGCGCACCGTTCGGGGCGCTCATCGGCGACTTCGAGATCGGTCGCCTTGCAGAGGACATGTACTTCTGTGAACAGATCGCCCATGTGGCCGCAGCGGCTCACGCACCGTTCGTGGCTGCGGCGTCTCCGGAACTGTTCGGGCTCGAGAGCTATACCGACCTCGGCAAGCCTCGCGACTTGTCCAAAGGGTTCGACACTGTTGAATACGCGAAGTGGAAGTCGTTCCGTCAATCGGAGGACTCGCGTTATCTGGGCCTCACGTTGCCTCGCTTCCTCGGACGCCTGCCCTTCAATCCGAAGGATGGCACCACCACCGAAGGGTTCAACTTCGTCGAAGACGTGGACGGCTCCACGCACGAGAAGTACCTGTGGATCAACGCGTCGTATGCGTTCGCTGCACGACTCACCTCCGCGTTCGAGCTGTACGGCTGGTGTGCAGCGATTCGTGGGGTCGAGGGCGGTGGTTTGGTGGAAGACCTGCCAACGCACACGTTCAAGACAGACGATGGCGAGGTGGCGTTGAAATGCCCCACGGAGATTGCCATCACCGATCGGCGCGAGAAGGAATTGAGCGATCTGGGATTCATCCCGTTGGTTCATTGCAAGAACACCGACTACGCGGCCTTCTTCGGTGCACAGTCAGCACAGAAAGCCAAGAAGTACGACACCGATGCTGCCAATGCCAATGCCGTGCTGTCGACGCAGCTTCAGTACATGTTCGCGGTGTCGCGCATCTCGCATTACATGAAGGCCATGATGCGGGACAAGGTGGGCAGCTTTGCCAGTGCCGAGAACGTGGAGACGTTCCTCAACAAGTGGCTGAATCAATACATCCTGAGCAGGGACGACGCTTCTCACGAGCAAAAGGCTCAATTCCCTCTGCGTGAGGGCCAGGTTCAGGTTTCCGAAATTCCTGGGAAGCCGGGGTGCTATCGGGCGGTGGCGTTCCTGCGTCCCCATTTCCAACTTGACGAGCTCTCCGTCTCGTTGAGGCTGGTGGCCGAACTTCCTCAGGCAATCGGCGCCTGATCATCGGCTTCGTACTGCGAAGCCTTCACCATAGCAGTACATCCAACGTTCTACATGGAAGAGATTGAATGAAAGCTATCTACATCAAGTTCACCCCAAAGACCAATTCGAAAGCACTGGTAGGCGAGTCGCTCGACTCGGATCACAAGGACGGCTGGCTCGAAGCTTCTTCCTTCGAGCATGGCATTGTGCAACCGAGGTCGGCAACCGCGTCGAGCGCCGGAGGCCATACGGCAGAGCGTTGTGAGCACTTGCCGATGGTCTTCACCAAAGACATTGACAAGGCGAGCGTGTACCTCTGGGAGGCTTGCTCGGCAGGCTATGCGTACGACGTGGAAATCCACTTCTTGCGCGCCACCGGTACGGTGCCTACGCAGTACTTGACGATCAAGCTCACCAACGCAATCGTGGAGAAGGTCGACATGACGGTTCCGCCAACGGGTTTGCCAGTCGAAACGTTCGCGCTGAAGTATTCCAAGGTCGTGTGGAACCACAAAGGGTCTAAGACCGATGGCACGGCCAACGTCGGGAATGACGTGGGTGGCTGGGATCTCGCATTGAACAAGGCTGCCGCCTGATTCTGTTGGAGTGATCGGGCCGCCATGAGCGCGGCCCTTTTTGCATTTCCTTTCCTTTGATGATCTCTCATGGAACGAACGATGCGGTACGCCCCGAGTTTGCTGGACAAGTTGCTTCAGATGTCGTCCTCTCATCTCATCGGGGAAACGTCGCCGGGTCTGACGTTGGAAGAGGTCAAGGATTCGGTGGCAGCAGACCTTGAGGCGCTGCTGAACACACGCTGCTCGATGAACGACCGGGAAGAAGCCGAATACCCGTTGTCGGCGCAGTCGGTCGTCAATTTCGGCGTCAGTGATTTCTCATCGCGCAGCCTGTCCAGCGGCCCCGACCGTGACTTCATCTGCGAGTCGATCCGCAAGGCGATCGAGCAGCAAGACCGGCGGCTGCAGTCCATCCAGGTTCGCCTCGACGGCCAGGTCCTCAAGGCCAATCGTCTCAGCTTCACCATCCGGGCCATCTTGCAGGTGGCGGACGTGGGGGAACAGGTCAGCTTCGACGCCTGTTTTGAGCCGACGCTCCAGCGTTACTCGGTGCACGCCGTGCCTCCTGTCCGTTGGTGAGTGAAACAGGAGACTCCACGTGAAAGACCTGCTTTCCCACTACGAGTCCGAGTTGTCGAGGCTGCGTTCCTCGACAAGGGAATTCGCGGCACAGTACCCGAAGATCGCGGGTCGATTGGCCCTGGGCGCGGACATGGCGGAAGATCCCCATGTTGAACGGCTGATTCAGTCGTTTGCCTTGTTGGCGGCGCGAGTGCACAAGCGACTCGACGATGATTTTCCGCTGGTGACCGAATCGCTGCTGGATGTTCTCTATCCGCATTACCTTCGGCCATTCCCAGCGTGCGCGATCGCCCAGGTCGACATCGGCGATGTGGCGGCGCAGATGACCGCTCCGGCGCGCGTTTGTCGGGGCACAGTGCTCAACAGTCGGGCAGTGCGTGGGGTGCCGTGTAAGTTTCGAACGGCGTATGACGTGTCGGTCGTGCCGACTTCCCTGCGAAGTGTTGTGTACCGACGCTCAGTTGTCGCCCCGCTCGGGACGCGGCTGCCGCCGGGTGGCACCTCGGTGCTTTCGCTTGAGTTCGAGCGGCTGTCGTCGCAGGTTCCGTGGTCCAGTATGGGCGATACGGTGCGGCTGTACCTGAATGGGGAACCATCGCTCGTGAGCCTGCTGCGCGAGGTGCTTTGCGACAAGCTGGTGGGCGTGATGGTTGAGGCCGAGCCAGGCAAGGCTTGGATGGGGCCGTATTCCCAGCGGCCGACGCTGGTTGGATTCGGCGAGGACGAAGCGTTGATCGACTACGACGACCGATCACATCCTGCATACCGGCTGCTCACTGAGTACTTTGCTTTTCCGGATAAGTTCAATTTCCTAGATGTTCCGCTGCCGGTGGAGAAGAGCCTGCCGCCGACGGCGGGCAAGGTGACTCTTCACTTTGTTCTCGAAGGCTTGGGCGTGGACTCCGATCAGTCACGCCTGCTCGACACGGTGTCGAGCGCCAACCTCGTGCTTCGCTGCACGCCGGTGGTCAATCTCTTCAAGCAGAACGCCGATCCGATACGCATCTCTCATACAACAACCCAGTATCCGGTCGTCGTGAGTGCGCAGCGTGCGTATGGCTACGAGGTGTATTCAATCGACAAGGTGTATCGAGTGAGGCAGTCGCCGGCTGGCGAAGTCATCGATGAGTTTCAACCGTTCTTCTCGATGCGGCATGAGGAACTGTTGAGCGCCGATGGAGTGCTCGCTCCCGGACGCTATTGGCACACGCACCGTGACGAGGCGGTGGCGATGCTGAGCCCTGGCTACGAGCTTCAACTGTCGATCGTTGACGCGAATTTGTCGCTCACGTCGCCGCAGACGGACACGCTGTCCCTTCAGGTGACTGCGACGAACCGCAGCCTGCCGGACCTGCTGACCATCGGCAACGTGGGAGGAGATCTGTTCATGGAAGGTGCGGGGCTGGGCGTGCAGATGCGCCTACTCCGGAAGTTCACGCGGTCCCAGAGCTTCGAGAGGGGGAATGGCAGCCTCTGGCGACTCGTTTCGCACCTGTCACTCAACCACCTTTCCATCAGCGGGCGCGGTGTCGAGGCGTTGAGGGAAATGCTGCACCTGTACGACCTGCCACGAGATGCCGCGAACCACCAGCAAATCGAAGGAATCATCGAAGTTGCCTTCGCACCGGCAACGGCGTGGCTGGCCTCGGAACCCTTCGCGACCTTTGTGCGTGGCACAGAGGTGAAATTGTTCGTGGATGAGCCGAGCTTCGTGGGATCAGGTATTCACGTGTTCGCCGCAGTCATGGACCGATTCTTTGGCCTGTATACGCACGTCAACAGCTTCACTCAGTTGACCGTGATATCGGCTCGAACCCAAAAGCCTATTCTGCAATGTCCACCACGCAACGGCGCGACAGCGCTGGTCTGATCGATCAGCTGTTTGACAACCCGCACCGCTTCGAGTTCTTTCAAGCCGTGCGGCTGTTGGAGACGTGGCTGCAGGCGGGTGACGAACACGGCGACGACTTGGTGCCTGATCGGCTGAGATTCTGCAATTCGACGTCGTTGTCGTTCCCGCCCAGCGAGATTGAATCGCTTCGTCGACGTCCGCAACCGCCCGACGAAGATGCTGATCCAAAGGAATGCCTGATTGAGCTGACGCCCCGGTTCATGGGACTGCTCGGTGGCAACGGCACATTGCCACTTGTGTATACGGAGCTGATTGCGGCGCGGGAGCGGCAGGTTCGCAATTCATCGATCCGCAGCTTTCTCGACTTGTTCAGCCATCGGGCAACGTCCTTGTTCTACGCTGGATGGAAGAAGAGTCGCCTGCATTTTCAGTACGTGCGAGAGCGTGCCAATCCGTTCACTCAGATGGCGCTAGCGTTTGCGGGGATGGAGCAAAGGTCGTTGCGCAATCGCCTGCAAGCCGAAGCGGGTGGAGTGCATGACGACTGCCTGGCGTACTACTCCGGCGCATTGCAGCGACGCGCCGTGTCCGCGGAGCAACTTCAGCGCGTGCTTCGAGGTTACCTGTCGGTGGGCGTGCGAGTTGAGCAGTTCGTTGGCCGTTGGTACGCGCTTCCACCAGAGGCTCGATGGGCGCTGGGTGCGTGCAATGGCGTGCTGGGGCGCAATGCGGTGCTGGCCGATCGGGTATGGCAACGTGACCTCCGCGTGCGGCTGCATCTCGGTCCGCTGGACTTCAAGCAGTTTTGCCGCTTCCTCCCTCAATCGACAGGGGCGCTGGCATTGCGCGAGCTGTTGCGAACCTTGATCGGGGTGGCACTCGAGTTCGAAATCAATCTCGAGCTCGAAGCCTCTGCCGTGACGGGGGTTGTGCTCGATTCGCAGCGTCTGTCGATGGCCGGTTGTCTGGGATGGAGCACTTACTTGCAATCACTGCCTTCCGCGGCGCACCGGTGCGACGTTGTCTACGACATCGAGCCCGAGGTGGCCGAATGAGATCTGAACCACTTTGTGCAAGCCTTCATCACCATGTCCAATTCACTGAAGACACTCATCTCCAAGCTCAACGAGCCGAGCCGGAAGGCACTCGAGCGAGCGGCCAACCTGTGCATGGCCCGTGGCAACTATGAAGTCGATCTGGAGCATTTTCTTGTGGCGCTCATCGAGGCTGCAAATGGCGACTTCGCAGTGCTGTGTCGCCGGTTCGGAATTCCGATTGCGGAACTGGAGCGCGACCTGGAGCGTGAGATCGGAGACTTCAAGACGGGCAACACGCGCACTCCCGTGTTGTCGTCTCATTTGCCGGTGCTGTTGGAGCAGGGCTGGTTGATCGCCTCGCTCGACTCTCGTGCAGGTCGCATTCGAGGCGCTCATTTGCTCCTCGCGTTGTTGACGGAGGCCGGCTTGAGGCAGCTCGCCGAACGTGCTTCCAAGTTGTTCGGCAAGGTCGGAGTGCACGAGCTCAAACACAAGATGGACGAGCTGACTGAGGGTTCGATGGAAGCGGCCGATCGGGTGGCGTTGAGCGAACCCGCGTCGGACGGGGATTCAGGGGCCAGTTTCACTCCAGTGCCCGGCAAGACCCCGGCACTGGATCAGTTCACCTCGAACCTCACCCAGCGTGCGCGCGACGGCAAGATCGATCCAGTGATCGGTCGCGATCCGGAGATTCGGCAGTGTGTCGACATCTTGATGCGCCGCCGCCAAAACAACCCCATCCTGACGGGCGAAGCGGGCGTCGGTAAGACTGCCGTGGTCGAAGGTTTGGCGCTGCGCATTGCTGCCGGCGACGTTCCAGATTCCTTGCTGTCGGTCGAACTCCACACACTGGACATGGGGCTTTTGCAGGCCGGTGCGTCGGTCAAGGGCGAGTTTGAAAACCGACTGAAGAACGTCATCGATGAGGTCAAGAAGAGTTTGCATCCCATCGTGCTGTTCATCGACGAGGCGCACACCATGATTGGTGCCGGCGGTCAGGCCGGACAGAACGATGCTGCGAACCTGCTGAAGCCCGCGCTCGCCCGCGGGGAGTTGCGCACGGTGGCGGCAACGACGTGGAGCGAGTACAAGAAGTATTTCGAGAAGGATGCTGCCTTGGCCCGCCGGTTCCAGGTCGTCAAGGTGGAGGAGCCCACCGAGGAACTGGCTACCGCGATGCTTCGTGGCATGGTGCCTCTGATGGAACGGCACTTCAACATCAGGCTCCTCGAAGAGGCTGTCGTGGAGGCTGTGCGTCTTTCTGCACGTTACGTCAGCGGCCGCCAATTGCCTGACAAGGCAGTCAGCGTTCTCGACACAGCTTGTGCCAAGGTCGCCCTGAGCCAAAACGCCACGCCGGCGGTCATCGAAGACAAGCGCCGCGTGCTCGAACGGATCGCTGCGGAGCGGGAAGCGCTACAGCGCGAAATCTCTGTCGGTGCAGATCATGGTCCGCGCATCGCCGAGCTCGAATCAGAACATGCGGAAGTGTTCGCGCAGGTGGATGCGCTTGAGCGGCAGTGGGAACAGGAAAAGAAGTTGGTCCTGGAGATCCGGACGCTGCGCAACAGCCTAGAGACCAAGCCTGCATCGTCCCACGTCGGAGCGGTGTTGAATAGCACTGCGAACGACCGATCGTCCGGCGACCAGCCGACGCCCGAGCCTGACGAACGTAGCCGGCTGCAGTCGTGCATGGCCGAGCTCGATGCGCTTCAGGCAGGCGTTCCGTTGGTACCGATGCACGTCAACGGGTCCGTCGTGGCCGAGGTGGTTTCAGCATGGACCGGTGTTCCCCTTGGAAGGATGGTCAAGGATGAGATCAAGTCCGTTCTCGAATTGCTGCCCGCCCTGCGCGAGCGTGTCGTCGGGCAGGACCACGCGCTAGAAGCCATTGCGCAGCGCGTGCGCACGTCCCGCGCAAATCTGGAGGACCCCGACAAGCCCAAAGGTGTGTTCCTCTTTGTCGGACCCTCCGGCGTTGGCAAGACCGAGACGGCCTTGGCACTTGCCGAGATCCTGTTTGGCGGTGAGCGAAACATGGTGACCGTCAACATGAGCGAGTACCAGGAGGCGCATTCCGTCAGCGGGCTCAAAGGCTCTCCACCCGGATACGTCGGCTACGGCGAAGGCGGCGTGCTGACCGAGGCCGTGCGCAGGCGCCCCTACAGCGTGGTGCTGCTCGACGAGGTGGAGAAGGCGCATCCGGATGTTCTCGAACTGTTTTTTCAGGTGTTCGACAAAGGCACGATGGACGATGCAGAAGGGCGAGAAATCGACTTTCGCAACACCTTGATCATCATGACGAGCAACGTCGGCTCCCAGGCCATCATGCAGGCTTGCTTGAACCGGAGTCCGGATGAGCTTCCGTCTGTCGACGCGTTGACCGAACAGCTTCGCCCACAGCTCTACAAGTCATTCAAGGCCGCCTTTTTGGGGCGGCTGAAGGTCGTGCCTTACTACCCCATTTCGGACGATGTTCTTGAGCAGATCATTCGCTTGAAACTCAACCGGATTGCAGCGCGCGCGGCCCGGAACCACAAGGCACGGTTCGAGTACGACCGCGGTCTCGTGAATGCGGTCCTGGCCCGGTGCACCGAGGTCGACTCCGGCGCTCGTGCCGTTGACCACATCCTCAACGGCACTTTGCTGCCCGAGATCGCCGAGTCCGTACTTGCCCGCATGGCGGCAGGGGAGGCCGTTGCACAAATCAAGGTTCGTGCAGGCAAGGATGGGCGGTTCAAGTACGCCGTCAAATGAAAGGTCAGGTCATGGATATCGAACCGCTTCTGTCATCCCTGTCGGAGGGAAACCCCTGCGGGGACGACTTGTCGTTCTCGCCCGAGTTCGACGCCATTGCCGAGCTGCGTCGAGAGGACGATGCGACGCTGGACCAAGGTGCCTGGGTCACGGAATTGAAGACGGCGGACTGGCCTGCCGTGGAGGCGCATTGTCATGATCTGCTGGCGACGCGCTCCAAGGACCTTCGCCTGGCAATGTGGTTTGCGGAGGCGGCCGCATTCAATCGTGGCTACGACGGCCTGAATCAAGGTCTGGCGCTCTGTGCCCGGATGTGCGAGCGACACTGGGATGGCATGTATCCGCGCCCCGAAGAGGGGGACATGGAGGAGCGTGTTGGCAACATCGCATGGCTTTTGAACCGGGTTGTTCGCCTGGCTGCATCGATCGCCATCTCGCCCGGTAAGGCGGGCTCCTTCTCGCTGAACGATGCGGCAGCGGCGCGGGCGCTGCAGGCCACCGACAGCCGCTCGCCAGCGAAGGAAGACAACGCCGACATCGCGGATCGGTTCCATCGCGCACTGAAGGCCACGCCGCATGCGGTGCTGATCGAGTCACTTGACGGCCTCGAAAGGTGCCGCGGCTCGCTCGATGCATTGCAGTCGGTGACAGATGCCAGACTGGGGGCCATGGGGCCGAGTTTCGTGCCGGCGCGGGAGGCGCTGGCCGGCGCGCATCATGAATTGCAGCGCATCGCCCGCGACATCGGAGCGCTTGCGCCCGTGCAGTCGCCCGAGGAAGTGATGGCCGGGGTATCGAACGGGTCAACCGACGCATCGGCTCTGTCGGCAACCGTCAGTGCGGGTGGGTTGCTGGAGTCCCGGCAGCAGGCGTTGTTGCAGCTACGCAGCGTGGCGGCATTCTTTCGCGCCACCGAGCCCCATAGCCCGGTCGCATACCTTGCCGACAAGGCTGTGCGGTGGGCCGAAATGCCGTTGCACGAATGGCTGCGAACCGTGATCAAGGACGCCGGCCCGCTGGCGCATCTGGAAGAACTTCTCGGTGTCTCACCTGCGGGATCGTCGGGCCCTGCTCAATAAAGCGTAGGTCACCCGCTGATCCGGAATTCGATGCGGCGGTTCCGGGCACGACCGTCGGCCGTGTCATTGGTCGCTACAGGTCGGTCCGGCCCGGCCCCCGACGTCGTGATCAGCGCCGCGTTGATTCCCTTTGCGACTAGGTGAGCTCGTACGGCGTCGGCGCGCGCCAACGACAGCGCCATGTTGGCGTCCCGGCTGCCCAATGAGTCGGTGTGGCCGATCACCTCCAGTTTCTTCCGACCGAGCTTGAGCAGCGTATGGGCCATGTCGTCCAGAACCGCTCGTCCGCTGGGGCGCAACGCACTGCTGCTTTGTTCGAATTCAATGGTACGGCCCGCGAGGGCGGCATCCACTTGTCCCTGCTCCAGTGCAGCGACACGCAAGCCATTGCGGACCACATACGTGGCGTTGAGCACACTGGCCATGTCGGCCGCAATTTGCGCGCGTCGCGATTCATCGACCACCTCGCCCTTCAGGTCGATGTCGTTGCCAGTGATTGCGAGCTGTCCCCGACTGATGTGCTTGATCTCAGGCGATAGCACTTTTTGCACGTGCTCGCTCCAGTTGGGAGGCGCCACCACCGGACCGACCCCCAGTTGATCGACAACGCGCTCCGGTCCGTAAACGCTCCTGGCTTGCGCCAGGATGGCCGAGCGCGTGGCTTCATCCGGTACCGTGCCGGAGACGACGACTTGGTTGGGCTGCGCAGCGGGCGTCTGCGACTGTGCCGGTCCGAAGATGGCACAGTGCCCGATGATGCCGAACACGATTGCGTATCGATGCAGGTCGCGCAAAGCCAACGTTACTCTCCAAGGAAGGTGTCAAAAAACATGCGAGCTGCCGTGGCGACCGACAGTTGTGGATCCCTGAGGAGGTTCGAAAGGCGGCGAAGAGGGACTTCGGTGCCGATCCAGTCCTCCACCCAGTCGGCGTCGCCCACGGCAATGTTGTCTGTCGCGCAGGCATCGGCATCGAGCACCGATCGCAGCGTCGCGGCCGATGCGCCATGAAATCCCATCACCAACACTGGAAGCCCGCGGTGGGATGTGACAAACAAGGCGATCTCGGCGGAGGTCTTCGTAAAAAAACGCGCTACCAGGCCAACCCATAGCGTGATCGCGTGAGCCATGTGGGCGGGCTCGGAGGGCAGTGGCAGCCAAATGCCCTTGTCCGGGTTGGTAGCGCCTCGTTGGAGAACAGGCTGCAGTAGCAAACCGAGGGCCAACGCAGTTTGCCGGAATGAAAATGGGCGGTCGGGTTGGGACAGCATCGACTCGACCGACGCCAGCGTCTGCTCGCGGGCGAACTGGTCGTAGCTGTCCTGAAGGGCTTTCCATTCCCGTCCGACCTCGACGGATCGGGCCACCAAGTCCTTCTGGATCGCACCGAAGTCCATGCTCGCCATGGCCTCGCGTACTCCCAAGTCGAAGCGAGTCCAGATGGGCACCAGTCCCTGAGGGCAGTATGGGATGAGCGAGGCCGGCTTGGGCAGGTCGAGCGCGGCTGCCAGAACGAATGGGAAGCGGCGCCCCGAGGTGTCCTGACTGACGGCCAGATGCCCCACGAGGCCGGCGCGCGTATGCGGTCCGATGATGGCGAAGTGGACCGGTGCCGCGGCGTCATAGATAAGTTTCCAGCGCGTGTCCTGCGCTAGGAGGTCCATCGTTTGCGACATCCAGGCGTCGAGACTGCGAATCAGCGCGGAGCCTGTGCTGCTGCGGACGAAATCGCCCCGAGATGGAAGTTTGCCGAAGTACAGCGGCAGCGAGACGGGCGCGGTCATGGCTTGGCCTCAGCGGTCATCGCAAGGGCGCTGCCCGCGGGTTGGTCTGGACCGACCACGCGGCCTGGCAGGGGTATCTGACGAAGTGCTGTGGAAGCGCCAGGTGTTTGTGCAGCGGTGGAGGGTCCGGGGGAGCCGGTGGTGGGACTGGCGATCAATCTCAGTCGCACCGTCACGACCTGTGGGCCGCTCGACCACGCCAATTCAAATGTCCCGTCGGCGAGTTTCCGTTGCCTGGCGCTGCTGAACATCTTCTCAAGGCCGAATTTGCCAGGAACATTGAGGAATTCGAGCGCTTGGCCATTGACTGCGGTGCCGGTGATGCGCACGCCCGGCGCGCCTTGAGTGCCGGGCCACACAAAGTTGGTCCAGGTGGCCGTTCCGTTCCGATAGCGAAGCTGTTGTCCATCGATCTCGACCGTGTACTCGAGCAGGCCGGTCGCGGGCACCGGAAGAATCTGGAAGTGGGTTTGCGCTTCCGAGGTGCTTGAGCCACCGCCGCCGGCGCCTGCGGCTGCTCCGGACAGTGGTGCCACCCACTGCGGAAATCCCGCACTCAATTCGGGCCTCAGACGCAGACCCATGTCCGCCCATGTGCGTGGTGCCATCACATCCCCACGCCTGACGACCAATGACGCCAAGGATTGTTCGCTGAACTTGGCGATGCTGCCCTCAGGGCCGAAGACCTTGGCGATTTCAGCGGGCGTCGCTTCGACTCGGGATGTCGCTGCAAAGGGATACTTGCCGGCAAGGTTCTGCTGGAAGGGCCCATGGACCTGGGCCACCCACACACGGTTGATTTCGCCTTCAGCCGGCGGAACGATCACTGCAAAAGCTTGCATCAGCGGACGAACGAGGATCGGCCGGAGCGTGTTCTTCGCCGCATCGGTCTGGGTTGCGAGCAGTTGCTCGTCGACGAGCTTCAGCGCCTCGGACAGCTCCGACGTTCCGTCGAGCGTCTGCTGCATGAGTTGCCGGCTTGACGGGCCGGTGTCCCCCTGGTTCTTCATCTGATTGAACTTGGTGCGTACTTTTGACAGGGCACCGAGATAGCCGCGAAGCAGGTTGGGGCCATTGTCACGTGCGACCATGATGCGGCCGAGTCCAGAGAACTCCTTGCCGATGGGGCCCATTGGCACCGCGAGCTCGCCGGTGCTGATGTCAACGTTCACAGGAACCGATGCGGGCGCCATGCGGAGGATGGTTTGCTTGAACCAGTCGGTGAAGCCCTTTTGTCCTGTGGCCAAACCCTCATTGAGCAAGCTCGGGTTGTCCCACGATGTCTGGTCGTAGAGTGCCTGAATGAGCTTTCCAACGGGGGAGATCACAGGGTCGCCAAGGCGATCCATGCCTTTGACAGCCGCATCGAACGAGCCGAACTCCTTCACGCTGACGCCCTGCATGAATTTCTGCCACTCGAGCACGTATTCAGCTTTATAGAGCTGGACCAGAACCTTGCGAATCTGCTGAGGGCTGCCTTCGAGCGTCAGGTCATCGTTCGTGGCGGTCTTCAGCACCCAATCGTCGGCCTTGGTTTCCTTCGTGGCTGCCTCGTTGATCGCCTCGTCCACAAAGCCTTCCCAGGCTTCGCGCGTGAATGCGCCCGAGATGGCATAGCTGCCCGCGAGCAGACTCCGATCCGCTTCATCGATGACGCGGTTGATCGTGAACGGCGGAAACCGTGTGGCTGCCCGCGCCTTGATCTCCGCATAAACCCGTTCGCGGGCGGGCATGCCCTTGACGACGCGACGAAGGTTCTCACGAGTCGTGTCGAGCGTGGCCAGGTTGATCTGGATGACCGGAAAATCGTCCGCCGATACCTGCGTCAAAGCGAACGACAGGATGTGTTCAGCCGACTGGATCAGTTGCTCCCTCGGCATCGAGCCACGGTTGGCTTCCAGCCAACTCCGCCAGAAGCGTGTCATCTGGTCACCCAGGTGACTGGCTTCAGCTCGTTCGTGGTCGCTCAGCATGATGTAGGTCTTCAGCGCGTTGTACGCATCTCCAACGTCGGTGCTGGATGCAGCAACATAGACCGCCGGCGCCGCATCGGTTGCTGGGGCAGGTGGCGTCAGCACGCGATCGTTCGCACTCCTGACCAACGGCTGCAACTTGTCCGCATTGGCATTGACCTCTGCAAGATACGTTGCGATGGTGGCGCCGGTCGGCTTCAGCATCACGTTCTCGAGGCCACTCAGGTACGCCTTGCGTAGCTTGGCTTCGATCGTTTGCCCCTGGTACATGCCAAAGCGCAATCCCCATGGCCGGTCCGTCCGATACTTCTGGAGTTGTGCCACTCGGTCCTGCAGAATCTCGAGCGCTTCGAGACGCGACTGCAAGTCAACCCGGCCTTCCTGAAGCTTGACCGCTTGGTCGAGGTCTGCACGGATGTCGGCAACCAACTGTTGGTTTCCGTGGTAGCTCCATGTCCAGCCCGCCAGCAGCAGGCCGAAGACCAGTGCGCCGCCCAGAAATGCAGCCTGACGCAAACGCAGCTTCGCGGGACTCGCGTACTGCTGCACAAGACCGCTGTCCGCGAAGATCACCTTCGAAAACAGGTCGCGGAGGAAGAAGCCGTCAGGGGCCACCACCGCAGCGGTTGTTGCGGATGGCATGGACGCATTGAGCGAGAATCGATGCGCGACCCGCTGACTCGCTGGTCCGCTGGAGGAATGCCCTTCCTGAAGCGCGCTGGTGAAGTAGAAGCCACGGAACACAGGGCGGAACTGGAATGGGTTTTCCTCGAACAGCGTGGCGATGAACGTGCGCAACTGCGGCTTCAACGCGGAAAATTCCAACGGGAACGTCAAAACGCCGGGAGGCAACTGCTCCCCGCGGTGCAGCGACATGCGGGCGACTGAGGCCTCTTTCAGTCCGTCATTCAATTCATCGAAGTGGCGGTCAAACGCATCGACCACATCGGCATGACCTGAGGTTTGATAGGGCAGGGTGGCTCCCCATACCCGTTCCCGTTCTGCCGGATCGCGGTCCTCGAAGAATTCGACGAACCCCGGGATCAGGTCGGCCTTGGTGAACATGACGTAGACGGGCGCGAAGATTTCCAGTCGCTCGGTGAGCTCCTGCACCCGTTGGCGCAACTGCTTCGCCAGCCCGATCGCAAACTCCGGCCGGTGTCCCGACAGTTCGGCGACGCTGGCGGCAATGATGACGCCGTTGAGTGGGGCTTTCGAACGGTAGCGTTTCAGCAGGTCCAGGAAACCGAGCCATTCATCGCGGTCTTCTTCATGAACCGAGTAGCGGCCCGCGGTGTCCAGCAGGATGCCCTCGGTGGTGAAGAACCAATCGCAGTTCCGCGTACCGCCGATGCCGCGCAGCACCGGCTGGTTTTCGTCAGTGAACGGGAAGTTCAGGCCGGATCGAACCACCGCCGAACTCTTGCCCGCTGCAGGGTTGCCGATCACCGCGTACCAGGGCAACTGATACAGCGCTGCAGAACCGGCGACTTGCCCCAATTTCGATGACTTGATCGTTCGAACGGCTTCGTTCATCCGGTGGCGAACAGCAGCCAACTCGGTCTGGAGCGCTCGGTCAGGTGCTGCTGCAATGGCGCGCTTGGACTGGGCATCGAGCGCGCCTTCGAGCTGCAATGCGGCTTGATTTGCCTTTCTGCGCCGAATCCACCATACGGCCCCCCATGCGCTCGCCAAAGCCATCAGTACGGCTGCGGCCCAGACGCTCCCGACTTTCAGAGCGTCAGCTCCGACAAAGAGAAAGGCTGCGAGGGCGAGCAACCCGATTATCGCGAGGGTTCGTGCATCGAGAAGCAGTTGCCAGAAGCGTTGCATGGAAGAGAAGGAGCTGCAGGTACGAGGCGGACGGCTGCGCGGACCGACACTTGGTCTGCCGTTGGCCGTGGTTGCTGCACCGCATGGGCACGCACGAGCACGCGTTCCATGTCGGCAGGCATGGGGCGATGGCACTGTGGGACGGATCGGTGATCAGCGGTACTCCTCGCCCATGCAAGCGTGATTGCACCGATCCTTTGCGGATGCTGATTCAGTCTACTAAGCTTGGCGCCAAATAGCTCCCCCTACCTTCGCATGAACGTGGCGGTCTTTCGTAATTCCACGTGCCCAAGATCGCGGTTCTGCCAACGGCCGCCCCAGGTCAATCCGACACGCTGTGCGATTTGTCCGTATAGCTCGTAACCCTTTGCGGCCCAGGGATCTCGTTCGGTGATCACTACACGTCCATCCCGCAAGAAGCCGGAGTCTGCAGCTAGTCCGTACTGGTGGAGGCTCTGCCAAGCGCGGGCATTCGTCACGTGCGCCCCCATGCCGGCGAGCATGTCTTGTCGCTCAGGGCTTCGATACCCCTCGAGGAGCACCATCTCATAACCGTGTTCTTCGCGCATCAGCTTGTAGGTCAACAACAGCAGTTGCTGGAAGTCCGGGTTCAACCGCTCCCACTGGCGATTGGCGTTCTGTAGCTGCGGTCTTTCCACTTCGACTTCCGGCGTCGTGAACATCTCCGGCGGCAGGGGCGTCGGTGGTACGAGCTGTTCGCCCTGTAAAAGCGCGATCACTCGCTGATCCGATGGAAGCACTTTGTCATCGAATGCGTCCATGGTGCGGTGACCGTTCAGCAAGTAAACAATGAAGGTCGGGACAGTCAGGAGCAGCACGCCCATGGCAAGCGGGTGACGATGTGTGCGCAGCGCATCTACTCCGCACCTTAGCGCTCGAGCGCACTGCGCGCGCGCGCCTGACAGCGCGTTCGCCGCGCCGCGCGCATGTTGCGTCGCCAGGATCAGCGTTCGCAACACAGACAAAATGGCGTGTCGGAATGGCTGCAGAAGGAGGCCAGTTAACACGCAGCCGATGATGAAGTAGAGGGCCAGCGCAACAAACATCATCTTGCAATTGGTGATGTCAAACAGACCGTTTGGGGATTGTCGATGTGCGGAGCGTGCCTAGAATTCATCGCTCCTTCTGCGCGCAGTCGCTTCCGGTGGCCGACTGCATGGCCGAGGCGCAGGGATGACAACGGACCACGACTCACATGGACCCACAAGAACACAGGCCTCGACGCGCTCGACCGCAATTATTCAGCGGCCCCGACTCAAGCAAACAGCCTGAATTTCGGGAAAGCATCTTAGCCACCATCGATGGTGGCGCAGTGTCTCCAGTTGCAACGCCACGGCTGCTGTCGACCCGCACCAAGGTTGCCGTGGGTTTAGTCCTGTGCGTGGGGGGTGCCATGTTGGCCGCGTATCGAAACTCGAAGGTTGTTGCGCCAACCGTCGTTGCAACCGCGACCGCCGAAGTACCCAAACAGCGGGTGCGTGAAAATCCCTTGCTCGAGGGGCGCGCGAACATCATCGACTCGACCCCGGTTCCTGTTTCCAGGAAGTCCGAGGCAGGCCCGCAGCCATCGGGTTCGGACGATCCTGTGACCGGATTAAACCCTGATCCGCCGCCTGATTCCGTTGTCTCGGTGACCAAGACGGACGACCCACGCCAGTTGCAGAAGAAGGTCCCGGTCCGACCGGCACGCGAAGTTGCCAAGGCCGCAGCGGCCAAGAAGCAGTCTCCGACTCGGAAGCCTGACCGGCGTGACCCAGACGTTGAGGTGGTCGCCGCGATGCTTCCCTATCTCAGCACGCCGACAGGACCAGAGAGTCCTGGCCTCGACCGTCGTTGTGGAGGCCTGTCTGGCAATGCCGCCAACGTCTGCCGAGCGAAGTTTTGCAACGGACGTGAAGGCGCGGATCCGGCTTGCCCTTCTGGTGGGTTGCATTAAGGTCACAGGCAGGGATGCACGGACACGCCGAGTGAGCCGAAAGATCGGGCACTCGAGACCTCCGAGTAGATTGGCGGTATCAGTGGGTCGCGTGCGCATGCCGAGGGCGGCATAAGAGGGGGGGAGAGCACCACTCACCACCGGCAGGCGTTCAGGTAGCGCGCACGGCCGGTTCGTCCTCAAGCGCGGCCGCTAGATCGAGCAGTGCCGAGCCATCGCGCCTCGCCTGCAGGCGCTCTTGCCACGCCTGTTGTCCGCATAGGCGGCACCAGCCGCCGGCCAGCACCCGCTTGCTCGATGCCATCCATTCGTGCCCGTGGGCGCAGCAGAAGCGGTAGTTGCCGGCACCGCTGTACTGCTCCGACAAGCAATGCCCCCCGTGCGCCTGGGCCATGGCTTGCAGCGCAGCAAAAAGGCGGTCCTTGCAGTCGTTCAAGTGCTCGTGCGGGGTTCTTCGGTGCCGCTTGCTCGATGGCGAGGATGGCGAAGAAGCGCGCTTGACCTTCGGGCCTCTGAGTTCTCGGCAAGCGGGGCATGCTTTTCCCTTCAGCACAGATTTGCCCTCGGCGGTCCACTGATGGCCGCAGTGACATTGGAACCGGTAGTGCGCCCGCAATCCGAGGTATTCGGTGCTGAGGCAGGCGCCTCCACGCCTGTGCATCGCCTCGCGCAACCGCTCCAGGTTCTCGCGGTTGTACTTGGTCTGCCACAGGCAGCGAGAACAGTGGGCACGCAGGACGCACTGGTCGGCGCGCCGCACCCACTCGTGGCCCTGGGCGCAACGAAAGCGGTACTTGTGGTCGCACCCCAGCCACTTGGTGTCGAGGCAGTTGGTGCCCGCCGCTTGTGCGGCACGGTGGATGGCTGCCATGCGCTCGGCAGGGCCGGGGGTTTGCGGTGCTTTGGTCATAGGGTGCTGTGGTGAGCCCTTGCTGAAGTTGGGCACGTGGAGTGGCGCCGCCGGTGATCGGTTGGACTCAGTCGAGGAACTCCGCGCGCTCTTCTTGGCCGGGTAGCCCTCGACGATACGCACCGCGTCGACCAGCGTTATGACGTTGCCGAGCACCGGCAGGATGCCAGCCACGGTGGTCAGACAGTCCAGAGTGACGTAGTCGCCGGAGGTCTTGTGCAACCAGGCGTCGAAGGCGCTCGCGCTGGCAGCGATGTCCTCGGGCGCGATGGTGTTCAGCGGGGACGACGGCGGTCTGCGCAATGCGCTTCGGGGGCTGCTCTCCGTGGGGCTGCTGTGTCGGTTCGGTCATCACTTTATGTTCCGTCTCTGGTGCTTGGGGCAACTCGGCCTCCCTGGGCGATGCAGACTCTCAACGACCCTGAACCGCAACGCTCACTTGAACTGCAACGACAAATTCAAATGCCCCTGCTTGGAGTCATAGGTAAATCTGGCCTCGCCCCAAGGAAGCGAGTCGAGCAGGGCAACCGCTGGGTGAGGGTTGCCAAAGCGGGCCTGCGCATTGGCCTCCACCGCCTTGACGATCCTGGACTCCATGACCCGGGCGTCGAAGAACTCGATGCGTTCGAACAGCAGCGTCACGGAGTCCACCTTGCCTGCGACGTCCACCACGCAATCTGCCAAGTGACCCAGGAGGCTGACCTTGCGTGAAAAGCGATACCTGACCTTGCGCTGCAGGGTGGTTTCGGAAGACTGGCACAGACTGGCAATGGCGGGGAAAAGTTCGCCGCTGCTGCCGACCTGGATGGCCGAGGGGCCGGCGTATACGACGCCAGCGGACCAGTCGATTTTGATTGCGAGCGTCATTTCTGTTGCATGCAAGGCCAAAGATGTATTCCTTGCTCAAGGCTTCTTCTGAATATTTTCCTTATTCTGCACGATGAGATGCTCTATCTCCATTTTGTAAATAATTACCTCATTCTTGTTTATTTGCAGACAATCCAAAAAATTGGAGATTAATGAATCAATTTCAGAAATTGAGTTTGTTTCAATCGTTGCTATGGATGGAATATTGGCATTGATGCTGCATATGTATATATCATTGAGGGCGTCCGCGAAGGCGAATCGCTTCAACGCCCCAAGATCGTCGCAGTCAGGAAAAGTGTCCATGTCTTTCTTTTTAACTGCGAAAGACCAATTCATTTCGATGTGCGCTATTAGGTGAAAGGGAGCAAATGGGACCAACTCCTCGATGGACTTAAATTTTCTTGAGATCCATGACTGACCTGAATAAATGAGCCCCAAGCGCCTGCTCCTCTCATTTGATGTCCTTGGTTATTGACTCCGGGCGTTTGCCTGCAAATTGAGGATCTCCTTTCGAAGCAGTACTGAGTATTCGCCTGTTTTTCGCTCGCTGTACATATAATTTGCCGTTTTCAGCGCTTTATCGTCCGGCATTTCAAGCTCGAGTGTTATATCTGCGTGAAGGCTCCCGAGGCATTCGCATCTAAGGGTAAAAAATCAACGCCCTTAAAATCTATATCCGACGCGAGGCGAACAAAATGCTCTGAACAAAAGACGGTATCATGGCCGGGCGCCATTCCTCTCAGTTGAAAGGCATGGAGACTAAAGTCAGATCGCATTCTGAATTTCTTTATTCGATCCTTGCGGGGGAAAAGCTCACTTTGCCCCATGTCTAGCGCATCTGCTATTTCGACCCTTTTGAACTTGGTTGCCCAATACTGCTTTTCTGCAATTTTCCGACCCACGGGGTCGCGCAGGTTAATCGGTTGAGCGTCCGCAAATTCTGCGCCGAGCCTGTTCATGACCTCTACGAATTTTTCACTAACGATGTGAAAAAATTTTGAATCCCCGCGGATATCGAAGTCGACATGTGGTAATTCTTTTACGACGAGGCACAAGCCGGGAGGGAATGGTTCGTGAGGCCGCCCCAAAGATGGATTTGCATACCAGGGGAAGAGCCCATACTCAACGCCTTTCGCTTCAGTCTCGCTGTAACATTTATCATAGAGTGCCATGCTCAGCATGCCAATTGGGCGTCCCCGCTCCTGTTTCTGTGACATTCCAAAGTAAGTCATAAGTTGCTCCGATTTATCGGACTCGGCGCTGGTAAAGGTTCAAACCTCCTGCCAATCTAATGGGGTCACGGGATACGAAGCGTCCTGAATGCGGATCGAAGTACCGATGCCGGTTGTAGTGCAGCCCCGTCTCTTCATCAAAGTACTGCCCCTGAAAGTGGATCGGTTGCCCATGGGCGTGTCGTTCCGGTCTATACGTGACCCTTAATGAACTGCATAGGGTCGATCTCCATTATTTTTGGATTCTCTGCCTTTAATTCGGCGGTTGACATCAATATAAGCTTGGGAAGGAACGTCAAATTGCTGCAGGTCAAGAGCCAGTTAATTATGAAATCATCGGTAGCTATAGAGATCGGTGGTTCGTATGCTGAAAACATCATCACGACCCGTTCACCTTGAAGCGCTAAGAAGCGCTGGAGGCTTTCGGATGGAACGCTTTGTGAGGAATATTCGCCTTCTTCGCGGAGATCGATGGCCTGATGCTGTTGATTTCCCCAGTCAATATCTGAGCCGCACCATGGCAACTTAGAGATTTCCTTATCAATGTGCATTGAGTCCGCGAGTGATAGAACCTCGCTCGGGATAGGTTGAATTGCATCTGCGACTTCACTCAGAAAATTGCTTTTCATGGTTTTGGCATTCTTTCCATCTGCTGCAAGTAGGCATCCCTTCCACCCGATACAATAATTGCTCCGGTCTCCATCACGCAGTTTCCCTGCTTATCTTTGTGGATCCGTCTCCAATTTACGTAAAATCCCTTTTCACTGTTCGGGTCGTAATCAAGTCGCCAATGATTTGCCATGTTGGTGGCCTGAGAACCAACAACTCGGCCTTTGGCGGGGCCGATCACGGAAACGTAAGGCACCGTTGTTTTTCCAGCCAGTCCAGACTCTTGCATTGCCATCTTTCTGGCTTCGTTGTAGCTGCTGGCATGAGAGATAACTTCCGGCTTCCTGATCCACTTGCCAGTCGTGCACTTCTGTCGACCAGGATCTGTTGCCTTTGAATTTTGAAGGCCGAGAGGATCCGTCCACTCGGTGGGGTTTGGCGCAAATTGCGATAAATGGTGGCCACCTTCTAATTTGATGGGGTCCTGACTTGCATATCGTCCACTGAATGGGTCGTGGTATCTGTGTCAGTTGTAGTGTAGTCCGGTCTCTTCGTCAAAGTACGGGCCCTGCAGTATCGATACTGCCCTCTCCTCCAAGGCCTTCGCTGGAGCCATCGCCGAACGATTATCTGGACTTCGCTGCTGAACGCAAGACCGAATCGTGGTCAATTCAATTGATCCAATAGACCGCGGCTGGCGCGGTCTCTCTACCCTCATTCGATCTGGCGCTCGAAAACCAACGCTCAGGCTTTTTTCATAGCCCACTTTTCATTGGCTGCATTGGAAACTAGAGGGTCTTCATCTCTGCAGAGTTTATCTAAAATATCCGCAGGAACCTTTGGATTGAGTGCGATTCGCGCCCGAACCGTAGCGTCAGGGTCATTGGATAATTTATCAAAAATATCTCTACTGATCCGTCTTTTCATTGCAACGTCAAATCGCGTCCATACATCTCCTACTTCTATTGCTCGCTCCAATACCCTAATTGATGTGGAATTGTTGAATACAACGTGTCGTGCCAAATTTGGGTACTTTAACAAAACATCCATCCAGACTTCTTCAGACGCTGTGCCAGAAGTTTTTGAGAATTCATTCTCGTCGTCACTTTCGGCAAAAGTTTTATATTCTTCCGCCGAATGTATTGAGTAGTTATTTTCTGGTTTCATCTCTGCATTTCAGGGCGTCAAATGACATGAACTTTCCTGTATCGCCTTTGTGCTTTCCGTCCATGAAATCACCATAGACATCAGCATCACGATAGTGGTTCAATCCTGCGCGACTCTCTGTCATAACTTTCCAAACCCCTTCGCCATGATTTTCAGTGTCCATTGACCACCAAAGTTGCGTTTTTGGGTCACGGTAATATGAGACACTCTTTCCATTCAATTTTCCGTGGCAAACTCTGTCGAATCGATTGACTTCCCAAGGTTTTCTGCACTTGCATTTTGAATTCTGATTTGGTTTGCTTGATATGGGTTTGCGTCCAGCCCCGCCATCTCTATTCAAACCAAGAGGATCAGTCCATTCAAGTGGGTTCGGCGCATACTGATGAAGGTTCAATCCGCCCAAAAGGCCAATCGGGTCTCGGGAAACAAACCGACTACTATGCGGATCGTAGTACCGATGCCGGTTGTAGTGCAGCCCGGTCTCTTCGTCAAAGTACTGCCCCTGGAAGCGGATCGGATTGCTGAATGCGGTGTCGTTCCAGTCCTTGCCTTTGGCCTTGGCAATCGCCTGGTCCGCCAGTCCCCAGGCCTTGTACTGGGCCGACCATGCAATCTGCCCCTCGAAGTCGGTCAACTCCTGCGGAGTGCCGAGGTGGTCGCACTGATAGAAGGCAAGTTCGCTGAGCTTGAATTTCGGATCGCCCTGGTCGTCGAACGCCCCATTCCACAGGGGATCGAGGTTAATGTCGTAGTTGCCATCGTTTGCCTCCATCAGCGCCTTCACGTCGGTGCTCGGAAGCAGCGCGACCGATCCCCCACGCCTGGCTTGCACGATCGGCACGAAGCTGCCGCGCTCGTACACATAGTGCACGGTGTGGGTCGATGGCGCAGTGGTGGCCCCGGGAGCCCGGACGGTGTTGCTCTCGAACGCGAGCGTGTCGCCGTCCCAGCCGAAGACGGTGTGGGTGCCGCTGCCTCCGGCCTCGCTGTACTTGAGGATGCGCCGGCCGAGCGCGTCGTAGGCGTAGGCGGCGCCACCTTGCGGTGTGTGCGCCTGCACCATCCGCCCGAACGCATCCCAGCTAAAGGTGGTGCGCTTGCCGTTGTGCAGCCGCTCGACGAGGTTGCCGCGCTCGTCGTAGCGGTAACTGGTGCCCGCGTACTGCCTGATCAGGTTGTCGAGCACGCGGTTGCCGGTCACGGGCCGTTCGGTCTCGGTTGTTCCGGGATCGACCATGTTGCTCGCCGGGTCGAACGCGAAGCGCTCGGGGCCGAGCGCGCTGGCTGCCTCCAGCAGTCGGCCGACCGGGTCGTAGCGGTAGTTGATCTGTCCGCGGCGACTGTCGGCCAGATTCGTGAGCTGACCGGCCTTGTCGTAGTAGTACTGGCGCAGGATCGACGGGGACCGGCCGAGCAAGGTGCGGTCGGCCGCCTGGTACTTGAACTCTCCGAGCCCCATCTTGGCCGGCGGCATCGCGGCGGCCACCGTGGAGACCTGCTGCTCGACGAGCCGGCCCGCCTGGTCGTACTGCTGGCGCTGCGCCAAGCCGTTGCCCTGCACGCGGATCACCTCGCGGTGCAGGTCGTCGCGCTCGAAGCCGATGACCTCCTGGCCGTCGATCATCAGGCCGTGAACATGTCCGGCCCCATAGGTGAGCCACTCAATCGAATGGCTCCCAGGGCGGATCGTGCCGATGCGCTCGTTGAGTTCGTCGTAGTGGTGCTTCCAGACGGCGGTCTGCTTGATCCCCAGGTAGTGGTGGTGCTCCAAGACGACGTTGCCAGCCTCGTCGCGGAACCACTGCAGCTTGGCGTGTTCGTTGCACGCCATGGCGAGGCGGCCGTTCAAGTCGTAGCCGAATGTCTCTGTCTGTGCGGCATACGCCGGCCGGCCCGGCTGGTCCGCCAGTGCTGCTGTCCTGCGCACCAGGCGGCCCATCGTGTCGAATTCAAGGTGGGTGATGATCCCTGCTTCGCGCACCTCGCTGAGCACGCCGGACGTTTCCGAGTACACGTACTCGGTCAGCTTGTCATCGAAGCCCCGCTCGCTGAGCAACCGACCCACCGGGTCGTACTGGAAGGTGTAGGACCGGCCGTTCTCGTTGCGCAGCACCTTGAGCCTGCCGAGTCCGTCCCACCGGTAGCCGAGGCGCTGGCCATGCGCGTCGATGCGCTCGCCGATCAGCCCGGCCGGCGTGTAGCGGTACGTCGTGTTGCGCTCCATCGCATCGCTGTGCACCAGCAGCCGGCCTTCGGCATCGTGGCAAAGGCGCTCGGTGCTGCCGTCGGCGTGCGTGATCGTCTCCAGTTGGCCAGGGAAGTTGCCAGCGCTCGGGTCCTGGAGCTTCTCCGGGGCCTGGTGCTGCGCGCGTTCCATCGCCTGAGCCAGTGTCGACTCGCTCGCTCGGGTGTAGCGGTACCGGGTGACGTTGCCTGCGGCATCGGTGGCCTTCGTGAGCCGCCCGCGCTCGTCGTAGTCCCAGTGGCTTTCCTTGCCTGAACAGTCGGTGTAGCTGGCCAGCTGGCCGCTTGCCGTGTAGGCGAGCTTCTTGACGCCGCCCTTGGCGTCGGTGATCTCCACAGGCCGCCCAGCCTGGTCGTAGACGTACGAGGTGATCATGCCGCGGGGGTCGGTCTCTCCGGTCAGGTTGCCCTGGACGTCGTACTCGCGCCGCCAGGTGCCGCCTTCAGCGTCCATCAGGCCGGTCAGGCGGTGCTGCGCGTCGTATTCGAAGTGCACGACTGTGCCGTCGGCCCGAACGTGGTTCTGCAGGTTGCCGTCGCTGTCGTATCGGTAGGTGTCGGCACTGCCGTCCAGATGGATGTGGCGGGTGACGTTCTTCGCCTCATCACGGAAGAACCATTCCTCGCGCTGGTCCGGGTGGATCACGCGATACGTGTAGCCGAGGATGTCGTAGTAGAACCAAGTCTCTTGGCCAAGTGCATCGGTGACGTAGGTCAGCCGGATGTTCCGGTCCCATTGGAGTCTGGTGTCGAAGCTACCGTCGTCGGCCCATTCGCGTACGGCCTTCGCCGTAGGGGCGATGCCGTCGTACTGAAGGTTCATGCCGCGGCCGGTGCGGTCGGTGTAGCGGGTGACAAGGTGGTACTGGTACGTGTACTGCCAACTTGCGAGGTTCTCGTCCTGAGCGGCGACGAGATCGCCGTGGGCGTCGAATGTGTAGGCCGCCAACTGGCGCACGACCTTTCCATCGCGCAGTTCCCACAGCGCGCGGATCAGGCCGGTGTTCACGTCGGGCTGCGTGCCGACGTGGGCGATGATCTCGTCGCCCTGCTTGCTCAGGATGTCGCTGAGAACGTATTCGCCGGCATAGGGCCCGTGCTCGATCAGGTGGTCGTAGCGCAGGCCGATCGCTGCGCCCCCCTGGGCGTGCATGCCGGCGAGGCGGAAGTGCCGACGGCCCTGGGTGCCGGCCTTCGACGGCACCGTGTCGACCAGTTCGTAGCTTTCTCGCCAAGGGCTCGGCTGGCCTTCCTCGGGCATCGGCTTGCCGAAGTCGAGCGTCAGGAGCGAGTGGTCCCAGCGGATCAGCGTGATCTCTTCGATCGGATCGCGGTACGTCTCGCCGATGTCGAGCCAGGGGTAGCGGTGACTGCGGCCGTCAGGGCCGTGGTAGATGAGCGAGGCTTTCGCGGTGCTGACTTTGCCCTTGTTCACCACGTCGCCGACCACGTCGATCCGCGAGCTGAACGGTGTGACCCAGCGTGCGCCGAGGCTGCCCTGGTCATAGGCGGCGAGGTTGCTGCGGTAAGTGCGGCTCCATTCGATCGGCAGAGGGGCAGCCAGCACGAAGTCGGTGTGGGTGAAGCTCTCGCAGCCGGTGGCGATGCTGATCGCCCCGCCGACCACATGAGACTCCTGGCAGCCCTTGCACCCGTTGGCGTCGCCTTTGGCTGGCGCTTGCCTGTTAGCGCTTTCGACGGTGCCTCCGTGGCGGTTTTCCTCGACCTTGGCGCCCTTGTTGTTGCTGACCGGGACTGTGCGCGGGGACTTCTTGCGCAGCGCCGCTTCGAGCATCCGGTTGAGCAGCCACTTGATGCTCTTTTCGGCCTTCTCGTTGGCCAGTGCGCCCAGCTGAGCCCGGAACGTACCCTTGAGGTCCTTGAGTACCGGGATGATGGCCAGGATCTTTTTTCTGCCTTCGGGGTTGAGTCGATCCGCGGCCATGGCCGCGACGCCGACGACTGCGTTGGCCGTTTCCTTGGCACTGTTCTCTGCCATCCTGACCGCTGCCGCGAGCATCCGGTTCAGTCGAGCGGTCAGTGTCGGTTCGTACAGCTCTTTTTCGCTTGGCGGCAGGGTCTGGATGTCGAACACAGGTTTGTCGGCCGCGCAGCGCTTGAGGATGTCGATCAGGTCCTCAACCAGCTTGTCGGTAAGGTTGGCGCAGTCGGCCAGCATGCCGTCAAGCCGCTCGATTGCACCCTCGGCGAAGGACTCCAGTTCGCCCGCGAGCCGGTCGTTCATGTGCTCTACCAGCACCACGACGAACGCCTCGCCCAGATTCGCACCCGCCTGCGCGAGTTTTTGCCTGACCAGGTGCAGCGTCGGGCGGAGTGTCACGCGCGCCGGTCCTCCCACTCCCGGCACGACGCCGATCAGGTCGATCACCACGCCGGCCCAGTCAGCGATCGTGACCTCGGTCTTGTCGATGTATTTGTTGACGATGCCGACGACGTCGACGAGCACACTGCCGAGGGCGATGATGTTGCTCAGCACCGGCACGGTCCCAGCCACGGTTGTCAGCCGCTCCAGGGTCACGTAGCCATTGCTGATTTCACGCAGCCATTTGTCGAAAGCTGTCGCGCCCTCGTTGATGTCTTCCTTGTCGATGGTGTTGAGCGGCCCCACTGCGATCTGCGGCGGGCGGGCGGCCAATGCGCCCGGCAATGCTTCGGTCATGGCTCGTCTTGTCGAGGCGGCACTCAACGAGCGCCGTCAATCGCAGCCGGTACGGCGCTGCAGTCAAGGGTTCTTGCAGGCTCGAACGACGAGCCGCAAGCCGAATCGATCGGGGAGGGTGCGCGTAACCTAACGCGGCCGAAGGCACGAGTTCATGACGCGAAGAAATCACTCACCGGAAAGGCTGCGGTCGATGGCGGGCTTGTGTTCTTGTCCCGTCCTCCATGAGGCAGCCGGCGGGGATCATAGGGGCCGATGAGCGATTGATCGGGATGCGTCACAAGTCATTACCTTGTGGCGGTACTACGGAATGTGCTGTGACGCACAGCAATCCCTAGGGTGGTAGTGTTCGTGGCTTGCTTCGTGTCCGTGAGCCTTTTAGGGATTTCCAACCGTCCACATCACGCAGTACACCAATCACCTTTCAACGAACGAGGCGCGAAATGGGTAGGCGGTCGAAGTGGTGCGTGGGAATTCTGGTGCTGGGTGCGACGCTTTTGAGTGGGTGCGCCACAAGCCCATCGGGCAACGGCGTGCCGGCTCTGCGAGTCACAAGCCCCGCCGGCCAGTCGAGCATCCTGCTTGGGTCCGTGCACGCCGGCGTGGAAGGATTGCGGCAACCTGATGCGGCCGCACTGTTCCGTGACGCACGCTCATATGTCGTCGAAAGCATGCCCGAAGAGGGGCCGCGTCCGCCTGCTCGACCCCTCACCTATGGGCTGCTCGACGAGAACGGCAACCTGGCGCGTGCGCGTTGGGCGCGGGGCCTCGACAGCCGTGAGGTGGACTTGCTGGCGGAGCGCGTGAAGTGCAACCTGTCCCTGTACGACAGCACCAGCCCGAAAAGGGCTGCTGAAGTGCTGTTGGCCATGGCAGACCCTCTCTCGGTTTCAGAAGTCGCCATCCGCCGCTGCATACGGGAGGGCGTTCAGTCTCGTGACGCGCTTTTGGCTTTGGCTGCAGCTGAGCGCGGAGTGCCCACCTTCGGTCTGGAGTTGCAAAGCGAAGTCGAGCCGCGACGCCGAAACGTTCGAGAGGACATTTACGTGCAGCGTGTGAAGCTTGCTTTGGCGCCCAACAACGACGAGGCGATGTTCCAAGCTGGAAAAGCGCTGAACGTCGGGGACTATGACGCGATCATGTCGCAGATGGCTGTCGGAATCAGCCGGTCGGACTATGAAGAGTACCGGAGGCTGATGATCGATGACCGCAACGAGGCATGGCTCGATCGCCTGCAAGTGCATCTGCTCGAGGGCAACGCTGTGATCAATGTCGGTGCGGCTCACCTTGCAGGAGAGAAGGGGCTTATTGCATTGTTGCGGGCCAAGGGATACCGCGTCGATCGCATTTTCTTGGCGGCTGAGGGGATGACAGGACAAGCAGCCGTTCCTGCCAGCGGATGACGAAATGACTGGCTTGGTGTTATGGCTCTCAATGGCACCTCGCTTGACCGGGGACCGCAGTTCCCGTCGCGCCACGCTTCCAGTGTTTGATGCGCCCGACGCCTGCGCCCGGTGCCTCGGCCGTTTCGTTTAACGGGTACGGCTGCAGAGGCCTATCGTGCAGAGGGCATTGTGTCGACGACTTCATCTGCATGAACCACCTTGAAGCAGGGCGCCCAAGGTCAGTCTCCCGCAGTCCTTCTCGGTGGTTGTACCTGGGCCCCTCGACGTCGTGTTACCACTGGCGTCCTGCATTGAGCGGATGAGGCGTCCTTTCAGGGCCTCCATCGGGTCGGCCTGCTCGAGTTCGGCCAGTTGCTTTCGTAATTCAAGGTGCTTGACGATCGTGCACCGTAGCTCGAAAGTCGGATACGTGTAGTCGCCTCTGGACGCGGTACTCTCTGTGCGCTTTACGTTTGCAACGGCGCATGCGGAGTTTGCAACCCGCATCAGGGATGGCTCGTCCACAGCCACGTCTGCGGAGCCTTGAAGAATGAGAACTTGGCCGTTCGCACAGTTGGCTGCGACGAATGTCGAGGCCATTCGGAAAAAGGCGTCAACCTGGTCCTTCGGCGCTGCAACGGCCGGAACGAGCATCTTCCCGCCGAGATATCCGTTGGTGTTATGGCCCATATCGCAGACGGATGAATCGGTCACCTTGTCCGGCCTCAGAGCGACTGCAAGCGCTGCCGTGCCGACGGTCAACAGACCAGTTGCAACTGCGACGTGTCGAAGCATCCGAAGGATCGTCATGACATGCTCCCCGCCTCCTTGACAGAGGGGTTTGGCTGTATCGTAATACCCCACGGCGTCAGGACGGGAGGTAACAGCATGCGCGTCAGGACCATCGTCATCGCAGCAGTATCCGCTGGGATTGCGGCGGCGATCTTCAGCTCTGGCTCGTTCGCCAAGACGTTCTGGTTCTTATTCTGGACCTCCATTGTTGGCGCCGTGCTTCTTCTCGCACGGTTCGGTCGAGCCCGGGAGGATCTTCCAGAGGTCGAGGTTGTGGACCTCGATCCTTGGGTTGATCAAGACGGTGTTCGCCACTTCCCGGGCGATGTCTTCGACGTTCAAAATCACCCGCGGACTGGGGCCCACGGTCACATCTGAGCGACTCCGCCTATGGCCGCTTTCGCTTGCCGGAGCTTGGGGCCATCCTGGGCACCTCTGGCGTGGCCTCGATTGCTTTGACGCGCTCGGACTTCGCAATTCTGGCCTCGCGTGCCGTCGCCTCGGCGGCGGCTTCCTCCTTCGACTTTGACCACAACTCCTCGGCGTTTTGCTCCATGTTGACCACGTCGTCGCGAAGGTGGCGGACGTTTTGCCGAACCTGCGAGCGCTTCGTGCTCACGGTCCCGTCAGCATTTCTCGTGATCTCGTTCCGGGCGTCGAAGCTGTAAAACTTGTTCGCTGTGTCCGTTGCGAGAGGCTGGGTGTCGTCTACTTCGCTTCTGATGCCCTGGAGCCCGGAAGGCGACGTGGCTTTTTGAGGAGCGACGCGACCCGTCGGCCCCAAGGCGAGATCATTCGCCCGGTCAACATCATCCACCCTGGATGACGAGAACGTGTCGTTGCTCGCATTCTTCCGATGAACCGCTTCTAGGTCTGTGAACGACGACGGCATGGCGGTGCCGTCAGAAATGTGCCGGTTGGGCGACAACGAGTAGTTGGCGAGCTCACTTGCCATCGCGACCCGGAGCGCTTGGCTGTTTGGGCCGTATTCCGATGCCAGCTGATTGAACTTCCTCATGAAGTGGGAGTTGATCGGCAACTGGGCAAGGTCCACGGAGACTTCTTGCCCAGCCCCATAGGCGGTCGAAAGTCGCTCAGCGACTGCCTGTCGCTTTGCATATGCAGCTTGAGCACTCTCAACGCGGGAGGTGGCGCTGCTTAGCCGTGAGGCCAACTCACTACCCTCACGGGTCTCCGAAGAGATCGCACGCAGAAACGCAGTGTCTCGAGTTGCCCTGTCGCCAAAGCTTTTGAATTCGCGCAGGCCCTCAGTGCCTAGCGCGGTCTGAACCTTCTGCTCAGCCTCGGTCAAGGTCGAAGAGTAGGTCTTGCCGCCCGAGGCATTCACACCGACCTTCACAGGACTCATACCTGGGGTTCCCAGACCCGTCGAGAGCTGAAAGGCGATCTGCTGAACTTGGCCTGCTGTCAACCCAGTTGTCGTAGCAACCTGCTTTGAAAGTTGAGCGATGCGGTCTGCAGATTTGCCAACCTCTTCGTAGCTCGACGTTCCTTGTCCGGTCGAGCTTCGACTGATGATCGATCCACCGGAAGCCTTCGAGACGGCGTCGACGAGTGTGGCCGATCGCTCTGCGCTCGCGGAGACCACATCGCTTCTTGCGACTTCAGCGGCTCGTGAAGCCTCGCTGACCTCCGCTTGCGATACTCGAGCAGAGATTCGGTTCGATACGGCACCGATGTTGCGAAGGTACTCCACGGCTTGCTGGCCAGTGCCGTTCGTGGTGGTCCAGTTGCCGGACGCGTCTTGCTCCCTCGAAACCCAAGGACTGGACATCGACGGACTCACGCTTCTCTGGTCCATCGTCACATTGCCCATGCTTGAGTTGCCGGCGGCAGCTGCCGCCGAGGCGTTGCCGACGGTGGACTGCAACCCAGTCAAGCCACCTACCAGCGTGCTTCCAAAGTTGACCATCCTGTTCGACAAGGAGTACGCGAGCATCGGGATGCCGATAACAAGGTATGACACGACCGCCTGTGCCGACACAGCGTTGGAGTAGATGGGGGCCGCCGATTGAAGTGCCAACGCCTTGACGCCGCCGCCAATCTCTGCCGCAGCTGCTTGGTCGAGCTGCGAATAAATGGATCCCATGTAGTTGAGGATGGCGAACAGCGGTGGCCACAGCTGAATCGAAACCAGAACGGTCATGTACCCCGTCAGCATCAGGAGAGTGTTTTTGCCGGAGGAAAGGAACAGCAACAGAACAATGAGCGGGAAGACCGCGTAGCACAATGCCTCGGCGACGTTCCTCACGACAGGTAATGCCTGCTCCGCAATCTTCGCGCCGTTGATCCAAGCCGCGTTCTGCGAGGCGACGGCCGAAGCCCGCCCGGTGGCCAGCATCATGCAAGATGGATCGTTCACGCGTTGGCAGCCCATCTCGCCGGCGTCGTTGATGGCGTTGATTAGAGCGTTCTGACGCACCAGGTCCGCAGCGGTAGAAGACGCCGTTGCGATCTGGGCGCGGATATACGCTTGCGAGATCTGATTGACGACGGCTGCCTGCGCGGCGACCGTCGACAAGGACGGGTTGAGCCGAAGGCCGAGGCGGTTCGTCAGTTCATTCACCTGGACGGGCATCCGGGCATCAATGGACGCATAGACCTGATCACAAGTGTTCGTGGTGACACCAGATGCAGAAGTGATGATGCTGAACCGCGCAGGATTTGTGGTAGCCATCGTCGTCCACAGGTTGTCGCTCGTCGAGAATGCCGTTGGAGAAATCGTGCCATCGGCGATGTCGTACACGGTGCAGTTGTTGACGAAGTTGACAAGGTCGGTGCGGACGGCTGGGTCAGGCAATGAAGCGCGTCGGGTCTCCTGAATCAGCCGGCTACCAAACATGAGGCCGTTCAGCTGGTACGACAACTCCGAGGGGAGCGAGGCGGGGCCAGGGATCGTTTGAAAGGCGGTCTCGAACAACTCGGTGACGCTGTTCCCTATCGTGCTGGTCAAACCGCCGAGCGCTGCCATCCCGAAAGGTACGTTGGCGACCACCTTGACAGGTGTGCCGCCGGTTTTGTCGACGATGCCGATCGTGACCCGTGGAACGAAGAGCACGCCGTAGACAAGCACGACGGTCCCGAGCCACTTCCATCCCTGGAGCTTTTCCGGCTGAAACATGTAGGCAACCATCGCGGCCACGAACCCGCAAAACGCGACCCCTGCGATCGCGCTGAGGTATGTTCCCGATCCCATGATCGCTGCAACCGCGTTGAAGATTCCGAACAACGCGTCCGAGTTATGGTAGGCGTAGATCTCCCACATGGTTCGTCCAGCTATGCGTGCAGAGCGCCGTCACTGGTTCCGCCGAGTGGCGTGCCCCAGCATGTCGAGGACACTTGAGGACATATTCGTTCGGAGGTTTCGCTCCAGTCGCTCCAAATCCGTTGTAACGCTCGAAATGCTCTGCGCCTTGGAATACATCGTCGTCTGCTCTGCATGCAAGCGATCAAGAAAGCGCTGCGCGTCCAGACGGAGAGAACTTGAGCGCTTTTGCTGCTCAGGTGTCAGCTGATAGGACTTTTGGAGAGCGGACAGGGCCACGCTGGCGAACTGGCTGAGGAACGTGGTTGCATAGTCTGCAGCGATGACATCACGGTAGTTCGCGATCAGCGTGTCTGCGAGTCCCGAACCTGGAATCGTATTGCCGACCGAGAGCATGCGCCAGACCGGGAGGCTGGTTGCGTTCACAAAGCCAACTGCCGTCGTGTTGTTCGGGATCGGTGTGCGTGTCTTGATATGGTCGGAGATCGCACGCATCAGGTCTTCGACTTTCTTCGTCAGAGGCTCATGAACATTGCTGTTGCTTCGCGTCACCACATCGCAGTCCGTGTAGTTGTTGCATTTCAAGAGCTGGACGTTGATGTTGCCGCCACCGGCGTCTGATTGACCGTATAGCAAGTGGGCAACGCTTGTGATGCTGGGTCCGACGTAGTCAAAATCTTTGTTGGCCTCTTGTGGGAAGAAGATGAACGTGCCAACGATGCTCATGACGAGCTCGCGTGAAGCATCGTCAAGCGTATCGACCGTCTTCAAGGCCTTCCAAGTCAGGTTGCCAACGAACGGTGCGAGCGCAGCCACATTCGGATCCGAACTGCTACGTGCGCTCGCCAGGATGCTCGGGCTGTCCGCAGCGCACTTGCGCATCGCCGAGTCGATGTCGCTCTCGATTCCCATCGTCATCGCGAGCTTCGCGCAAGCACGCTGCGAGTCGTAGCCCGTGGCTTCGGCCGCTGACGCGACCAGTGCGGTGGCCGTCTCGCATGAGTTGATACGCGAGTTGTTGACCCACGTCTCCAGCCCTTTGGCCCATTTCGTGAGGCCACCCAGAAGCGGAGAGACCGCCTCCAGCGCGAGCTGGAACGCGATCCCAGGCAAGGCCGCCGTGATGTTCTTCAGCATGTTTTTGAACTCGGCGGCGGAGATATGCGAGAAGGAGCCGCCGAACAAGTCGATGCCCCCGCATCCGCCCTTCGCACTGGGGAACTGAATCGCACTCAGCTGATAGGTCTTGTTCGGTGATCGAAGGTAGAAGTTGCCGCCCGCGTACGTGTTGAACGTTTGCCCCTTGAACGCCCCGGGTGCGGTGTAGTTGCCGATCGAGCCAAGGTTGTTGAACATGTTGTTGACTTCCGTGTTCAAGTCACCGGCAATGGAGATCGGCGCGGCGAGAGTCATCACCCAGCAGAGCACGATCGAGAGAAGGGCACGGAGCCTTGCACGAATTTTCATAGCGACCTCCTTACAGTAAAGGGTCATGTTGATGGTGCGCTTCACATCTCGCTCTTTTGTCGAGTTACCTGAGGCTCATGTGGCGTGTTGCCGAAGGGACCATGGCGTCCGCGCCAGGCGCTGCGACTGTGGCGATGCGCTCGAGCAGCTGGGATTCAGAAAGGATGCCGTGGCCGAGCGGCGAGATCTTTCCGGTGAAGGGCTCGGCCAGGAACACTGCCGGAACCTGCGTGACCTGCAGCGCCTCGGCGATTCCGTTGTCGCGCCGGAAGGCCGGGAAGTTTGGCAGGCTGCCTCCGTCGACGCTGATCGGAACGACCTGGATGCCATGCCGCGCCTGAAAGGTTTCCAGCGTCGGAGCAAAGGCGTGGCAATAGGGGCAGTCGGACCGAAAAAAGAAGAAGAGGACGTGGGTCTTGCCAAGCGTCGCCACCGATTTCTGGCGGCCCGAAGAAACCTCACGGTCGTAGACCTGGATCGCTTGCGCGTTCACCGGCCGGCCCTCCAGCGTCATGTCGAGACTAGGGGTAGCCCAAGCAACCCGCTGGGCCACGTCTGCGAAATAGGATGCCTGTCGCACGACCCTCGCCTCGAGTTCCATATAGCGCCGGACGTTGTCTTCGGTCGGATTGATGATCGCGATGTTGCGGAACTCCTCGAGGCGCTTCTGCAACGCTTCGAACTCGTCCAGCTCAGGCGCTCGCTTCGGAGTAGCCTTAGAAGCGGCGGCCGGAGGCTTGGCCTGCGGGCGAGGTTTGATCTCGATTTCCGGGTCGGGATCCTCGTAGAAGTGCCAGCCGCGCCGATGGTCCAGCCAAAACAGCGAGTTGCTGGAGGTGGGCGCGATAGCGGCGAACTGCTCTGCGTCCTGGCTTTGCGCAGCCGATCCGCCCGGGCTGAAGACCATCGCGAGGGCTGCAGCCGTGGTGAGGGCGATCGGCCGCACGATGGCACCTGTCGTTGCTGTTGGCATGCATCTCTCCAATGAACACCTCCCCACGACAGTAGAGCCAGGTCAACAGCGCGCACAGCGGTAATGCCGACCTGGATCGCGTCCGCGAACACCTCTACAGGCGATTCGGAATGGCTTCGACGAACCCTCGTACCTGGGCGGGGCTCGTGGGACAGTTGGCCCGACAAGAGGTGTGTGCTCCGCCAACCGGCGGTCGAGCGGCTATGCGAGGGACTTCGGCGGCTGTCCGTCGCGGCAATAGTTCAATCCGAGATCGAAAGTCTGCCGGCGTGGCCCATCAGTTCCTGGCAGCACGACGCCGTCTTGCAAGAAGCGCACGTTTAGCCGACTGCAGCCCGACTGCTTGTAGCGGCGCAGCGTCGTCACATCGATGAGGATGGGGGACGTCGCCCGCATCTTCGCCGTCAGGGCTTCGGCCATCGGACCGATCAGGATTCCATAGGCAGATCCTTCGGACGAATCGATTGCCTGGACGAGGAGGGGGCGAAAGTCCTCAACCGGCAGCCGGGCGACGCTCTCGGCCGCTGAAGCCATGGTGGCCTGGATTGCGATGAGAGCGCACAGGAGCACGGACTTCATCATGGTCAGCACCTGCCTTGGCCATAGTAGCAAGCCGGGATTCGATTGTTATTGTTGTTCTGGATCCCATCTACATTGGGCATCACCGGAACGATCGAGGCGTAGAACTCGGTGAAGTCCATCGCATCGAACCGCAGCGACTGAAGCTCTGCGATCGTGAAACCACCGCATTGCGGGTTCTTGGGTTCGCCCCAGCCGCGTCCGACCTGGATGCGCCCCTGTTCGTTGATGATCCGTGAGAGGACCGAGTTGAAGCAGCAGTGTGCATGCGTGGTGGTTACGCATCCCGTCAGTACCTTGTGCGAGCAGTAGCTTCCGACTTCGTGGCACAGCCCAGCCCCTCTCTGCAGCGAAAGACGCCCTTCGTTTTCGCCGCATTGCATCATGCTCATGATCACGTAGATGATGATTGCGATCACGAGACTCCACGGATCGAAGGCAATCACGAACCCCTGTCCGGCGGTTGTGGACGATGCGTAGAGAACCGTGCTTCCGCTCGGCAGCGCTGCGCCGTTCACTGCAAGGGTGAAACCATACGAGCTGAACGTGCCGCTGAAGCCGCCACTGGTGAGAAGCGCCTGCAGCCCGGCGGCGATGAACTCGCGGTTCTCGCTGTTCATCAAGACGTCGTATACGAGGCGAGATCCCGTGCCGAACGCGCTCTGGTTGGTCATTCCCTTGCCAGCGCTGTCCGTGAAGCAGCAGTTCTTGATGAGCCGCTCGCGGCACTGCTGGCGTTCGCCGTTGAACACGGTGAGCTTATCGATGTCCATGTAGACACCAGCCTCACGCGCAGCCTCCATGTACGCCATCGAACGGGCGAAGTCGCCGTCTGCGGTGTAGGCGATGTTGAAGCAGCTGGTACCAAGGCAATAGACGTTCGTGGGGCAGTTCGACGCCGTGGTGGTCGACTGGCTCGGGGAAGGGCACTGGTATGTGTCTTGATAGACCGAACATGTGTTGGTGACAGGATCGGTTGTGACACAAGTGCTGCCCGAAGGCGTGCATCCGGCTGCCGCGAGTGGAGCGCACTCGTCGGTCGTTGCGCCTGCCGCGCAGGACATCGTCCGTTCATACGCCCAGCAGGCGCGTGTTACCTCGACGCCGCCAATGTCCTTCGTACTTGGGCCGTCTACGCAGTGATCGCTAGAGGCGAAGCTGCACCGGCCTCCAGGGTCCAGGACAGGGCACCTGTCGTCCCAATGGTCCGTCTGGGTGACGTCCATGCGCGGCTCTTGGAACGTGAGCGGCAAGGTCCAGCCAGACGCGCCAACCACTTTTGCTGGTCCTGCCTCTGCCGCGCAGACAATACCTCCTGACAGTGTTGCGG
>Ga0207679_10000232_pt1 | contig 43046 bp, 39 predicted proteins | sample KBSC73metaG_FD_184320 | JGI IMG/M metagenome (GOLD analysis project Ga0207679, IMG submission 184320) | Corn rhizosphere microbial communities from Kellogg Biological Station, Michigan, USA - KBS C7-3 metaG (SPAdes) (version 2) | ecosystem: Host-associated > Plants > Roots > Rhizosphere > Soil ... | reverse complement strand
CATCAATTATTTTTTAGCTCTTTTTTTTGGCTTAATACATGGGATGGGTTTTGCGAATAAATTGCGCTACATTTTAGCGGAGGATCAAAGTATCGGATGGAGTTTGTTTGGATTTAATGTAGGGCTCGAAGCGGGACAAATTGCGGTAGTGATGATTGTGCTGGCTCTTTCTTATTTATTCGTACAGGTGTTAAAGGTCAATCGCAGAGAGTGGGTGATCTTTACTTCGGCAGCGGCATTTGGCGTGGCGGTGCAGATGGCGATGCAGAGGATACCTTAATGAGTAATGAGTGATCAGTGATGAGTGATGTCAACCGGTAATCAGAGTTTGACGTTTCACGTTTGACGTTTGACGTTTGACGAATAGACATTACCGAACGCACAAGAGTGCGACGCAAGGGACGCCTAATAGACATTCGAAAGTTGACAACATAAAAATAAAAATCAAAATGAGAAGACTATTCATTATTATCTGTGCATGTTTTGTTGTAGTCAGCGTGAGTGCACAGAACATCGAAAACAATTCGGCTTCCAATCACGGCAATAAGTTTGAGCAATTAGGAACAATCTTGCCAACGCCGAATGAATACCGCACAGCGAGCGGCGCCCCGGGGCCAAAATACTGGCAGCAGCGCTGTGACTACGATATCAAATGCGACCTCGATGAAGTGAATCTGAAACTTACGGGCAGTGAAACTGTCACCTACTATAATAATTCCCCGGACATACTTAGTTATTTGTGGCTGCAGCTGGACGAAAATCAACACAGCAATCTAAACAATGCCAATTACCAGGGCAGTAGCACGATGCAAAAACAATTAACCGATGCTGCACTCGACAGATTGCAGGGAGAAAAAGACGATAATGGCTTTGGAGATAAATTAACTAAGCTTACTGATGCTACCGGGAAATCACTGCATTACACGGTGAATAAAACAATGATGCGGATCGAACTGCCGGCGCTATTGAAGCCGGGTCAGAAATTTGTTTTTAATGTTGACTGGAACTATAAAATTTCAGATCGCATGAAACAGGGCGGTCGGGGCGGCTATGAATATTTTCCTGAAGATGGCAATTATCTTTTTACAATGACTCAATGGTATCCCCGTCTTTGTGTTTACAGTGATTTCCAGGGTTGGCAGAACCACCAGTTTACGGGTCGCGGAGAGTTTGCATTGACGTTTGGCAATTTTAAAGTACAAATGACAGTACCTGCCGATCATGTAGTAGGCGCAACGGGTGAATGCCAGAATTACCAGCAAATATTATCGCCAACGCAACTTGCACGCTGGCAAAAAGCGCAAACAGCCAAAGAACCAGTTGAAATCGTAACCCTTGATGAAGCGAAAGCAAAAGAGAAAAACAAAAGCCTTTCTACCGGACAGGCCGGCACGCAGAAGAAGACTTACATTTTTAAAGCAGACAATGTTCGTGATTTTGCATGGGGCTCATCAAGAAAATTTGTATGGGACGCAATGCCTGCATACGTAGAAGGAAAGAAGGTGATGTGCATGAGTTTCTATGGCAAAGAAGCATACAATCTTTATCGCAAGTTCTCAACAAAGGTCGTTGCGCATACAATAAAGACTTATTCTAAATTCACTATCCCCTACCCTTACCCGGTTGCTCAAAGTGTAGAAGCAGCGAATGGAATGGAGTATCCAATGATCTGTTTCAATTTTGGACGTACTGAAAAAGATGGCAGCTACAGCGAGAGTACAAAGTATGGAATGCTTGGTGTCGTGATCCACGAAGTTGGTCATAACTTTTTTCCAATGATCATTAACAGCGATGAGCGCCAGTGGACATGGATGGATGAAGGCCTGAATACTTTTTGCGAATACCTGACCGAAGAATTGTATGATAACAAATTCCCCGTAACAAGAGGTCCGGCTTATACGATCAGGGATTATATGAAATTACCCAAGGATCAGTTGGAGCCGATCATGACTAATTCTGAAGATATCGTTGGCTTTGGCCCGAATGCTTATTCAAAACCCGCAACAGGTCTTAATATCTTGAGAGAAACGGTCATGGGTCGCCAGCTTTTTGACTATGCATTCAAAGAATATGCAAGACGCTGGGCATTCAAACATCCAACGCCGGCTGATTTCTTCCGCACTATGGAAGATGCAAGCGGTGAAGATCTTGACTGGTTCTGGAGAGGCTGGTTCTATGGGATTGATGCCTGTGATATCTCGCTTGATACAGTAAAGCATTTTAAAGCAGACGTCACTGCGATCCCTTCGTTGACGAAGGACTCAACAGTGATGAGAAGTCTTGATAAACCAAGAGTCAATTCTTTTGAAGATGTTTCGAAGATCCGCAATCGCGAAGACAAGAACATTACTTTCCTTACTGATGCTGACACCTCATTAAGAGATTTTTACTGGAAGTATGACCGGAACATTGAAAAATACGATTCAACAAAATATGCAGTCACTCTTTCTCCGCAAAGTGAAGCCCTGGATGATGAGGGAAAAAGCAAATACGAAAATAAAAATGTGTACGAGCTTACATTCACTAACAAAGGTGGTTTGGTGATGCCGATCATTGTCGAATGGACATACAAGGACGGAACGAAGGAAGTTGACAAGATACCTGCACAGATCTGGAGATTGAATGAAAAGAAAGTTGTAAAGACGTTTGTAAAAGATAAGGAAGTAGCAAGTATTAAATTGGATCCGATGCGTGAGACAGCGGATATTGATGAAAGCAATAATAGTTGGGGAACCATTGCTGAGCCAACAAAATTCCAGCTGTTCAAAGCAAAACAGGGAGCAGCACGTGGCCAAACGCAGGGAGGAATCAATCCTATGCAAAAAGCAAAGGAAAGAAAAGCATTTTAAGCCCACCTAAATCCTCCCGAAGGGAGGAATTTAAGAAGTCATTCTATGCAGAATGGCTTCTTAAATTTATATATCGCTCAACGAAATATTGCACACAATAGTTCAATGACTTTGGAGTTGGGGTTGAGCTGAAAAATACTTTCTTGATAAGTAATCCCAGACAAAAAAGAGTATCAATTGTATAAGGTTTATTCCCACTTCAATGCTATTAATGCCCGTTCTAAAGAAAATAGAAGAGCTTATGTGAAATGAATGAAGTTCCCACAGCAATTGTATATTTTCCTTAAATGAAAAATAGGGCATAACCTGTGGCCCGATCACCAGATAAAATGTGAAGCCAAAAATTGAAAGTTCAACAATCTGTAAAAAATTAATCCACTTATTGAAATTTATAAATTTTATATTTTTTTCTCTTGCGATTAGTAAATGAAAATTAGTGTACATAATAAAAACCGCCAGAGCTCCGGCCAGAGATGCGAAAAAAAGGATGCTAATGCTGAAATTGTTTTGCCGAAAAAAAAACAATAAAGAGACAACAAGTTTGCTGAGACTAATTAGAATACTTAGAATTTGGAAGACACATATCGCACTTAACAGTTTCTCAATGCTTTCATTTGATTTCTGTTCGGATGGCCCCATTTGTTAAACAAAGTACAGAAAAAATTATCGATCGCCCTCTGTTAAGTAATTTGCTTGTTGGTGAATTCGAAAACGCCCCTTTAGGGGATGGGGGCATAGCTAGTACTTCCATCTCTTACCCTGACCTTCTTCTTTCCGGAATTCTTTTTTTCGTAGTCGAGAACAGCCTGCGGCTTAGGCATTCCTTTTTTTACTGCTGTATCTTTTTTTGCGGAGTTATCGGTAACATCAAGAGGTTGCAGGTCATCATCCTTTTTAGCATCGCCCGTGGCGGGTCTATCTAAAAACCATTTTTCGGTTTTTGTAATTGTACCTGAATTCGGATCATAGTATTTCCAGGTTCCATGCTTTAATGTAAAGCCTTCCAGCTTCACTATCTGCGTGCCTACGATCTTTGTTGGATCATTAACATCAAATACCGGAACAGTATCATAAGGGTTGTCGGGGTTCACTGCTTTCCAGCTTTCTTCTCTTATCAGGTCACCCATATTTGTATAATACTGGCATCTGCCATCTTTATTTCCCCAGCGATAATTTTCGACGGCTACCAGGTCACCGTCCAGCGTGTATCGCCTCCACACACCATCCCTTTTGTCATTCAAAAAATAACCCTCTTCTTCATAACCACGCTCGCCGTGGTTATCGTCTACATGTATCACCCAGGGACCTTGTTTCTTGCCCTTCATATCTACCCGGTTCAACGTGTCGCCCTTCGGTCCGATAGTAAAATTTTTATATTGACCAAAACTGCTGAAGGAAACAAGCATCATCAAAACAAAAATAAATCGCATAGATTAGTAGTTTGAAATACACACGCACACAAGCCATGCAATTTACTAACGAAAAACGACTGCTTTTATGTTTCGAAAGTTAAAATTCTATTCCCCCCTATTCAGATTCAAGATTTTATTTATTTCAATTTTCACCTGTCTACTCCTACACATTTGTGTATTCGTGTTTGCCCAGGTAAAACCAACTCCTGCCGCAGAGAGAATGAAGAGCATAGAACAACGGATGGAACTGGAAAAGAAATCAATTGTCAACGATGTAAAGTTTCGCAGTATCGGCCCAAACATCATGAGCGGTCGTGTGGTCGATGTGGACGTGAACCCCGCTGACCCTACGGAATTTTATGTTGCCTATGCTACGGGTGGTTTATGGCACACAACAAACAACGGGCAAAGCTTCACTCCTATTTTCGACAGTCTCGATGTGCTCTTCATCGGTGACATTGCGGTCAATTGGAATTCATCACCCAGGCTTATCTGGGTAGGAACAGGCGAAGTGAACAGCAGTCGTTCGTCCTATGCAGGGATTGGCATTTATAAAAGCAGCGACGATGGAAAACATTGGGAATATCTTGGTTTGCCCGAATCCCAGCACATTGGAAAAATTCAATTGCATCCTTCAAATGAAAACATTGCATGGGTAGCTGCATTGGGGCATCTTTATTCGGCCAATAAGGAACGTGGGGTTTATAAAACAATAGACGGTGGCAAAACATGGAAGCGAACTTTGTTTGTTGATGACACCACCGGCGCTATTGACATTGATATCAATCCAAAAGATCCAAACGAGATATATGCCTCCATGTGGAGCAGGAGTCGCAGTGCATGGAAGTTTAGAGAAAGCGGGGCGACAAGTGGCATTTATAAAAGCAATGACGGAGGAGAAACATGGAAAAAGATCTCGGGCGACGGTTCCGGATTTATGAAAGGTGGAAAAATTGGAAGGATCGGGGTAGCAGTTTATCCCGGCAATCCTTCTATCGTTTATGCGATAGTTGATAACAACATGATCAAAGCGGATACCGGGTCGAAGGCTGCCGATACGTTTTATCACCGGAAAGATTTTAAAGACATCAGCGAAGATGCATTTCTCCTGTTAGATCAAAAGAAACTGGATTCATTTTTTAAAGAGAATGATTTTCCTGAAAAATACACGGCGGCTGTCGTGATGGACATGGTAAAAACAAAAAAAGTAAAACCAACCGCTGTTTACGATTACCTGGATTTTGACGACGGGTTTCGAAATGCGGGTATATACGGCGCCGAAGTCTACAGAAGCAATGACGCAGGAGCTTCCTGGAAAAAGATGAATGAAAAAGGCTTGAAACTTTACAGTACCTATGGATATTATTTCGGAAAAATATTCGTATCCCCGGTAAATGAAAATAAATTGATCATAACGGGTGTTCCGATCCAGCTTTCGACCGATGGAGGAAAAACATTTAAAACAATTGACAAGGAAAATGTTCATGGCGATCATCACGCCGTATGGATCGATCCCAACCGCGATTCACATTTCATTATTGGCACAGATGGAGGTTGTAATATTAGTTATGATAATGGAGAGCATTGGTTTTTTGCCAATACGCCCGCAGTGGGTCAGTATTACGCAGTAGCTGTCGACAATGACAAACCGTACAATATCTATGGCGGCCTCCAGGACAATAACGTATGGTATGGCCCATCAAATAACGAAGATGATAAAGAGTGGGAGACCAGTGGCGATTATTCTTTCAAACCGCTGGTAGGCGGAGATGGAATGCAGGTACAGGTGGATACAAGAGATAATGCAACAACGTATGCAGGATCTCAGTTTGGCTTTTACAGCAGGCTGAATCGAAAAACAAGAGGTGACAAGAAAAGTGTGCGGCCATATCACGAGCTCGGTGAAAAACCGCTGCGCTTTAACTGGCAATCACCCATTTTATTAAGCACGCATAATGAAGATATCTTTTATATCGGCGCTAACCGGCTCTACCGTTCGCTGAACAGGGGTGACAGTTTGATCCCCATAAGCAATGATCTTTCCAACGGAAAGAAAGAAGGCAATGTACCTTACGGCACGATCACTACAATCGCAGAATCGCCCAGAAGATTTAATCTATTATATGCGGGTACAGATGATGGAAATGTTTACATTTCGAAGGAAGGTGGTTACGATTGGAAACAGATCGGTGAACCAGGTGACAAAACCAGCGCCCCCATTCACCACTCACCACTCACCACTCACGACCCGCGACTCACGACTCACGGCCTTTGGGTCAGCCGCATCATTGCTTCTCAATACAAAGATGGTCGTGTGTATGTTTCATTAAATGGTTATCGCAGCGATAATTTTCTGCCTTATTTATATGTGAGCGAAGATTATGGTGAAACCTGGAGACAGCTCGGAAAGGACCTGCCTACCGGACATGTAGGCCTGCCAAACGAACCGATAAATGTTGTAAGAGAAGATCCAAAAAATGATAGCATTTTATATGTAGGCACTGATGGTGGCTTGTATGTTAGCTTTGATGCTGGAAATAGTTTTATGATGTGGAGCGGTGGGCTTCCCAGGTCTGTCTCGGTGCATGATATTGCCATACAGGCAAGAGATAATGAGATCGTTTTGGGTACACATGGAAGGAGCCTGTATGTTGCGAAATTGGAGGATATTCAAAAGTTGCAAAAAGATCCCGATTGGATGAAGAAAAAACCAAAGGAAAAACCAAAAGAAAAAAAGGATGAAGATGATGAAGAAATGGAAAATGAAAATGGCACTGTGCCCGATATCAATTAGAATATTTTAAATCGTTCAAAGCAGGCTTTTTCTAAATTTTCCCGATCGTCGGGATGCGCGATATTGATCAATGCTTTTGCGCGTTGTCTTAAGTTCTGCCCAAACAAATAAGCCACGCCATACTCAGTTACCACGTAATGCATGTGCGCCCGCGTGGTAACCACACCTGCGCCGGGTTTTAAAAAAGGAACGATCCTCGGTATGTTTTTGTTTGTTCTCGATGGCATTGCAATGATCGGTTTGCCGCCTTTACTTAATGCGGCTCCGCGCATAAAATCCATTTGGCCGCCGACCCCTGAGTATTGATAGGTGCCAATTGAATCAGCGCAGACCTGGCCGGTAATATCAATTTCAATAGCACTGTTTATCGCCACCATCTTATCATTTCGGCGAATGATATGGGGATCGTTAACGTAGTCGATATCCAGGAAATGTACGGCAGGATTATCATCGACGAAGTCATAGAGCCGTTTCGTTCCTAATGCAAACGCAGAAACTCCTTTGTTAGGATGAACTTGCTTGCATTTATTGTTGATCACACCTTTTTCATAAAGGTCAATAACACCATCCGAGCACATCTCGGTATGCATCCCGAGGTTTTTATGATTAACGAGCGTCCGCAATACAGCATCAGGAATAGCGCCAATCCCCATTTGCAGGGTAGAGCCGTCATCGATTAGGCCTGAAACATATTCTGCGATCTTCAGTTCTACTTCCCCTACTCTGTCGCTGTATCTCGCTTCAAATAAAGGATCGTCGCAAAATACTATGCTGTCGAATTCATCGACAGATATCAGCCCATCGCCGTGTGTGCGCGGAACATTTGGATTAACCGAGGCTATCACATGTTTTGCCGTATTCACTGCGGACCTGGCCACATCCACTGAAACACCAAGCGAACAATAACCATGCTTATCGGGCGGAGACACCTGGACAAGGGCTACATCTATCGGCAAAATATTGTTCTTAAAAAGGTCAGGGATCTCACTGAGAAAAACAGGGACGTAATCGGCTCTCCCTTCATTGACAGCAGAACGAATGCTTGCCGAAACAAACAAAGAATTTATCTTAAATCGGTTGGCAAATTCCGGCCTGTTGATCTGGATATCACCGTAAACAGTTATAAAGACAAACTCCACGTCTCTTAAACGATCCGCCTGCTTTGCAACTGCCTGTAATAAATGCGTTGGTGTTTGAGCGCTCCCCTGGATATACACCCTGTTACCGGGTTCGATGATGGATACAGCTTCAATGGCAGTCTTATATGTCAAAGGTGTTTTCATTAAAGACAAAAAGAATAATGCACAAATATTTAATCAATGATCAATATTACCCTCGCGCCTAATAATAGTCAACTTTGAGATTAATTTTGACGGAGAATATGGACTACAACAGCAAAGTAATACAACAGGCCAAGGAGATAAAATATTTTTTCTATAGCCAGGCGCTTGCCGATGGTTTCCGCACCAGTTTTGCGATCTTACTTCCTGCATTAGTGGGTCTGTACTTTGATGCGTTTCAAACCGGCCTGACTATTTCGCTGGGTTGCATGTGCGTCAGTCTCACTGATGCACCGGGGCCAGTCATTCACAAACGAAATGGAATGCTTTTTTGCTGCGGGTTTATTTTTTTAATCGCGGTCATTACAGGTTTTGCGAGATTGAATGTTTATACTTTGGGACTGGAAATTATTGTCACGAGTTTCTTCTTTTCGATGTTCAATGTTTATGGTACCCGTGCTGCATCTGTCGGCAATTCAGGGATACTGATCATGATCCTTACCATGGACTCCTCGCTTACGGTTTCACAGATATTACCCCATGCATTATTGATTCTCGCCGGCGGCATCTTTTATACCGTGTTAAGCCTATTGCTTCATGCCCTTCGTCCCTATCGTATTTCACAAAGAGTGTTGGGTAATTCCCTGCGTGAAATGGCCGTTTACCTATCGATCAAAACAGATTTTTATGATGAGTCAATGGACCTGGTCGCAAATTATAAACGACTTGTCGGCCAACAGATCATTGTTCATGAAAAACAGGATGCCGTAAGGGAGTTACTTTTTAAGACGAGGCAAATTGTTGAAGAAACTACATCGGAAGGAAGGAAACTTGTTTTTGTTTTTACGGAGGCCGTGGATCTTTTCGAAAACATTACTGCCACCTATTACGACTACGACGAGTTAAGGAAGCAATTTGCGGGCACAGGGGCATTGAAATTGATCAATGCAACGTTAACAAAAACAACAGCTGAGCTGGATGCGATCGGTTTCGCGATCCAATCCAATGCTGATTTTCACCCGTCGTTTGACTATACCGAAGAATTGAATGATCTAAAAAGGAAAATGGAGGTGATCATCCCAAAGGGCGAAACGAATGCGTTAGTTCTTCGCAAAATATTGGTCAACATTCGCACGCTTTTCACAGGCCTTATTAATATCAGCCAGTATTTTCAAAAAAATATTACAGTACGAAGAACAAGAGTGGATTCGTCGAAGTTTGTCTCCCATCAACCATTAGATCCAAAAATTATTTTGGATAACTTTTCGTTTCAGTCGTCCACATTCAGGCACGCATTGCGGGTTTGTATTGCCTGCATCGCCGGGTTCATGGTTGCTAAAATCATCGACTACGGACATCACAGTTATTGGCTGTTGCTAACCATCGCATTCATTCTAAAACCGGCTTTCAGCCTCACCAAGCAAAGAAATATTCAAAGGATCATCGGAACGTTTATTGGCGGGATCATTGGAGTGCTCATTCTCACTCTGACTCACGACAAAACCATCCACTTTATTTTTCTTGTGACCTTTATGCTTGGCACCTATTCGTTCATGCGAATCAAATACCTGGTGATGGTCATTTGCACTACTCCTTATATCCTGATCTTATTTTCATTTTTAGGAGGAGAGTATAAATCTGTTATCGAAGAGAGGCTCCTGGATACCGCCGTTGGCTGTGCGATCGCTTTCTCGGCGAGCTATTTCCTGTTTCCAAGGTGGGAAACGGAACAACTAAGAAAAAATATGCAGGGAATTGTTCGGGCAAATGCCAACTATCTTCAAAAGATCCTGGATGCTTTGTCAGGATATCGGGTAAGCATGCTGGATTATAAATTGGCAAGGAAAGATGTGTATTTAAACTCAGCTAATCTGTCTGCAACTTTCCAGCGAATGTTATCAGAGCCGAAAAGCAAACAAGGCGCGGAAAAGGACATTCATCAATTTGTTGTGTTGAATCATATTTTATTTTCGAATACAGCTAATCTGTCCGCTGCCGTTTTCTCGAAGGAGAAAAGAACCTATCCGCCGGAGCTGATCACTCCTGGAAGAAAAGCGGTAAACAAATTGAATGAGGTGAGAATAAAATTAGGAGATGACACTACCATTGCGCAGGAAGCATTAAAAAAGAGTTTGTCGCCCGAACACCTTGAAGAAGCCGACGATCACCTGGTAAAAGAACAATTGAATTTTATCTGCAATCTTGCAAATGATCTTGAAAAAACAACCAATGCGATTATCGGCTGAGAAACCATTCCACCGCCAGTTCATAGCCTCTCAGTCCCAAACCAAAAATACTTCCAACAGATTTTCCTGAAACATGAGAGAACTTTCGAAAGTCTTCTCTTGCATGAACATTTGAAATATGCACTTCGATGACGGGAGTCTTTATAGCAGCGATCGCATCACCGATAGCGACAGAAGTGTGAGTGTACCCTGCAGGATTAAGAACAATCCCATCGTACTCAAATCCCACGCGTTGCAAGGCACTAATGATCTCACCTTCAATATTGCTTTGATAATATGAAAAATCAACGGAGGGATATTTACCAGTAAGCTGGTCTAAGAACATTTCAAATGATATGTTGCCATAAATATCTGTTTCTCTTGTGCCAAGCAGATTTAGATTGGGACCATTGATGATGGCTATTTTCATAACGCGAATTACACGAATTTTCGCTAAATACACGAATTTTTGGGGACACTAATTACACGAATCCTCACGAATTAAGCTAATGCTCATTCGCGCCATTCGCCGGGAATTCGTGTTAACGTGAAATAAGGGCATAAATTAGGAGGCTAATATATTTTCCATTCTTGATCTCGCACTCCTTCATCGTTCCTTCATAAACAAATCCAAGTTTTTCCAGGACTTTACTGCTGGCAACATTTCCTTCTTCGACAAACGCCTCGAGGCGATGAATATCTTTTTCTCTTTGGCAATATTCTATCACTGTTTGTAGGACTTCTGTGGTCACCCCTTTGTTCCAGTATTGAGGAAAGAGCCAAAAGCCAACTTCTGCTTTTTTGTGCTCGGCCTTGTAATAATAATACGCCACCACCCCTATCTTTTCACCAGTTTTCTTATCAATGATCTTCCACGGTCCACCCGTCCCTTCATTGAAACTTTTCTCGTACCATTCCATTTGTTTTTTTGTGGCTTCAAATGAATCGTATCTCACCCCGTAAAAAGCAATAATGTCCGGATGACTTAGTCCTTCAAAGATGAATTGCTGATCTCCTGGAAGGATCTGTTGCAATAGAAATCGTTGTGTATTTAACTCGGGAACCATTATGGCACGAATTACACGAAATTCCACGAATTAAGCGAATTTGCTTTCGTGTAATTAGTGCGAATTCGTGTCTCTCGTGTAATTCGTGTTATGAATTCGTGTTAATTAGTGATATGAACTCATCAAATAAATACCTCGAATCGTGCGGACCCGGAGTGCTTTCAGGGTGATATTGTACAGAAAATGCGGGTTTGTTTTTTATGCGAATACCCTCGATTGATTGATCGTTAAGATTAACATGCGTCACCTCAATATTCTTTGCTTTTTTTACAGCTTCGGGGTCAACACCAAAGCCATGATTTTGCGTAGTGATCTCGCACTTACCCGTTACTAAATTTTTTACAGGGTGATTCAGCCCACGATGTCCATGATGCATTTTAAACGTTGGAATGTCATTCGCAAGCGCAAGCAGCTGGTGACCTAAACAAATTCCAAACACCGGCTTCTCCTCTTTTAAAATTTCCTTCAGTGTATCAATTGCATAGTCCATAACAGCGGGATCGCCAGGGCCATTGGAAATAAAGTATCCTGACGGGTTGAATTCCTTTACATCCTTAAGTTTTGTTTTGGCCGGAAACACTTTTACATAAGCTCCACGATCAACCATGCATTCTAGGATGTGTTGTTTTACTCCATAGTCCATCACTGCAATTCGTAGCGGCGAATTCTTATCTCCCCTTTCATACGCCTGTTTGGTGCTCACCTGGGAAGCCAGTTCGAGCCCGTTCATATTGGGAACCTCTGCAAGTTTCCCTTTTAATTGCTCAACTTCGGTGATCTCAGATGAAATAATGCAGTTCATCGCGCCTTTTGTGCGGATATGAGCGACTAATGCCCTTGTGTCAACGCCCTCAATAGAAACAATGTTATTTGCCTTCAGATAATCTTCAAGGGAGCCCTTTGCCAGCTTTCTTGAATACTGGTCTTCAAGATTTCGGCCTATCAATCCGCGAATCTTTACACCGTCCGATTCAATATCTTCATCCTTCACTCCATAATTGCCTATATGAACGTTGTTCATGATCAATATCTGGCCGTAATAGCTTGGGTCGGTAAATACTTCCTGGTAACCGGTCATGCCTGTGTTAAAGCAAATTTCACCGGCGGTTGTGCCAATGGCGCCAAATGCTTTGCCATGACAAACAGTTCCATCTTCTAACAGTAATACAGCGGGAATTTGAGAATCGGGCATTTTAAAAGATTTTGCAAAGAAAATGATTTGATAGGTTTCGGAGGAAATAATTGTTCACATTTATATCATAAAAAAACCCGCCTGCCGGCGGGACTCACATGAAAAGAAATCGTTTTGGTTGCGACCCAAAAAAGGCCGTTCCAAAAGTCGTCATTGCGAACGCAGTGAAGCAATCTAGGAAAATTAATCTATCAACTTAAATTAGATTGCTTCGGTCGTTTCTCCCTCGCAATGACGAGGAACGACTTTTGGAACGGGCTAGCTCGTTTATTCTTTTGTTGTTGCTTCTTCTTTTGACGCGTCTGCTGTTTCAGTCTTTTTACCACCACGGCCACGTCTTGTTCTCTTCGCACCTTCTTTTCTTTCTTCCTTGCCTTTGCCGTAGATCTCATTGAAATCAACCAGCTCGATCAATGCCTGCTCTGCATTATCACCGGGACGTGTTCCCAGTTTAATGATACGTGTGTACCCACCGGGACGACCCGCGATCTTTTCAGCTACTATGCTGAACAATTCGGTGATCGCTTCTTTATCCTGCAAATAACTGAATACAACACGACGCTGGTGAGTCGTATTCGTTTTACCCTTTGTAATAAGCGGCTCAACATAAGTGCGCAAAGCCTTTGCTTTGGCAACTGTTGTTGTAATTCTCTTGTGGGTGATCAACTGGCAAGCGAGGTTGCTCAGTAACGCATCTCTGTGCGCTTTCTTTCTACCCAGGTTCTTGATCTTGTCTCCGTGACGCATGACGTTTAAGTTTTATTCAGCTGCACCGTGTCAGGAATGGCAGCCTGCCCCCATCCCTAAAGGGGAGCTTTCGAACCTCATCAGGATGGAAGTCTTGTAATTTAAATTTTACAACTATTATTGAATCCCGCATTGCTCCTTAGCGAGAAGAACGTTGAAGTGTGCGACGCAACAGACGCTCAATAGTAGCACTTCTGCCGGGTACATAACTATCAACGTCAATCAAAGAACTAATACTAAAAGTAAAGTTTGTGCAACCCAAGTCCTCCCTTTAGGGAGACAGAGGGCGTCGTCCTACAGTTCATCCGCATCCACACCCAGCTTCTGCAGATCCATGCCGAAATGCAAACCTCTTTCAGTCAGCACTTGTTCAATTTCAGCCAAAGACTTTTGACCGAAGTTGCGGAACTTCATCAGGTCTTCCTGTTCGTATTGAACAAGCTCGCTCAGTGAATTGATCTTTGCAGCTTTCAAACAGTTGAATGCACGTACTGAAAGATCGAGGTCTTCCAACGGCGTCTTCAATACTTTGCGCAACTGCAATGTTTGTTCATCAACGAGGTCTTCTTTCTTTTCTTCTTTATTATCGAACGTGATATTCTCATCGGTAATAATCATGAGGTGTTGGATCAGGATACGGGAAGCTTGTTTTACTGCCTCTTCCGGATGGATCGTACCATCGGTGGAAACTTCCATGATCAGCTTTTCATAGTCTGTACGTTGTTCCACACGCGTATTCTCAATCGTGTATTTTACATTCTTGATCGGAGTATAAATTGAATCTACCGGGATGTGACCAAGCGGTGCATCCTTTGGTTTGTTTTCTTCAGCAGGAACATAACCGCGGCCTTTGCCGATCGTTATCTCGATATCCATCTTTGCAGATGAATCAAGGGTGCAGATCAGCAATTGAGGATTCATCACATCGAAGCTCTGCGTCGCTTCACCGATCATACCGGCAGTCAGCTCAGTCCTGTTTCTTACAGTGAGCAATATTCTTTCGTGTGCTACCTCATGGTCAACTTTTTTGCGTAACCGAACTTGCTTCAGGTTCAATAATATCTCAACCACATCTTCACTCACACCTTTAATAGTAGCAAATTCATGATCCACCCCTTCGATCTTTACGCCCGTGATAGCGTAGCCTTCCAATGAACTCAGCAGAACACGGCGCAGCGCATTACCAATGGTAACAGCATAACCTGGTTCAAGGGGACGGAATTCAAATTGTGCTTCGAAGTCAGTTGCTTTTTGCAGGATTATTTTATCTGGCTTCTGAAAATTTAAAATGGCCATATTGAAAATTTAGATTTTTGATTTACGATTTTTGATTTAATCACTTGTTAAACGGTTCGCTTCTTTCTTGATACCAGCTTTTGTAACTCTTATCATCGTCTGTTGCGTCGCAATCCCTGCCTGACCGGCAGGCAGGCATTCATCGTTCAGTAATTCTATTCAGCAAATGAGTGATCAGTAATCAGTGATGAGTAACTCATTACTCATCATTCATCACTCATTACTTCGAATACAATTCCACGATCAGCTGCTCCTTAATATTTTCAGGCACACTTTCTCTTTCAGGATAGGTAATGAAGGTTCCGAACATTTCGGTTTCATTCCAATCCAGCCAGCTAAATTTTTGATTCTTTCCACGAAATTGACTGGTAACAGAAGTATTGCCCATGCTTTTTTCTTTCAAGCCTACGATGTCACCTGGCTTTAATTGAAATGAAGGAACATTTACCACGTCACCATTTACAGTAACATGCTTGTGACTAACCAACTGCCTTGCGCCGGGACGGCTCGCAGCCATACCCATTCTGAAAACGGTGTTGTCTAAGCGGGCTTCCAATAATTTGATCAGGTTATCGCCTGTAGCGCCTTTACGACGTGCAGCTTCCACAAAAGTTTTACGGAATTGTTTTTCCAACACTCCGTAAGTGTATTTTGCCTTTTGCTTTTCACGAAGCTGAAGTGCATATTCACCTAAGCTTTTACGCTTACGTGTGGCTCCATGCTGACCGGGAGGATTACTGTTTTTGCCCAGCCACTTACCATTGCCCAAAATGGGCTCACCAAAAATGCGGGAGATCTTGGTCTTTGGACCATTGTAACGTGCCATAATTTTTTTTCATTTCAGTTTTTTTAGAAACCGGTGAACTGATCAGTAAAAAACTGTAAAAAATAAATCAGTCACCCTTTTTTAAAATGAATCAATCTGGCGATTCAATATGTATATATGTCTGATGTAGGATTTGTCGAAGTCTGATATCATCCATTCGACATCATACATCAGACATCTCTTTTAAACTCTTCTCTTTTTAGGAGGACGGCAACCGTTGTGCGGTAACGGTGTCACATCTTTGATCATCACTACATCGATACCGGATTGTGCGATCGCACGGATGGCGCTTTCGCGACCAGCACCGGGACCTTTTACAAACACGTCCACCCTTTTTAGACCGGCATCAAGTGCTTTTTTTGCTGCATCACCGGCAGCCATTTGCGCAGCATAGGGAGTGTTCTTTTTAGAACCCTTGAAACCCATTTTGCCGGCACTGCTCCAGGAGATCACCTGGCCGCTTTTATTTGTCAAACTAACAATAAGATTGTTGAAACTTGCTGTTACATGAGCATCACCGTAAGTGTCAACCTTCACTACTCGTTTCTTTGCGGCAGCCTTTGCACTTACCTGCTGTTGCTGCTGTTTTTGTGGTTCTTTTGCCATAATTTCTTGCTGAGGTAATCTTTTTCTTGTTAAAAATCATCCCGATCTGTCGGGACTGAATCAATTCTCCACCTGCACCTGGTATCCGCAATTGATTCTTAATTGGTGCATATTGGAAGCTGTGAGTTCAGAGCTGTGAGCTTCGAGATCCAGTCTCGCGGCTTACAGCTAATAGCTCGCAGCTGTATTCTATTTCTTCGGTGCTTTCTTTTTACCGGCAACTGTTTTACGCTTGCCTTTTCTTGTACGGCTATTTGTCCTTGTGCGCTGACCACGGACAGGCAAGCCTTTACGATGGCGCATCCCACGGTAACAAGCAATATCCAGTAAACGTTTAATGCTCATCTGCACTTCGGAACGTAATTGACCCTCAACTTTAAACTCTTCAGTGATCGTGTTACGGATCGCATTCAGATCATCATCGTTCCAATCATTTACTTTTTTATCCCTGCTGATATTATTCTTGTCAAGAATGTAACGTGCAGTAGATGGACCAATCCCGAAAATATAGGTAAGGCCTATTTCACCCCTTTTGTTTTTTGGTAAGTCTACACCGGCAATACGAGCCATATTCGATTTTTGATTTTAGATTTTCGATTTCAGATTATCCTTGTCTTTGCTTGAAACGAGGATTCTTTTTGTTAATAACATACAGCTTGCCTTTACGACGAACGATCTTGCAATCTGCACTTCTCTTTTTTATTGATGCTCTGACTTTCATATACTTAGCTTTGAGCGTTGAGCCTTGAGCTTCGAGCTCGTCGCTCGTAACTCATAGCTCGCAGCTATATTATTATTTATATCTAAAAATTATTCTTCCTCTGCTCAGATCGTATGGACTCATCTCCACTCCCACTTTATCACCCGGCAGGATCCTGATATAATTCATTCTCATTTTCCCCGAGATGGTTGCCAATATTTCGTGCCCGTTTTCCAGCTTCACCCTGAACATAGCATTTGACAATGCTTCTACAATAACACCATCTTGTTTAATCAGGGGTTGTTTCGACATACGGTTTTTGGAGGCGCCGCCCGAATGTTCCCTTTTTTATTCACCTTTTTTAGGGGTTTCGGAACGGGCGGGCAAAGATAAGCGGATAAAGCGTAAAAAAGAAAAAACGGATCGGATTTTTACCTTTTTTGTGGTTGAGCGTTACACGGTTCCCATTTCTTGGGAAACTTATAGCGGCTAGCCGTGGTGCGGTTAGACTGAGACGGTTAGGCTATTTTGTCGAGAGGCACTTTTGTCATCGCCAAGTGGAGATTTTGGAGTTGGTGGACCCCAATTGCGTGGCTGAAATGGCGGCGGTCTTCCCTGTACCACATCTCAATGTTTGAGAAATCGCCGATTTTTGGCGTTACGATCCGGAAGGCACCCTTCATATATTTCGTCCCCTCCCCATTCAGATCCTGCTTCTCAAAGCCAAGCTTCAAGAGTTGGTGCTCATCAACCGGGATCGGGAACATATCTTCAGGGCTATACCAAAACTCCTGTACCCCATTGTCCACTAAGGCCTGGTGTTCTTCATGACTGATCTCTACAACAGCTCCTTCCCTTTCAACTCCGTCGTCATTGACTTTGATGATGTCTCCTGCTTTTAATTCTCCAAGTTTTAGCATGGCAATCGGTTTTAATAATTCAATTTACGAAACTTTAAAAAATGGCAAATGAAATTTATCCCGAACGCTTCCTATAATTAATCACAGCCCAGCTATTAAGAACTACAGCAAAACCTAAAATTGTCAAGAGTTGGTATTTAATGTCACCAAGGCTGCTTCCCTTTAAAACCACCCTCCGGATAACTTCAATAAAATAAGAAACAGGATTGAATTTAGTGATGACCTGGGCCCAACCGGGCATGCTGTCAATGGAAGTATACAGGCCGCCCAGCAAAACAAAGATCATCATGATAAAAAATGAGATAAGCATAGCCTGTTGCTGGTTGTTGGCATAAGTTGATATCAGTAATCCTAAGCCAAGTACCGCTAACAAATAAATCGCGGCAAAAAAATAGATGGTGATAAAACTTCCGACAGGAAGAATTCCGTAAACAAGCCACGCTATCATGACACCGATAGAGAAAACCAGCAGTCCAAGGCACCAAAACGGAATCAGCTTACCAAGTATAAAGTGATATTTTTTTATGGGCGTTACGTTTATCTGTTCGATGGTTCCGATCTCTTTCTCCTTTACGATATTGACGGCAGTAAGATTTGCTCCGACCATTGTCAGCAATAACGCCAATATCCCCGGCACCATAAAAAATTTGTAATTCATGAGGGGATTGAACCGGTTAGAAGGAACAACTTCAATCGTTGTTTCAGGACTAAACCTGGGGAACTGTATCCACTCCATTCTCACTTCACCATTATAATCCTGGATAATGCTTCGCAGGTAAGCGCTACCCAAACCAGCCTTTACACCATTGATCGCATTAACAGCCAAAAAAAGTTTTGCTTTATCTTCTTTCACCAGGTCCTTCTCAAATGCAGCAGGTATTTCCAGGATCAGGTCAGCCTTGTCATGTTCAATTTGGCTCATTGCATTGCTATAAGAGTTAGTGTAGTCAGTTAGTGTGAAATAACCTGACGCCGTGATCTTGTTGACAAGCTTGCGTGAATAATCAGAACGGTCATGATCAACAACCGCGAGCTTGACATTTTTTATCTCATAGTCTGCGGCCCATGGTAAAATGAGTAGTTGGATGGTTGGCAATATAAAAATCACGGCAAGAATCCCTTTGTCACGAAATATTTGCCTGAATTCCTTTTGCAATAAAAATTTCAGCGTTCTCATGCTAGCCTCCGCGTTATTTTAACCATACAAGGCATTAAGACATACAAGAGGATCAGCCATGACATTCTTAAATGCCCTGCCTGCCTGTCCGGTAGGCAGGTATGTCTTGTATGGTTCATAATTTTCGCCTCATAGGAATCCTGCTTTTGAGCGGTGGATCGCAAAGCAGATTCTATCCGAAAACCAGATTTAGATATCACAAAAACGTTTCTCATGCTAAACGAATTTTAAAATTTTTGATCGCAAGGATCAAAAAGAAAAACATCATACCGGCAAGGATCAGTGTTTCTTTCCAGATCGTGTGCAAGCCGGTTCCTTTGATCATTACTGATTTTACAATTACATAATACCATTTTGCAGGAACTACATTTGAGACGATCCTTAAAGGCAACGGCATATTTTCCACAGGGAACATGAATCCACTTAGCATAACGGTCGGAAGAAACAAGGCCACCAGTGAAATGAACATAGCGGTTTGTTGCGATTCGGCACGCGACGAGATCAGCAATCCAAGCGATAAAGAAACAAGAGTGAACAAAATGCTTTCGGACGCCAGCAATACAAGACTTCCATTAATAGGAACGTCCAATACAAATACACTCAACAATAAAATGCTCGCAATATTAATTGCAGATAGCATCAGGTATGGGATCGCTTTTGCAATGACAACCATTAACGGCTTCATAGATGAAACAAGCAATACTTCCATCGTTCCCATTTCTTTTTCTTTAACAATAGTTATTGCGGTCATCATGGTACAAACCAGTAATAGAACCATTGCCATCACGCCGGGAACAAAATTGTACGCACCTTTTAATTCGGGGTTATACAGCATTCTTGTTTCCGTATCAATTGTATAAGGAAGCTTCCTGTCATGGGTGATCCTCTTTTGGTAGTCCATAATAATTGCCGTCGCATAATTGGTCAGCGTATTTGCCACATTTGGATCAGAGGCATCAGCGATCAATTGCACCTGTGCTTTATTGAGATGTTGCAGGTCCTCGCTAAAATGCGGTGGTAAAACAACAACAAGTTTGACTTTGCCTTGCTTGAATGCAGTTTCGACTCCTTTGTATGAGACCAGGTTTTGATGAACATCGAAATAGTTGCTGGCATCTATCTGCGCAATCAAAGACGTAGTGGCCGCATCCTTCGACAGATCAAGGACAGCAATGCCGGAGTTTTTGACCTCATTCGTTAGTGCAAAGCCAAAAATGATTATTTGCACAACCGGCATGCCCAGCAAAATCAACATCGTTCGCTTATCGCGAAATATGTGATGAAATTCTTTTTTTACAAAGGCAAAAAATTGAAAGTTGAAAATTGAAAATGGAGAGTTCTTTTTCATTTCCCCAGATTTACTTTTGTTGTTTTTACAATACTTGCCAGTAACCTGATAATTTCAAGGCAGTTGCCGTTATGTTCATTAAAAACAGTCTCTGACATAACTACCTTTGAACAAAAGAAGAAGCCCATAAGAGGTTTCGTTTGCTTCTTTTAAAGCAATATTCATCTTATGCAAAAAATCAGCCGTTGACTCAGCGTGTTCAGCTTCCCTAATCAAGGCACCGATCGCGGTTCCACTCCGCAGTAATTGTTTTGACATTACATATTCCTTTCTCTCTTCAACCAGCGTTTTATACAATTGAATAATTTTAATTGCAAAGTCTATTGATTTAATGGCCGCGATGCTATCTTTCATCTTCCTCAATTTTAATTTTTGTTACTTACTTTTAATTTATCATTTTCAATTTTCAATTCCTCACTCACCTCTCGTCGCCTTCCTTGCCAGTTTCAAAAACACTTCATCCATAGATTTTGCACCATAAGTTTTTTTCAATTGTGCCGGACTGTCTAAAGCATCGATCCTCCCGTCTACCATGATCGAGACACGATTACAATATTCTGCTTCATCCATATAATGAGTAGTTACAAAAACAGTAATGCCTGTTGCGGCTGCCTGGTAGATCATTGTCCAGAATTCTCTTCTTGTTACCGGATCAACGCCGCCGGTGGGTTCATCTAAAAAAACAATTTGCGGTTCATGGAAAATAGCCACGGAAAAAGCAAGTTTCTGCCGCCACCCGAGCGGTAATTCCTTAACCAGCTTATTTGCTTCACTCCCCATGTGAAGCTGGTACAGGATGCTGCTGGTTTTTTCTTTGATGAATTCATCTGTCTTACCATAAATTCCCGCGTAAAACTTTATATTCTCTTTTACCGTCAGGTCTTCGTACAATGAAAACTTCTGGCTCATGTAGCCAATATTCTTTTTGATCTTTTCATTTTCTTTGTACACATTAAATCCTGCAACGCTTGCGTTTCCTGAAGTTGGTAACGATAATCCGCAAAGCATGCGCATGGCTGTGGTTTTGCCGGCACCATTGGCACCAAGAAAACCAAATATTTCGCCCTTGCTTACTTCAAATGAGACATGATCAACGGCCATGAAATCACCAAACCGTTTGGTCAATTTATCTGCTTGTATAACGGTGCCCCTATCCCCTAAAGGGGTATTTTGAATCATTTCTTTAGTAGCTACATTCATCTTTATTTAATCTTCTGATCTTAGAATTTTTTATTACTCCCTTTTAGGGGATGGGGGCATTAGTGCCATAAAACAATCTTCGATATCTGGCTCTGCTTTTTTTACTATCAATTCTTCATTTGTTTTTTGCAAATAGTTTTTCAAAACGTCTTCGCTAAAATTTTCTTTCATTACTGCGTGGTGATATTCACCAAAAGGATATGCATCCTCTGTCTGAGCAAAATTCTTAAGGTCGTTCAACAAATGAAGCATATTTGATGCACGGGCCGCGATGATCGGTTTTCTAAATTCATCGATAATGCCGCCAGGCGTATTGATCGATAAGATCTTGCCGGTTTGCAACAAGGCAACACGATCACAAAGACTGGCTTCATCCATGTAAGGCGTTGAAACAAGAATGGTAATGTCCTGCTCTTTGATGCGTTTGAGCATTTCCCAAAATTCTTTTCTTGATACAGCATCGACACCGGTCGTCGGTTCGTCCAAGAACAAAACCGATGGGCGGTGGATAAGTGCACAACTCAATGCCAGCTTTTGCTTCATTCCTCCCGATAACTTGCCGGCTCTCCGGTCTTTGAATGGTTCTATGTGCGAATAAATATCTTTGATGAGATCATAATTCTCGTGGATAGTTGTCTTGAAGATCGTTGCAAAGAATTCGAGATTTTCTTCAACGGTCAGGTCCGGGTACAAAGAAAATCTTCCCGGCATATAGCCCACCCTGTTTCTTATTAACTTGTAGTCTTTCACAACATCAAAGCCATCAACGGTTGCCGTTCCGCTGTCAGCAAGCAATAAGGTAGTCAGTATTCGAAACAGCGATGTTTTGCCCGCTCCATCCGGACCGATTATCCCGAACAAGTCACCTTTGGCCACAGTGAAACTAATCCCCTGCAAGGCTTGCACAGTCTCTTCCTTTTTCCCGTACCGTTTCACGAGGTTGTCTGCAACAACAGAGTTTTGCATATTGCCAATTGCTTATTGCTGATTAAATCTTACTTCACCATACATTCCAATTTTCAAATAGCCATCGTTCTTCACTCTCACTTTCATTGCATATACAAGATTTGCCCTTTCATCTTTTGTTTGGATCGTCTTTGGAGTAAATTCAGCCTTATCCGAGACCCACGTAACGGTCCCTGGAAGTTTTCGATATTTCTTTGCGCCGCTGTCAACGAATACTGTCACCTGCTGACCCAATCTTATTTGTGGCAGCTGATCGCCGGTTACATAAGCTCTCAGATTCAGAGTTGACAGGTCTGCGATCTTATACAACGGTTTCCCGTTTGAAGTGATCTCTCCTGTCTCCGCATATTTTGTGATCACCGTCCCGTTGACGGGATTTGTAATATTTGTTTTATTTAATTGCTCCTGAATTTGCTCTGCTCTTTTTTGTAGCGGTTTACTTTCACTCAATATTCCCCGGTTTTGTGTGGCAACATTGTTCCTTTGAACATTTATTTGTTGCGTGGTAACATTCATCTGTTTCTTAACGGACTCGATCTGGAAGTTTATATCATCAAGTTGTTTCTTTGTTGCAGCATCTTCTTTCAAAAGATTTTCGATCCTGCCGCGTTCATGCAAAAGATTATCGAGCTGCGTTTGCTGCACTGTTAGTTGATCCTGCAGCATTTTTATTTGCGGAGTAGCGTCAGAAGTTTTTTCATTTAATGAAGCTATGCTGGCCTGCACCTGCTCCTTTTGTAAACTGAGGTCGGTGGGATCAACAAGACCTACGATGCTGTCTTTTGCAATTGTTGACCCCTCATCGATATCCAGGGAAAGGATCTTCCCGGTTGCACCAGCCGAGACGATCACTTCGTCGGCCTCAAACGTGCCACTCGCATCGAACTTATTTCCATTGCGGTTACATCCTATTAACATTAGAAGTGATAAAGCAGTTATTGTCCTTGCACTCATAAAAAAGATTTATTGTTTGCCCAAAGTGGTCTGATAGTTTATTTGTGATTGGAGCAATTGAATTTGGTGAACAATCAATGCCTGTCTTGCGAGGGCTTCATTATTTACTTCGCGGAGATAGTCATCGGCGGTGATAACACCATTTTCCAATTGCGCCTGCCCGGCTTTTTTCACCTGCTCCCTCAGATCGATGATCGCCTCGTCTGTGGCAATAAGCTGTACATATTTTTCAATCTCGGATTCTTGAGCCTTTAGTGTGGTGTTTGTATTCAACAAGAAGGTCTCTTTTTGTATCCCCACAATTTCTTTGTTAACCTCATTCAACTGCTTATCCTTTTTTAATGTGTACAGTCCTCCCAACGGCCAGTTTAATCTTACGCCACCCAGCCAGATCCAATCAAATTGATTCTTGAGCAAGTTCAGTCCTGGCTTGCCATAACCTCCTTGCGCAAACAAACTAACCTTGGGTATATTCTTCGCAGTCACTAATTTATTTTGCTGAAGGATGAGTTGCGATTGATCATCATAAAGTTTTAATTCAGGCCGTGAAATGGCTGAGTCAAGAGTGACTGTCACCAGTGGTCTTTCAAAAACAGCCGTATCGTTCAAAGGCTGATTTACAAACAATCCAAGCGTTTGGATCAATCCCTTTCTTGTTGCTCTTAATTCAATAACGCGTTGATCAATTTGCAGCAATTGTGCCTTTAGAACATTCAAGCTTGATTTAAATGCTACACCATTCTTCACCTGCGCGTCCACTTGTTTTATCCCAACGAGTACATCATGCCTTGTAAGATCAGTCTGCCTGATCTGCTCATCAATAAACAAGACACCCAAATAAACCTGGTTGATACGACCCTTCAATTGGTATAGTTCCACTTCCACTTTTTGTTGTTCGACCTCGGCATTAAATTGTGCCGCCTGTTTCTGCTGCCTGATCATGCCTCCGTCGTATACGATTTGATTAAGGTCCGCGACAACCCTGTATTGATCTTTATCCGGCGGAAAAATATTAATCCCCGGGAATGTGAGATTAAACCCTGTAACATCCGATTGATAGGATGCCTGGCCATTCAAACTAAACTGTGGCAAATAGCCTTTTTGAAGATTTTCAATCGTGATATTTTCAGTCTGTTCAACCAACGCTTTTTGCTTTATCGCCGGATAATTCTTTTGAGCCAGATCGTACGCCTGGGTAAGTGACAGGTGATCTATCGTTTGGGCTGATACTTGTCTTACAAAAAGAATAAACAACAAAAGACACCTTTTCATAACCAATTTATTTTTTGATCGCATCAATAATAAATTTTGGCGTTTCGATTTTCCGGAGCTCCAGCATTTTGTCAAACATCAATTTGTCCGTACCCGTCACGATTTGAAACATCGGTCTCGCAACAAAAGGAAAAACGCAAAGCGAGATGATATTTAACAATAACTGCAATGGATTTACAGGTTTGATGATCCCCCTCTTTACTTCTGCCTGCACATCATCAATAAATTTTTTCACCGGGGGCGGGCGGTTTCCCATCATTTTCCTGATGAACGTTTCCGGTTGGCGATTCACTTCATTTAAAACAAAAATGGGGAGGTAAGGCGTTCGCTGCATCTGGTCCATATACTCGGCAACGAACAACTCTATCTTTCTGAACAATGTTTCTTCTGACTCAAATATCTTTACCAGCCTTGGAAAAAAATGCTGCGATAATTCTGTAAATATTTTTTCAAAAAGTTTTTCTTTACTCCTGAAATAATAGTGAAGCATGGCTTTATTGATACCTGCTTCATCGGCTATGTCCTGCATCCTTGCGCCTGCCATGCCTTCCTTCAAAAAAACTTTCTTTGCTGCCGCCAGGATCTTCTCTTCGGTGTTTTGTTCCTTTTTTATATTAACCATATGATTTAACCAAATGGTTAACGAAGGTACTAATAAAAATTACAGTAAAAATTATTTTTAAAAAAATCAGTTGATCTGTTTTAGACGCAACCCCGCAGGGCGCTGGCCTTAGAAGGAAATCTTCCTTGTTTGTCCTTTGCTGTCAGTGATTTGGACTGAGGATGCATTTTCGTCAATGGATAGAAACCGGGATGACTGCGACAAAAAGGAAGAACCATAATAAAATTCCTCTTTGCGGATCTTTCCATTTTTGAATTGAAGTAGTGCACTGACGTCCGACGAGTTTAGCCTTACAATTTTCTTTTTGTTGTTCAGTGCAAACAATTTAAGAGGCCCTAAGTGCTCACTGGATGCAATCAAATAGCGATCATTGGCACCTGATAGTTTAGCCAACGCTTTCCCATTTCCCGGTATATAAATACCGCTCTGTAATATTGAAAGCGGTGTAAAGCCTCCGCTCCCATCACCTTTTAACATTAATCCGTTGAACGCGTCATACCGGCCGATCGAAACTTCAGTTCCATAGTCATTTCCACTCATGAGTACATCTAAATTTCCGTCTCCGTCAAAATCATCCGCCACCATACCGTTGAGAATGGAGGTCTGTGCTTCTTTGGGAAGAGGCAGCATAGTGAACTTTCCCTTTCCATCATTCCGCAAATAACACGACTGAAGCGTTGTTGCCTTCAAACGAATGGCATTCGCCCGTTTATCTTGCGGAATGATTCGATCCATATTTGCAAAGGCAAAAGATTTATAGTCGGGAAATTGTTTCTTGAGTGCGGGCAATCGTTCGATAATCTCATCTCTGCCGTTCGCAGGAAATTCCTCCGGTTGGCCATGTCGGTCAGGCAGGAACAAAGAAGGGATCACCATAAAACCCTGGTTCCCCCCGAGGTCTCCCGCCGTAACATACATTGGATATTGATCAGACGGCTGATAAAAAGTGTTCAGGCCCAGGTTTCCAACTATATAGTCTGTTCTGCCGATGTGACGGAAATCACCGGCAACAATTGAATTCCACAATCCCAACTTATCATTCATGCCGGATAATGATGTTACATTCTCAAACTTTCCATTGTTATTCTTCAAGAACGTAACAGGCATCCATTCGCCTGCGAGAACGAGATCCGTTTGACCATCATCATCAAAATCGGAGAACAATGCGTCACACACCATCCCAATGTTCTTTAATGCAGGTGCCACCTGTTCGGTTACATCAGTAAATTTCACTTTACCATTTTCAGAATCATTTCTGAAAATGAAGCTGCTGACCGGGCGCGGATAATGCCAGGGATCAACACGGCCTGATACAAATAAATCAAGCTTCCCATCCCTATTAAAATCGAATGCTCTTACACAAAGCTTGCTTGTGTAATTTACAGGTAACGCTGTTGAGTCAATTATAAAATCACCTTTGCCGTCATTAATGTACAATCTGTCCTGGTACAATTTATCGCCGGATTCATGCCGAAATCCTCCGCTGGCAATATAGACATCGGGTTTATTGTCTCCATTTGCATCAAATAAAAGCACACCCTCATCCTTGAAGCTCTCATTAAAATTCTTGTTATAAAGATCTTTCTGGATAAATGAACCATTTGATTGTTGAAGAAAGACCTGTGCAGGATGTGCCGAAGTTCCACCGATCACTATATCATCAAGACCGTTTCCATCGATATCAGCTGACGCCAATGCAGGGCAATACTCTGAAAACTTATGTGGCAAAACCGATTGAACATTAAAATCTATAAAATCGAGATCGCTGTGGCGATAAGTAATGCCAGACGATTTTGTGATATTACTGAATATTGCTCCTGAATTAACGATAGGTCGAACAATCGAATCTGTTTCTTTTGCGTCTTCAATATTAACCGTCACGACCTGGTTGGCTTTTATATTTTTTATGGTTTGTTTTTTATTCTCCTGCCATTTTACAACAAGCGAATCAACATCGGCGATCCTGCCAAGTCCAAAATGAGCGATTCCTTCCACAGTAGACAAGTAGCCCCGGTAAGGATTATTTTCAAAAGACTGAAGTTTACCGTGATCGTAATAAATTGTTACAATAGCTCCGATGCCGTTTATATTTTGTCCATTTCCTTTCAATTTAACCTGTAAGAAATGATTGTTGGCCGTGTCATTGTCCCGGGCAGTATTTCTATATAGCAATGCCTTATCATTAATGTTGTTTATGACCATGTCCAACGCGCCATCATTGTCAAGATCTGCCCATGCTGCTCCATTTGAAAGAGTGGGTTGTTCTAATCCCCACTCATTGCTTTGATCTTTAAATGTGAGATCGCCATTGTTATGGAACGAATAATTGTGGATCTTAACCTCCGGGATCTGCTTCAAAATTTCACTTTTGGGGATAAAAGCGGCTGCGTCCTTGCGGTAGCTCATAAAGTCATGGTCACTGACATCTTTGGGAAATCCATTCGTAATGACAAGGTCACGGTAACCGTCGTTATCGAAATCCGTTACCAATGGGGTCCAACTCCAATCGGTTTGTGAAATGCCGCTCATGAAAGCGATGTCACTAAAAACAGGTGCGCCAATGGTATCATTATCTCCCACCCCTGGTCCCTGGTTCAAGGCTAACACATTGCGTACATATTGAAATTGGTAGCCGTAATTTTCAAAATTCTGATAGGTCAGGTAATTGCTTGTCGCCATCATCATTTTTTTACGGTAGTTATCGGGTGGATTCATGTCCAGTTCGATCACATCCGGCAGACCATCGTTGTTAATATCGACAACATCCTGTCCCATCGAATTAAAAGAAGTGTGTTTGAAATATTCTTTCACGCGGTTTGAAAAAGTCCCGTCATGATTATTGATATAAAGAATATTGTTTGACAAGAAATCATCGGACACATAAATATCTTTCCATCCGTCATTATTGATATCACAAATGGTGGCAGCATGCCCGTAACCATTGTACGTCATTCCCGCACTGTCCGATACATCGTGAAAAACACCGTGCTTCAAAGCCGGGTCCATATCGTTGCGAAACAGCCTTCCCCTGTTTGGACCTGCATTACTGGTCTCATTGCGCTTGGCAAACACGGCCGTATTGTATCCGTATGAAGCTTCATTAACGGTAAGATACATATCGAGGTCTCCGTCGTTATCATAATCAAAAAAACTTGCCATGGTGGATTGAACATGGATATCCAATCCATACGCGGCAGCCATATCCTTAAAATGTGGAATGCCTTCTTTGTCTGCTCCCTGGTTTACATATAAAATGTTTCTTCGCCGCAGTGAATCTTTGTAAATCGTATTGCAGATATAAATGTCAGCAAGGCCATCGTTATTAATGTCAACGATGGACACTCCCCTCGCCCATCTCCCCATTCCATCAACGCCTGCTTTTGCCGTAATATCTTCAAAATGAAAATCGCCTTTGTTGAGATACAGTTTAGAAGGCACCATATTGCCCGTTAAATAAATATCCTGCAGTCCATCATTATTGAAATCACCGATGCCAACGCCACCGCCATTATAAATATTTACAACGTCCAATGGGTTGATCGAATCGTTTTCAACAATTTGATTATTGAATTCAATCCCTGAATGAGATGATGAGACCTTTTTGAACAATGTTTGCTTTTGATCACAGGCAACAAAAGCAAGGGACAAGATTATGAACAAGAGTGAAAGAAATTTCATATCGCGTCAAATGTAAGAGAAATGGATTTCTGTGAACAATAAAAAAGGCTTCTCTTTTACAAGAAGCCTTCCTTTATAAACTGTTATTTTAGTAACCAGGATTCTGTTGAAGATTTGGATTAAGAGCTATGGCACCTTGCGGTATTGGCAAAAGCGTCCAGTTTGCTGTAATAGCAGTATTATATAAACCATGTACTTGTCCGTCATGTGTTGGACCTGGCGCCGGATTGGGAACAGGGTTGTAGTTATTGGCAACTGCTCCGACTGCCCGATTTATGAATTCAACGGCCACATCTGTACCCGCCCTGCAGAGATTATAGAAAGTGGAATACTCGCCGCTTAGTTCATGCCTGTATTCGCTTAATACCATTTGCAAAGGATCAGTGATGGCTACGCCAGGATCACCTTTGTAATCTGCGCTATCTTGCATTACTGCCGGTGCTGTTCCACCCCATGCCCTGTCTCTCACCAATTTAAGATCAGCCATTGCGCCGGGAATATCACCTGTGCGGACTTTACATTCAGCCCTGCTTAATAAAACTTCAGCATAGCGCATTAATATCTGGTTTTGGTCTCCAAAAATGTGTGACTGACCATCACTGGGATTGCCATAGTTGCCAGTAAGATTTGGGTCTCTCCATTTTTTTGCACAAACGTACCCTGTACGTTGTTTATCGTCTCCATACCACGGCCTCGTCAAGGTTCCAACGGTATTTATGATTGTACCGTTATCTGCTGTGTACGTTTGGTTACCCGCAGCAAAACCTGCCACCACGGGAGGATAACCTTTTATTCCACCCCATTTAGCAATAATTCCGGGACTTACCAATTGATCGCCGGGACCTACAATGGTGAGCAACTTGCGCTGATCACCTTGTTGATACGAGTTCCATAATGCCGGGTTGCCATAGTCATAACCCTGTTGAGTGATTTCATTTGGCCAGCTAAAGCTATCTATCCAGCCAAGTTCAGCTCCTGGTGGTTGCCAGCTTCCGCCCCAATCTTGCGGATCTCCCGGTTTTAAATAAAACTGAACTTCGAAAATAGATTCATCATTATTCTGATGATTATATTCGTTTACATCCGCAAAATTTGCCATCAGATGATAGTTATCAAATTCTGGGTTATTGAAAGCTGCTAAAGCTCCGGGATAATCTTTTAGCCACATACGAGCCGCGCCTTCATAAGCATATGCGGCACCCTTGGTTGCTCTTCCTAAATCTGCAGATGGCAAAGCTGTTTTTGACCATAACAAAGCTTCTGCCTGTGTCATATCTGATACTACTTGTTGAAATACTGAATCCCGGGAGTCCCTGGGTCTCAAACCAAGATTCAAGTTACCGGTAGTGTCTGTCTCCAATGGAACGCCGCCAAAAGAAGCAGCCAAATAATAATAAGTCATGCCTCTTAGAAAAAAAGCTTCTCCTCTCAAACGGCTTGCTAATGCGTGATCAATCACGCCACCTGTTTCCGCTTTTGTAATAACCGCAAATACAGAGTTTGCCCTGGCAATACCAATATAAGATTGGTTCCAAAAAGTAATAAGTCCAACAAAAATTGGCGCGATTTGATAATTATTCCAAAATACATCGGCACCCCAGTTGAAGAAGTCATGCGTTCCAAAATTGGCCCGGTACCAGATACATTTTTTAAGCAGGTCACTATTTTGATATGTATCATAAACAGCATTAACAAGAGAAATCACCTGCTGTGGCTTACTGGCTGCAGCATCTGGTGATATTCCAAATGTGTTGGTCTGATTTAAAAAACCTTTACTGCATGCCAACGGAACAAGTAAGCAGGGAAGGATTATGAAACTAATTATTACTATTAATTTAATTCTTTTCATATTGCTGAATTTGATCGTTAATTTAAAATGTTACGTTTATTCCAAAAGTAAAATACCTGGATGACGGATATGTTCCATTATCAACTCCATTTTGGGTTGCGTTTCCGCCCTGGATTCCTATTTCCGGATCAAGTCCAGTATATTTTGTAATAACAAAGAGGTTTTGAGAAGATACATATAACCTTAACCTTGATATAGAATATTTACTTAAAAAACTTGCCGGCAAAGTATAACCAACGGAAACATTTTTCAACTTTATGAAACTTCCATCTTCAATCCATACACTAGATGGAACATTGTTAATTGAACTGTTATCTCCTCCAGTGCCAACTGCCCTTGCATACCTATCTGATGGATTGGTTGGTGTCCAGTGATTCTTGTAGTATACTTCATTTACATTCTCAGATCCTACTCCGCCCCGTCGTGCAAGACTTTCCAGGTTACTTTCAACATAGTTCAATATTTTGTTTCCTTCCGAACCATAGAAGTATAAATTAATATCCCATGCTTTGTAAGTCGCATCCAGGTTCAGCCCACCGAAAAATTTAGGTTGAGGGTTTCCAATAGATACCCTGTCATCAGCATTTACCAGGCCGTCCCCGTTAATGTCTGCAAAAATTCTGTCACCCGGAACAGCAACGGCACCGGGGCGATAGATACCACCTGGAGCATTTGCATTCAGATCATCAATTTGTTTTTGGGATTGGTAAATTCCGATCGCTTTGTAACCAAAAAACTCTCCCACAGGCTGCCCAATGTAGGAGCGCGTGTATTCATCCCATCCCTGGAATCCGTTTAAAATTAAACCACCAAAATTCGTTACGAAGTCTGTCCCTGATGTAATACTGGTAAGTTTATTTTTAATCGTAGTCAATGTTAAACCAATACCGTATTGAAAATCTTTACCCGACTTACCATTGTAATTGGCAGCAAACTCAAAACCTGTATTTCTCATACTTCCCACATTGCGGGTTATGAAGTTATAACCCGTTTGTGCAGGCGCCGCAAGCCGCAACAGAAAATCTTTTGAGTCCCGGTTAAACCAGTCAGCAGTAAACGTTAAGGCGCCATGCAAAAAGGCTGCATCAATACCTATATCTGTTTGCTTATCAGTTTCCCATTTCAGGGTTGGGTTGGCAGGTTGAATCTGTGCGATGCCATTTTGGTATATTTTATTGAATGGATAACCGAGATTATCAAGCCCACCACCATTTACATTTGATGGATAATTTCCTGCATACAACGACTGGTATTGGAATAGACCGATGGGAGCCTCATTTCCTACCTCACCATAACTGCCCCTTAGCTTCAGGTCATAAAGCCAGTTAACGTTGCTTAAAAACGATTCATTTTTTATTCTCCATCCAACCGCAGCAGAAGGGAACGTGCCGTATTTATGCCCGGTATCAAACTTCGAAGATCCGTCTCTTCTTATGGTAGCTGTCAGCATGTATTTGTCTGCAAACTGGTAGGTTATTCTCGCAAATTTTGAAGATAACGAATAGACATTTTGACCATTGCCTGTATTTGTGCCAGGAATATTTTGATCAAGCACAAGGTTTGAAACAAGGGATAAATCTCTTGTAACACTGTTAGGGGGAATGCCTCCTCCTCCCATGCCTGTCCATGTATTTTCCTGGGCAGAGATACCACCCACAAAATTTATGGTGTGTTCACCGAAGGTCTTATCATAAGATATAGTATTCTCCCACAACCATTCAAATGTCTTGTTTACTGTTTGGTGATAATTTGCTGGTGAAACAATCGAGCCGGGATATTGCAGGCTAGCCCTGTTGTCTTCCGGCTGAAGATAAAAGCCTCCATAATTACTCACATTTGTCCCCGCGTTCGTTTTAATTTTAAGGCCGGGGTAAATAGTTGCTTCCAAAAAGGAAGTGGCTAGTATGTAATTCGTTGTATTTTGATACTGGTTAGTCTCCACTGAATAGACAGGGTTGCCATGGCTGCTCACAACATTTTTGAGCGGATTGTAAAAACCATAATTGCCATTCCCATCTTTTATCTGGGTAGTGAGCCTGTTACCGCTGTCCATGGTGGGTGGATTAGTCGCTACATTTAAAAGGTTACCTGTGCCAAGAGGGTTGTTTGAATTCTGGTAAGAATACTTCACACTCGTTGATGATTTGAGCCAACTAGTGGCCTGGTAGTCAAGATTAAGATTAAGGCTGTATCTCTTAAAAAAGGAACCAATTACAATACCCTTTTGATCATAATAACCAAACGACATTGCAGCCTGAACTTTATCACTTCCTCCCCGAATTCCAATCGTATAGTTTTGTGTTATGCCGGTGCGATAAACAGCATCCTGCCAATCTACATTATGAAGTTGATCGGGTGTGTGCCAGATCGGCAATCCAAAATAAGTATGCGTTGAATCCGCGGCCTCAACCTCATTAGAAAGAGCGGCAAAATCCTGTGCATTTAACAGCTCATATTGTTTAGGCTTGTTCTGAACGGAAACAAACGCATCTAAAGAAACCTGCATTTTATTTTTTGTGCCTTTCTTCGTGGTTATTATTACCACTCCATTAGCTGCACGAATGCCGTAAATAGCTGTTGCGGATGCATCTTTCAACACATCTATGGTAGCAATATCATTTGGATTGATATTATTGATGCCACCTGTTGTAGGGTAACCATCCACAACATATAATGGAGCATTACCTCCACTTGCGAGGCTACCGACCCCTCTTATTAATACACTCACATTTCCTCCCGGCGCGGCATCATTATTTATTATTTGAACACCGGGTGCTCTTCCCTGCAAAGCCTGGTCCAGCGTGGTCACGGGCACTTTTGCAATTTGACTTGCAGTTACCGAACTAACTGCACCTGTTACGTCCTTGCGTTTTGCGGTTCCATAGCCGATAACAACTACTTCATTCATGCTGTTGGCTTGCGGCTGCATGATCACACTCACACTGTTGTTTCCTTCTATATTCGCCTCATTTATCTGGTACCCTACGTAAGAAAACACAAGTGTATTTGCATTGGCAGGTAGAGTAATTGAATATTGCCCGTCTGCATTGGTAAGGGTCGAAATATTTGTTCCTTTCACTGTGACCGTAGCATTGGACAAAGGCTTAGCATCCTGGTCAGTCACTCTTCCGGTAACCGTTTTCTGCTGGCAGAACGCGGCAGAAAAAAAGAAAAGAAAAACCGTGGATGCAAAAAAATACCGCACCTTCTTTTTACAAGCAGCAGACGAACTTCTCATAAAGCATAGCATTTAATGTTATAGATATTATTAATTGTCCAAATTACACTTTTTATCATTTACACAAAAAACTGTCCTTCTTTCTACAAATAAGGGCACTAAGAGATAGTGCCCTTGAAACTAACGATGCTGTGAGATAACTAAATTCTTTTCAAATGATTGAAATACGTAAGCGTTTACACAATTATCCGAAAAATAAGACGAGTAGGAAGAAAAAGCCCGGCGTTTTTCATTACGGGCAATAATGAAAATTAGAACCCTAGGAAAAAATCTCATACGTCGCAATTGTTATGGCTCAATCAATCGATTGAAATCCTGAAATCAAATTTATCTCATTTTTTCTGGATAAATGATACTTTATTATCCATTATCCATATCTTTTTTTCCGGGGATCAATTTCACACGTGTAAACGATCTCTCGCATTTGATGAGCAATGATCAGGTAATCGCTAGTTCTAATGTTTCGATTTGTTTATTGATAGTATCTATTTCGTGCAACGTCAGGTTTATATCGGCGGCTTTTGCATTTTCAATGGCCTGCTCCGGATTACGGGCACCGGCGAGTGCAATAGTTATTCCGGGCTGATTGATCGTCCAGCATAAAACCAATTGCGCCAATGAAACTTTTTTTTCAGCAGCTAGCGGGCGTAGATTGTCAAGTGTTGCATTTACCAATTCAATGTTGCGTGCAGAGAAATAAGGTAATCCGGATCTATGATCACCCTCACTAAAAACATGACCAGGTTTTATTTTTCCCGTTAACAGTCCTCTTTGTAAGGGGCTGTATGCTATTATGGATTTCTTATTTTTAATACACCAGGGCACTAATTCTTTTTCGATCTCCCGGAGCACCATACTATATGGAACCTGGTCGGAGGCCAGCTTAAATGTTTCTTCCGCCGCTTTCATTTGCGAGGCAGAGTAATTACACACTCCCGCTTCTCTTATCTTTCCCTGCTCTTTCAATTTTATTATGGCTTCCATTGTTTCGGAAACCGGTGTGCTGGCATCAGGCCAGTGAGCCTGGTACAAGTCAATATAATCTGTCTTTAATCTTTGTAAAGAATTTTCGCACTCCTCTATGATGTTTTTTGCCGACGACAACTTATACAAGTCAATGGCACTTCCATCCATTGATGTACTACTAAACCAAAACTCGCCCTCTTTTTTATCCCATCGCAAGCCATACTTCGTTAATATTTGTACTTTATCTCTCGGTATTTGTTGAAGCGCTTCGGCAATGATCTCTTCACTTAGTCCTTGTCCATAAGCGGGAGCAGTATCAATTGAAGTTATTCCATGATCGTATGCAGCAATGATAGCCCTGACTGACTCATTCCTGTCGTTCCCACCCCATCTCCATCCTCCAATGGCCCAGGCACCAAAGGTGATCACTGAACATGTTAAGTCAGTTTCTCCTAGTCTCCTATATAACATCCGGCAAATTTTAGTTTAAGTCATTTATTTTTCTCCGGCCATTTCCATGATCACACTCCATTCTTTGTCTGTCACCGGTTGAACGGATAGCCTGCCGATGCGAACAAGGGCCATGTCCTTCAATCTCTTTTCTTTTTTTACAGCATCAAGAGAAACGGGTTTTTTTAATTTCTTGTAAGGCTTTAGCTCAACGGCAACCCACTGTGCTTCGTCTGTTGTGGGATCATGATAAGCCTCTTTAGATACTTTAGCAATTCCGACGATGTCTAATCCAACATTGCTGTGATAAAATAAAACTTCATCTCCCTTTTTCATCGCCTTCAGGTGATTCCGCGCCGCAAAATTGCGCACACCAGTCCAGTCAGTTTGTTTGTCTTTTTCGAGTTGTTCCCAACCATAAGCATCGGGTTCTGATTTTACAAGCCAGTACGACATATGTAAGATTTTGGATTTGAGATTTACGATTTATGATTTTTGACCCTTTCGGTAGTCAAATTTAAAATTTCAAATCTCAGCCCCCAACTAAAATCTAAAATCCAAAATCATAAATCCAAAATCATAAATCCTTTCGTAAGTCTATTCGTTGTATGCATTCACAACCCACCCTCGAAAACAATTCAAATTAAAAAACAAAATCAAAAAATCTTTTTATGAAAAAGTTCAGATCATTGGTCATGTTATTCATTGCCGGGTTTTTATGTAACCTTTCCTTTGGTCAGGGAAAAATGGCGGCCGGAGATCCCGTTACCGTTGGTGGTGCTCCAATGTATGCCTCAAAGAATATCATTGAAAATGCAACGAATTCTAAAGATCACACAACATTAGTTGCTGCTGTAAAAGCTGCTGGTTTGGTTGAAACCCTGGAAGGCATGGGGCCGTTCACCGTATTTGCTCCCACAAATAAAGCCTTTGATATGTTGCCAAAAGGAACGGTTGATAATTTGCTAAAACCGGAGAATAAAGCAACACTTACAAAAATTCTCACCTATCATGTAGTGGCAGGCAATTGGGACAGTAAAGCTTTGTCTGAAAAAATAAAAGCTGGAAATGGCACGGCTGAATTGACCACGGTTTCTGGTGGTAAGTTTTGGGTAAGCATGAAAGGAAATAAAATTGTTTTGAAAGACGAAATGGGCGGATGGGCCATTGTTACCATCAAGGATGTCTATCAGAGCAACGGCGTTATTCATGTAATTGATCATGTGGTAATGCCGAAATAAAAACGTGTCAATAGAGAGCCTGTCTCAAAAGTGCTTCTCGTCACTGCGAGGAAAGAACGACCGAGGCCTGCCGCCTCTGCCGATAGGCAGAGCAGGCGGGCTTCACTAGCTATCGGGACGCAATGACGGCTTTTGAAACGGGCTCTTTTTGTTTCTCAAACATCAAATCCAAAATAATTGGAACACCGTAGATGCGTAAGGGCCATTAAACTCATTTACATATTTCGTATGTGCAGGGCAACCAGCCGGCATCCCGGTCTGTCGTAGGGCGGATCTTTGGAGGCCGGCGTTTTAGTTGTAACTTTTACATCTTAACAATTAACACGTAGCGGGTGAAGCAAATAGTAAAGAAACATCCATTGGCTATTCGATGGTTTCATTGGATCAATTTCCCGGTGCTTGGTGTTATGATCTGGAGCGGGCTCCTCATTTACTGGGCCAATGATGTCTACAAACTGGGGTTTGGAGATAAAACCCTAATCAAATTTTTCCCTCAATCTTTTTATGACGCTTTGCATATTCCATTTCGCCTGGCAGAAGGGATGGCGTATCATTTTGTTTTCATGTGGCTTTTCTTTTTGAATGGAATTTTGTATGTGGTGTATACTATTTTTTCGGGTGAATGGAAATACCTGGTGCCCAAACGGCGCTCATGGAAAGAAGCATGGCTCGTGTTATTGCATGACCTGCACATACGAAAAACAAAACCGCCGCAAGGAAAATACAATGCAGCACAGCGAATAGCTTATACAGCTATTATTGTTATGGGAATTGGTTCAATTCTTACGGGGCTTGCTATTTATAAACCCGTTCAGCTTGGCTGGCTTACGGCGATCTTTGGAGGATATAAGATGTCGAGAATCATTCATTTTGCACTGACCATTGGTTATGCCTTGTTTTTTGTGATACATATCGTACAGGTAATTATTGCAGGATGGAATAATTTCAGGGCGATAGTAACCGGCTTTGAGGTGGCCAAAATAATTGAAGAGCCCCAACCTGTAATCGAGCCGGCACCAATTATTATTCCTCCGGAAAGCGTTACCATCATCCCATCTGAACCCATGAATGTTATAGAAGACGAAAGCAATGAAGCCAATCAGGAATAAAATTTAAGGAGCATGGGAAATTTCATAACCAATATTTTCAGAAGTAATAAAAAACTAACGGTAGATCAGCTTATCGTCAAGAAGACAATTGTCTCTTTCTTTTTCCTGTTTCTCTTTTTCGGTGGATGTATTTGGGCGTGGAAATGGCTGCACCGGCAACCCCCCGACAGTAATATTGGCGGAGGTATTCGACAGCCTCTTCGTGATGTATTAAATACGAACGAACTTATCTTCAACAAGATCTTTTCAAAAAGTCATCTCACAAAAACATACCCGGTTTCCCAGGCTGTAAAAAGAGTACGATTCAATGGAAATATTGGCCTTGGCAATGATTTTGACACCGCCGCGTGGAAACTGTATGTCATCAAAAAGAATGGCGATACACTGGCCTTGAAACTTGATGATATCAAAAAGCTTCCAAAGGTTGATATCACTTTTAATTTTAAATGCATTGAAGGGTGGAACCAGATCACACATTGGAGCGGTGTAAGATTTTCTGATTTCTTAAAAGCCTATGGACTCATCGACGAGTCACAAATGAAATACGTAGGCCTGGTTACACCTGGTGAGGATTATTATGTAGGTATTGATATGCCAAGCATTTTGCATCCGCAAACAATATTGTGTTATGAATTGAACAATCGACCCTTACCGATAAAAGAAGGGTATCCATTGCGATTGATTATCCCGGTTAAATACGGTATCAAACATCTCAAGCGGATCGGCACGATGTATTTCTCAAACAATCGCCCGCCGGATTATTGGGCCGAACGAGGATATGATTATTATGCGGGATTATAAGAGAACCACGATTTTTATGATTTATTGGATTAAAGGAAATTATGCGAACCGCAAATCTCAATGGATCGGAGTTTGAGCTTTTTTACCACATAGGAGAAACACCTAGACCCCGACTGTTCCCTCACACACTTATTTCCTAATAGTCCAATGAATTCCCATAAATCGTGATCCTCCCATTCACCATTCACCACTCACCATTCACCTTCTTGTACTTCGTTCCGATATAATCAATAAAATCCGGCTCCACTCCTTGTTCCCTGATCAGCATTTGCATCTGCGCCCGATGATGAATGGAGTGATAATTTAATTGCAATGCGATATCGATTAATCTCGCCTTCCATCTTGCTCCGTCGTAACCCGTGAATTCTATCTCTTTAAAGATCTCTTCATCCGTTTTGCTCTGTAAATAGTTTATCCATGCCTGAACGCTTTCATTCCATCTTTCTTCTAATTTTTCGAAAGGATAAACAGGCTCCCACCAACTCATTTCGCCTGCTTTTGGATCCTGTGATATCCGTGCCATCCATTTGGTTTGTGAATTGATAAGATGACTGAAATGTCTTACACAACCTGTATTGTCTGCAAGCTCATTTATTTTTCTAAGCATGTTTTTGTTCATGCTGTCATTAAAGAGAAATGTTTCAATCAGATATTCTTTCATTGTAGAACCAGGATTTTCATGATTTAAAAAGATTTTTAGAGTATGGATAAATGTTTCGTGCTAATGATCAACCTTAGCAAATACAAACTATTGAAACCAAAAAAATAAAAATGAACTATGAGGAATATTGCGCCTGGTACCTTTCGTAAGGGCCTTATTGAAGGCTATTACAATATTGAGACATGAATAAACCATTAAACACGAATTACATGAAAGGAATACGCATGCTTACACCAAAAACGTTGATCTCAAAAAACACGTTCATTTAATACCAGTGGCTCCCCGCTCCTATTGTTCGGAATGGCCATGGAATGGAAAGAAGAATGATCAAAAGCGCAATGAGATAAAAGACCAGGGTGCGCTGGTGCTTTGCTCGATCGCTGATGGCTTTTTTGCCCTGGGCCTTTCCAATATGAAGAAGAATAATGGCGATAACCATCCCGGTAGTATGTTCAATTGCAAAAAACCTGGCGTAAGGATCTTTCATTGCTGCACTCATTCCCGATTGCTGAATGAGTTTATATCCGTGGGGTCCGAAAAACCACAATGCAAGACCGATCAATAACATCAGATCTGCAAAACCAGTCAGCATAGAACCCGTTCTCGCATCACCACGGGTAAAGAGGCGATTGCCTGCCGTAAGGCTATTGAAGATAGCTATCACAAGAAGTAGCAGCACCACCCAACGAATAACACTATGAAGATGCAGCAGGAAAGAATATAAGTCAGGATTCATAAATTTTGGTTTAAGTCCAAAGATAGATAATAGATAATAGATGATAGTTGATGAATGAATCGCGAGTAGTCAATCGCGAGCGTGAGTCGTGAGTCGCGAGTATCATTTTACTTTATATTTTGGAATGTCACGAAGAGACGAAGGCACAAACGATTGTCAAACGTGAGACGTGAGATGTGCGTAGCATCCATACCTCTTTTGCGTCTTTGCGCCTCTGTGGCAAATTTAATTGCCAGAATTACCGAACGTTGAAGAGTGCGACGCAACGGAAGTTGAATAGGATTACATTAGCTGGTAACAAAATAAAAATCGAAAATCAAAAATCCGAAATCGAAAATCAACTATTCCACCCAATCCGCAATAAAAACATTGGTGTCATGTCCTCCTCCATTATTGCGATTGCTGCAGAACACGATCTTTTTGCCATCGGGTGAAAACATTGGAAAAGCATCGAAGGTGTTGCTGTGTGTAAGTTGTGTAAGACCCGAACCATCTTCATTGATACTGTAAAGATCAAATGGAAAACCGCGTTTGTATTTATGATTTGAAGCGAAAATAATGCGCTTGCTGTCGGGAAAAAATGCAGGGGCCCAATTGGCTTGTCCAAAACTCGTGACCTGGCGGGCATCACTGCCATCGGCATTTGCAACAAACACTTCCATGTTGGTTGGAGCGACCAAATTCTCAGCCAGCAGATCTTTGTATTCCTTTACTTCTGCCTCTGTTTTGGGCCGGCTTGCTCGCCAGATGATCTTTTTGCCATCGGGACTGAACCAGGCACCACCATCATATCCCAGAGTGTTCGTCACTTTCTTTTCTTTACCGCTGTTAATATCCATTATGTACAGATCAATGTCGCCCTCTTTGTCGCTGGTGTAGATCATCTTTTTTCCGTCGGGAGACAAGGTGCCTTCTGCATCGTAGCCTTTTGAATGAGTAAGTTGTTTTACAATTTTTCCATCAATGTCCGCCATAAAAATATCATAGCTGTCGTACAAAGGCCATATATATTTATTACCGTACTTTTTTCTGTCGGGAACTGGGGGGCATGTATCGACAGCCAAATGCGTGGAGGCATAAATAATGTGTTTACCATCTTTTGTAATAAACGGACAAGTAGTTCGACCTTTACCTGTGCTGATCATTTTGTATTCGAATTTATCCCCCGGCGTCTCGGGAACTTTTCCAATAAAGATCTGGTCACACATCAATCCTTCTTTAGCATGGGTCCGTTGGAAGACGATATATTTTCCATCAAAGCTCCAGTAGGCTTCAGCATTGTCTCCCCCAAAAGTGAGTTGCTGCACATTTTTGAAATGTGTTTCGTCGGGGAAGAGCAGCGTATCGGGTGATGCGTGATCAGTGATCAGTGATGAGTGGCCACTAGTCTTATGCCTGAATGAAAACAATGCAAGTGCCGAGATCAGAATAAAGCCGGGAATAAGTTTTTTCATGCGAATTCGTTTAATCAGATTAATCTGTGTAATCAGTGGTGTAATATCCGCTTTCAAAGATATTTCCTTAAAAATACCGTCAATATTAGTTTTGTCAGGTTACGGTCATATAAAAACGTTTAGTTTTGTTCAAATGAGTTTACGATCTTTCATTGGGGCTACCTGCATATTATTTGTCATTACGAGCTGTAACAACTCAAATGATTCATCTCCTTATGAAGAAATGCTTTCCCGCCCACCCTATGCAAATTTAACCGACAGCATTCGTCAAAATTCTTCAGATGCGAATCTCTATTACCGCCGTGGCATGCTGTTGTATAAGAATAACAACAACCCTCCCGCACTTGCTGACCTTAGAATAGCATGGTCATTAACAAAAAAAGAACAGTACGCGGTTGCTATCAGCAACATCCTGCTTGATAAGCCTGATTCTGCCGTTTTGTTTTTACGTGATGCTTTGAAGATGCTGCCACAAAGTATTCCGTTGCATATAAATCTCATCCAGGCCTATGCCGATGATCAGAAAACAAATGACGCCCTGGTGATCTGCGACAAGGTCCTGCAACAACATCCCGGCGAGGTGGCAGTGCTAATGATGAAGGCGGATCTGCTGGAACAAACAAATGATACTTCTGGCTCCATTCTTACATTGCAACAGGCTTATCGATTCGCCCCTTCCAACCAGGACCTCTGTTACAACCTTGCTTTCAAATTTGCTCAAAGTAAAAATCCAAAAGTTTTGGCTCTGTGCGATTCATTACTGCATAATGACACAATAGAAAAAAAGGCCGAGCCCTGGTATTTTAAAGGAATCTATTACAGCAACATCAACGAAAAAGCCAAGGCGCTGGAAAATTTCAACAAGGCTATCCAGTCCGATTATTCTTTTCTTGACGCTTACATGGATAAAGGACAAGTTTTGTATGATCAAAAGAAATATGCCGACGCCGTTGGCGTATTTCAACTGGCGCTTAAAGTTTCAGCTACCTATGCTGATGCTTATTATTGGCTCGGCAAATGCCAGGAAGCGCTGGGCCAGAAAGAAGATGCAAAGCTTAATTACCAACGAGCTTATGGCCTTGATAAATCATTGACGGAAGCAAAAGAGGCCGCTGAGAGCTTGAAGTAGCCTATCGAACATTGAATATTGATTATTGAATGTTGATTATTGAATATTTCTTACATCACTCTAAAAATATTCAATATGTACGTGCCTGAAATAGGTTGACCAAAATAAGCAAAAATGGTCAACTATGAATGAGCAAATTAGATTCAATCAAAGATGCATCTTTAGTGAAGCGATTAAGAAAAAAATAGTAAATGACATTGAGAAAAGACATGTTTCTGTACTGAACGCGGCGCGGGAGTACGATGTCAGTTTTCAAGCTGTGTATGGGTGGCTTAAAAAGT